>ERZ1023282.634-NODE-634-length-16721-cov-4.830793_pt1 | contig 16721 bp, 17 predicted proteins | sample MGYA00521262_ERZ1023282 | MGnify/ENA primary metagenome ERZ1023282 (study PRJEB32759, sample SAMN07749867) | skin metagenome | biome: transportation; feature: city; material: polyester macromolecule | host: Homo sapiens | place: Hong Kong:KT line | collected... | reverse complement strand
GGCAAACTCAAGCGCGTCGCGCATCCCGTTTCCCCGCATTTGGAAATGACCGAAATCGCCGACCGCGTGCTGCGTGCCGAAGGGCCGGCGTTGTTGTTTGAACACCCGATTAAGCCCGACGGTACGCGTTACGATTATCCTGTGTTGGCGAACCTGTTCGGCACGCCCGAACGCGTGGCGATGGGCATGGGTGCGGACAGCGTATCCAAACTGCGCGAAATCGGGCAGACGCTGGCGTATTTGAAAGAACCCGAACCGCCCAAAGGCATTAAAGACGCGTTTTCCAAACTGCCGCTGCTGAAAGACATTTGGAGTATGGCGCCCAAAATCGTCAAAAACGCGCCGTGTCAGGAAATCGTGTGGGAAGGCGACGAGGTGGATTTGACGCGCCTGCCGATTCAGCATTGCTGGAAAGAGGATGTCGCCCCGCTGGTAACGTGGGGCTTAACCGTTACACGCGGGCCGCACAAAAAACGCCAAAACTTGGGCATCTACCGCCAACAGTTGCTCGGCAAAAACAAACTCATTATGCGCTGGCTCGCCCATCGCGGCGGCGCGCTGGATTATCAGGCGTTCCGCAAGGAAAACCCCGATACGCCCTATCCCGTAGCGGTGGTGCTCGGCTGCGACCCCGCCACCATACTCGGCGCGGTTACACCCGTGCCCGACACATTGAGCGAATACCAGTTTGCAGGCTTGCTGCGCGGCTCGCGCACCGAATTGGTGAAATGCATCGGCAGCGATTTGCAAGTACCCGCCCGCGCCGAAATCGTGCTCGAAGGCGTAATCCACCCCAATGAAACCGCGCTGGAAGGCCCCTACGGCGACCACACGGGCTATTACAACGAGCAAGACCACTTCTCCGTGTTTACGGTGGAGCGCATCACCATGCGAGAAAACCCGATTTACCACAGCACCTACACCGGCAAACCGCCCGACGAACCGGCCGTATTGGGCGTGGCGTTGAACGAAGTATTCGTGCCGCTGTTGCAAAAGCAGTTCCCCGAAATCACCGATTTCTACCTGCCGCCCGAGGGCTGCTCCTACCGCATGGCGGTGGTGAGCATGAAAAAACAATACGCCGGCCACGCCAAGCGCGTGATGATGGGCTGTTGGAGCTTCCTGCGCCAGTTTATGTACACCAAATTCATCATTGTGGTAGATGATGATGTGAACGTGCGCGACTGGAAAGAAGTCATCTGGGCGATCACCACGCGCATGGACCCAGTGCGCGATACCGTGTTGATGGAAAACACGCCGATCGACTATCTGGATTTTGCCAGCCCCGTGAGCGGACTCGGCGGCAAAATGGGCTTGGACGCCACCAACAAATGGCCGGGCGAAACCGACCGCGAATGGGGGCGCGTGATTGAGCGCGATGCCGCTGTGGCGGCAAAGGTGGATGCGATGTGGGGGGAGTTGGGGTTGTGATGATGTAAGGCAGCCTGAAAGTCGGATTTGCGCTTTCAGGCTGCCTTAATCATCAAATGAGCATATTGAGTTGAGACCCAACAACTGCGCAATGTAAAAAATATCGGGTTTGCCACCCCATCCACCTGCTGAAACCCCAAAGCAGCCTGAAAAAAGGAAACTCCCATGCCCAGCAAAACCATCGTCCCCATCGCTCTGCTATTCGCCGCCGCGCTCTCCCAAGCCGAGCCGCTTTATTTCTACCCGCAAAAAGACAAAATCGGCGTGAAAACCGCATCAGGGCGCATAGTGATTGCGCCGGTAAAAGTCATCGCCCACCACTACACCGAAGACAAACGCCCCATCCGCGGACACACCATAGAAATCTGTTTTTCCGAACATTTCAACGAAAACCGCGACGATGCCATCGCTGCCGATGTGGGCGATGTATTCAGCCGCACGGGGCAATATTTATATTCGCCCATCGAGTATGACAACGGCTGCGACTACTGGCAGGAAGGCATGCGCCGCTATGTGGAAAAAGGGCGCGTCGGCTTTGTGCGCCGCGACGGCAGCCGCGCCACCCCCGCGCAGTGGGATTTCGCCACCCCGTTTGAACACGGCTATGCCACCGTCTATCGCGGCGGCTGGAAAAAAGAATGGACGGACGACGAACATTGGACGCTTGCCCCCGCCGCGCCCGATGCCGTGAGCGAAGTCATCAACCAAAAAGGCGAAGTTACCGCAGGCAGCAGCCTGAAAACAGCGGCGGACGACATCAAACGAGACGGGCTGTATTACCCCAACCCCTACCGCTACACCCCGCACGAGCAGCGCATCGCCGACTATTTCAACCGCCTGACCGTGCTGCAACGGCTCGCGCTCTGCAACAAGATTTCGCCCGCCGATGCGGACGAGCTGAACGTGCGTTACCACATCGTCGAACGCCCCAACGCCGCCCAGCCGTATTACCGCTTGCAGAGTTTTTATACCAATGGCGAGCACGCAGGCGAGCGCGCAGCGGATACCGAGTTTCTGGTGAGCGCGGACGGCAAGCGGCGGTTTGTCGCGCCCAATTCGGTGTTTGCCGATGAATACGACGCACCCATCCCGCTTGCCCGCTGGATACGCGAACAGCTGCTGCAAGCGCGGGATTATCTGCGCAAAAATCCCAAAGCCCCGAACCGCTTTGATGTGAACAAAGAATTGCGCCGATGGTGATAGGGCGTATTAACAATCAACATTTTGGCGGCTTTTTCGCCATAAAACGGCATCTGCCGCGTTAAAAATACTCGCCTATGGGCGGCATAGGCTCGCATTTTTGCCTTACATCTGCCATTTTCTGACGAAAAATCCGCTGCAAAAGTTAAATGTCAACACGCCCTAGGCAGCCTGAAAGCGGAAAATTCTGTTTTCAGGCTGCAATTGGGCATATTTATTATCCCGTCGATGCCGATTCGCCGCAGTACATGGTGCCCGTATCCGCACAAACTGCCCGACTCACGGGGAAAATCACATTAAAATCCGATAGAAAAAAACAGTCTGGCATATCAGGGTGTGCTTGGCAAAAATATGCACGAATTTTGCTTGTAAATATTTATCCATTTAAATTCTGAGATGTTTCAGCAGGCAGCTATTGCGCAACTTGTTTTGCGCAAGATTTTTTGTAATAATTTACAAAATTTTAAGAAAGTAAACAGACGTCATATTTACACTATGCTATGCCGTCATTCGTATTACCCATCCGCAAAATAAATCCGCCCGCAATGCGTTAAGCTTGCTTGCGTAATTTTTGGATGGGCATCGATTTGTTTGCTTGCCATTTTGCCGGTCTGAAAACACGTTTCTATCGAACGAAAGGAAATCCATGAGTGAGAATGCCGCGCCCAAAACCGATTACACCGGTTTAAAACGGTACCAGGGGATGATTATCTCCATTGGTATCTTCGTTGTATTGCTGGCGGGGTTGTTGATTTATGCCAGCAACATTTCCAGCGAGATTGAAGAAGACTCCATCCAAAGTTACGTTGCCGCCGAAATGGGTAACTCGTATGGCGAATTGCTGGAAAACGTCCAGCTACTCATGCTCAATACCCACCAAGACCCGCGAAGCCCCGTGGTGCAAGGTGCGTTAAAACGCGCCAAAGAATCGCAAGACGTTTTTTCGCGTTCGCTGCAGGCTATGGCTGCAGGCGGCGATTATCTTTCCATTGACGGTAGGCAATACTTGGTGGACGCCTTCGATAAAGGCAAGAAAAAAGCCATGATGGCGGAGATGGTGAAAAAATGGAAAGATTCCAAACTCATCGTAGATGCATATCTCAAAAAAGCCGAAGACCCCACTGCCGATGCTGCTCTGGTTGATGCTGCGTTATTGAGTCTGCAAAACAACAACGCCCGCTTTACCGAAATCACCAATTTCTTGCTGGCAGACAAGCGTGCCAAATTGGAACAACTTTCCGCCCAATTAAAAAACGTAGAGGTTTTTGGTATCGTGGGTGCGGTGTTGTACCTTGCCCTGTTCTTGAGCTACTTCATCCGCAAACTGCTCACCGCTGACAAATTGGCAGATGAAGCGAAAAAAGAAACCACCGAGATTATGGATACGGTAACTACCGGTCTGTTCCTGGTGGACAAAAACCTGACCATCGGTTCGCAATACTCCAAGCAGCTCGAAACGCTTATCGGCCAGAAAGGCGTAGGCGGCAAAAACTTGCTCGATGTGTTGGCCAGCTTCATCAATACTTCCGACTTGAACACCGCCAACGACTTTATCGGCCAGCTCTATAATGCGCGTACCAAAGAACGCCTGATCGCCTCGCTCAATCCCCTGATCCGCCAAAAAGTGAATATCGACGAGAAAGAGCGCTTTTTGGACTTCAATTTCCGCCGCGTTTATCACGGTAAGGACATTGCCCGCGTGCTGGTAAACGTGGAAGACGTAACCGATGCCGTGCTTTTGGAACAGAAAATGGAGCAGGAGCGCGAGCAAAACGACGTGCAGCTGGAAATGCTCAGCACCATTTTGCAGGCCGATCGCGATTCTCTGAACGACTTTATCGCCAATACCAACCGCCACATCCAAAGCATTAATACCGTGCTCAAGTCGCAAGGCGAGGACAAGGTTTCGCTGCAGGAAAAAGTGGACGCCATTTACCGCGAAGTGCACAGTATGAAGGGCGAATCGTCCGCACTGAAATTGAGCGGCTTTACCAATATGGCGGAAAACTTCGAGACCAACCTGAACCGTCTGAAGCAGATGCCCAAGCTGTCGGGTGAGAACTTTCTCGGCCTGGCGGTACAGTTGGAAGAATTGATCCGCCTGAACCACACCATTGAAGACTTGCTGGCGAAAATCGGCAGTAATGCGCCCATCGTTCTGAAAGGCAGCGAAGCGGCTCCGACTCCGCGCAGCAATAACAGCCGTTACGCCATGTTTGTTGCCGACATCGCCAAGCGTAACCACAAAGAAGCCGCCTTTACCTACAGCGGCTTGGAAAGCACCGGCAGCGATACGGTGGACGGCGTAATCGGCGAAATCGCCATCCAACTGCTGCGCAATGCAGTGGTGCACGGTATCGAAACGCCGGACGTTCGCAACAAGCGCGGCAAACTGCCCGTCGGCCACGTCCACATGAGCCTGCAGGAGCAAGGCGACAAATTCCTGCTGACTGTTGAAGACGACGGCAACGGCATCGATTACGACGCTATCGCCCAAAAAGCAGTGAATATGGGCAAGTACACCATTGACGAAGTGGCCAAACTCGACAAACGCAGTCTGGTTGCCCTGCTGTTCAGCCCCGGCTTCTCCACCGCCGGCAACAGCAACGAAGACGCCGGCAGGGGCGTGGGCTTGGACATTATCAAAGACCGCGTGGTTTCGCTGAAAGGAACGGTAAACGTCGCCAGCCGCCCGCAGGGTTACACCCGCTTCAGCTTTACCCTGCCAAAAAATTGAGAGAAGGATTTAAACCATGGCAAAACGCATTATGATTGTTGATGACTCCAACGTTATCCGCAATCGCATTTCACGCGGCTCAAGCACAATGGATTTTGAAGTGGTGGCATCGGCATCCAACGGCGAAGAGGCCGTCGCACTGTACCGCCAGCACCGCCCCGATGTGGTTACGATGGACTTGACCATGCCGAAAATGGACGGTTTGGAATGCATCTACCAGATTACCAGCATGGATGAAGACGCCAATATTCTGGTGATATCCGCCTTGTCGGACAAGGCGACCGGCATCAAAGCCCTGCAGCTTGGCGCGCGCGGTTTTCTTTACAAACCGTTTTCCGACGAAGATTTGTTCCATGCGCTAGAAGAAATGCTGGAAGAGTAATTTCAGGCTGCCTGCACGCGGTGCTTGTGCAGGCAGCCTGAAACATCCCGATTCGAAAACTAAGGTTAGAAAATGAAAGAAGAAAAGTTACAGGTATTTATCGACGGCGTGCAGAAATACTTCGCCCAAATGATTATCGGCGAAGAATTGGTGGTCGGCACCCCCTATCTGATTGAAAACAAAATTCCTTCGGCTAAAGACTTTACCGGCGTGATTGCCATTTCCGGCAAAAACCAGGGCGTGGTCTATTTCACCGCACCGCGCGAACTGCTCGAGCGGCTCTTGGTATTGATTGGCGAAAAAGACACCAGCGAAGCCCTGATGGTCGATTTGGTGGGCGAAGTGGCCAATACCATTGCCGGCAACGCCCGCAGCGAATTTGGCGAAGAATTTGAAATTTCGGTGCCCATCGTATTGCGTGGTGCGCCCGACGAAATTCTGCTGCCGCGCAAAGACCGCTCCTTCGTTATCCCGATTACTTGGCGCAACCGCAGCGCCGCCATCGTCATCAGCCTGCGCAAATAGTTTCAGGCTGCCCTAACCGTTTTTTCAATTACACAGTAGAGAGAGAACTATAATGATTTCATTACGGCGTTTTATGTCCCTGGTGGTAATGTTTTCTTTGGCAGCCTGCGGCGGTTCCGGCAACGGCGACAGCGAAACGAAAAGCGCATCGGCTGCGGGAAACCTTGTGGAGGATACCCGCCCCGTGCAAAACGTATTTTTCGAGTCCCGCGGCTTTGCGCCCTTTGTGATGGCGGATGCCGACAACCGCCCATCCGGCTTCGGTATCGATATTGTTACCGCCATCGGTGACAAACAAGGCTTTCAAGTAAACTTCGTTCCCCACCCGTTTGTGGGTATGCTGGAAGATTTAGGTAATGGTGCAGACATCGCGGTTTCCGCAATTTCAATTACCGACGAGCGTAAAACTATCGTTGATTTTACCAACTCACACTTTGAAACATCACTGGGTCTGATTGTGCCTGAAAACAGCCCGATTACTTCATTGAACGACGTAAAAGGCAGAAAGATTGCTACAGTAGTCGGCACAGTGGGGGAGTCTACCTTGGCTAAACTGCAGGCCGGCAACGGTACTGTGGTTCAAAGCCCGTCTGTGTGGGAGGCAGTCCGCCAAGTGATGCTTAAAGAAGCTGATGGTGCATTCGCCGACTTGGGCCCTTTGTACTATTACTCCAATAAGTACAAAGAACAAAAGCTGCGTGTAGTAAGCGACAACACCTTGCCTAAAGAACATTATGCTTTGGCAGTGAAAAAAGGTAATACCGAACTGCTCAACAAGCTCAACCGCGGTTTGGAGCAAATCAAGGCCGACGGCACCTACGATAAGATCTATCAGAAATGGTTCTCGACCGAAGCCCAAAGCGCTCCGGCATCGGCGGCGCCAAACAGATAACCGGTCGCCCATGTTTTCAGGCTGCTTCAAGAATTGAAGCAGCCTGAAATTTTTGTGCGTTATGGAATGGCAAACGCCGGCAAGATAGTCCTGCCCTTATTTTTCATCGCGCAAATCGGTCAGTTCCGTTCCTGCCCAATAGTCGTAGAGAAACTGGCGGCGGCGGTTTAACAGGGCAAAGCCCCACGGCAGTATCCACCAGCACAACGCGGCGGCAGCGGCGGTTTTGGGCGGGATGCCGCTACGGCGCAGGCCGGCGTAGGCCGCCAGCGGCAGCACCACCAGTAACGAGGTGGCGGCGGCGAAACGGCGGCGGTATTGGTTAAGTGTCGGACGGCTGCCCGTAGCAGCGCTCAAACCGATGCGCCACACCCGCATCGGCAGGGTCTGGCCTTCGCGCAGCCAGTTGAGCTTGAAGTAGTACCACCAGCCGGCCAGCAGCAGCAGGCCGGTCAGCGGGACGGTGGCGGCGGATGCGGCGGGGAGCAGGCGCACAATCAGGGTGTTGGCGATGCCCGCAGCCAGCCCGGCCACCGCGCTGACGGCGCCGACCATCAGGACTTCGTAAATCAGCGCGGCGGCGCGGCGCGGCAGGGGAGCGGGACGGTTCATGGTGTGTCCTGTCGGAATGATTCGGATGGGAAAACCGGATTTTCAGGCAGCCTGAAAAGGGAAAGCGGCCTTTCAGGCTGCCTGAAACTTGGGCTGTGCTTTAGGCGGAGGCTTCGTCTTTGACGCGGGTGGCCATCAGGGTGTGCAGTCGGCGTTTGTCGGCGCGGGCGACGGTAAACAGCAGGCCGCCGATTTGGGCTTTTTCGCCGCGGCCGGGCAGATGGCCGAGTTCTTCGATCAGCAGGCCGCCGATGGTATCGGCTTCTTCGCTGCTCAAATCGGTGCCGAAAAAGGCGTTGATGTCGGCAATTTCGGTGGCGGCTTTGATGCGCCAGCGTTCGGCGGAAACGGGAAAAATATTGTCGGCGCTTTCGTCTTCGTCGAATTCGTCTTCGATTTTGCCGACAATCTGCTCAATCAGGTCTTCAAAGGTCAAAAGGCCGCTGATGCCGCCGTATTCGTCCACCACGATCACCATGTGGTTGCGCTGCTGCTGCAGCTCGGTGAGCAGGGCGTGCAGGCTTTTGCTCTCAGGCACGAACACGGCGGGGCGCAGGATGTTTTCCAGCCGGAAATGCTCGGGATTCAGGGTGTATTTGAGCAGGTCTTTGGCGTGCAGGATGCCGAGTATGTGGTCTTTGTCGTCGGCGATTACCGGAAAGCGCGAATGGGCGGTTTCGACGGCATAACCGATGATGCGCTCGATGCTGTCGGTGGTTTTGATGACGTCCATGCGCGCGCGGCTGACCATCGCGTCGCGCACGCTCATGCTGCTGAAGCGCAGCACGTTTTCCAGCTGCTGCAGGGTGTCGGCGCCGATGCTCTGTTCGCGGCGCGCCTGCTGCAGCATCTGCAGGATGTCTTCGGCGCGGGCTTCGCGGCGGTGGCGGCCGAAACGGCGGCGCAGGCGCTCGAGCAGGCTTTCCGGTTTGCCGGCGGTATCCATCAGGCGGACTCCTGTGCGTAAGGGTCGGGATAGCCCATTTGGGCGAGCAGGCGGGTTTCCAGCGCTTCCATGTCTTCGGCTTCGGCATCGTCGATGTGGTCGTAACCCATCAGGTGCAGGGTGCCGTGCACCGCCAGATGGGCGCAGTGCTGGGTCAGGGTTTTGCCCTGCTCGGCGGCTTCGCGGGCGACGACTTGCGGGCAGATCAGCAAATCGCCGCGCAAGATGCCGTCGTCTTCCGGCGGCAGGATTTCGCCTTCGTTCAGCGCAAAGCTGAGAACGTTAGTGGCGTAGTCTTTGCCGCGGTAGTCGCGGTTATAGGCGCGGGCTTCGGTTTCGTCCAGCAGCAGCAGGCCGATTTCGGCGCGGGCGCCGTCGTGCTTGAGTGCCTGCCAGATCCAGCGGCGCCACTGCTGCGCGGCGGGCAGGCCGGGAAAGCCCGAGCGGTCTTCGCTGTGCAGCCGGAAACGTTGCTGCCAGATGCGGTAAAAGGGATATTGTTTGGCTTTTTTCATGGTTGGATTGGGGTACGGGGAACCGGGTTTCGCACCGTGGAAAAAACGGCTTTCAGGCTGCCTGCGGATGTTTTCAGGCAGCCTGAAAAGATTAAAAAGCGGCTTCGCCGAGCAGCTGTTCGCGGGTCAGCAGAAAGACGAAGCCGTCGCCGCCGCTGGTGTCGAGCCAGACAAAGGGCAGCTCGGGAAAGGCGGCTTCGAGCACTTCGCGGTTGTGGCCGATTTCCACCAGCAGCACGCCGCGCGGATTGAGCAGGGCGGCGGCCTGATCGAGAATGCGGCGCACCGCGTCCAGCCCGTCTTCGCCGCTGCCCAGCGCGATTTCAGGTTCGCACAGGTACTCTTCGGGCAAATCGGCTACCGATTCGGCATCGACATAGGGCGGATTGGAGACAATCAGATCGTAAGCACCGTCCAGCCCCTCAAACAAATCGGTGTGGATCAGCTTGATGCGCTCTTCCAGTCCGTAGCGCTCGACATTGATTGCCGCCACCTCCAGCGCGTCCAAGCTGATATCGGCAGCGTCGATTTGCGCGGCAGGATAATGGTGCGCCATCTGCACCGCCAGACAGCCGCTGCCGGTGCACAAATCGAGCGCGCGGTGCACCAGCTCTTCATGCTCCAGCCATGGCAGCAGCGGCTCGCCCAAGAGTTCGCTGATAAACGAGCGCGGCACCAGCACCCGATCGTCCACATAAAAATCAAATTCGCCCTGCCATGCTTCGTTGGTGATGTAGGCGGCGGGGATGCGCTCGAGCACGCGGCGCGCCAGCACCGCCAGCACCGCCTCGCGCTCCTGCGGCAAAAGTTCGGCATCCAGATAAGGCTCGAGCGTGTCGGGCGGCAGGTGCAGCGTGTGCAGAATCAGATAGGCGGCCTCGTCGTAGGCATTGTCGCTGCCGTGGCCGAAAAACAGCCCGGCCTGATAAAAACGGCTGACGGCAAAGCGCAGCAGGTCGCGCACGGTTTTCAGGCTGCCTGCGGCGGCAAACAATTCCTGCATTTGGGCGGTGGGGTCGGTGGTCATGGCCGGCGGCTCCGTGGAAAAACGGGCGATTATAGGGAATGTTCGCCGCATCCGCCACACGGCGGCAGCGGCAGCCTGAAACCGCCTGCAGCAGCGCTTTCAGGCTGCCGGTATGACGGCGCCGGCCGGATTGTATATAATGCCGCGCATTCGGCCGCGTGCCGGACGGTTCATTCAACCCCATCAACCCGATGAAAAGGATATACGGATTATGAAACACAACCGCACTCTGCTTGCCGGCGCACTGGCCGCCGTTTTCGCCCTTGCCGCCTGCCAGCAGCAGGTTCAGAATAACGCTGCTTCCGGCGCTGCCGCTCCGGCTCCTGCCGCTTCTGGCGCTTCTGGCGCTTCTGGCGCTGCACCTGCCGCCTCCGGTGCCGCCGCCCCCGCCGGCTTGGATACCGAAGCCAAACAGGTCAGCTATCTGATCGGCTACGAGCTGGGCAAATCGCCGGTAGTGGCCGAGCTCAAAAGCAACGGCGTCGAAATCGACACCAAAGTCCTGGCCGAAGCCATCGCCGAGAGCCTGGACGGCAAACCTTCTAAAATCAGCGAACAGCAGGCGCAGCAGCTTTCCGAATCCCTGAGCAAGAAAGCCGCCGAAGTAGCCGAGAAAAAAGCCGGTGAAGCCAAAGCCGCCGGCGAGAAATTCCTGGAAGAAAACAAAGGTAAGGAAGGCGTGAAGACCACCGCTTCCGGCCTGCAGTACAAAGTCAACAAAGAAGGCAGTGGCGCCCAGGCCGCCAAAGGCGACGTGGTATCCGTGGAATACGAAGGCCGCCTGACCAACGGCGAAGTGTTCGACACCAACAAAGGCCAAGATGCCTTTGCCGTACCGCTGGTGGACAACACCGTAATCCAAGGCTGGATCGAAGGCCTGCAGCTGATGAAAGAAGGCGGAGAATACACCCTCTACATACCCGCCAACCTGGCCTACGGCGAGCGCGCGCCCAGCCCGAAAATCCCCGCCAATTCCGTGCTGGTGTTTGACATCAAAGTCAACAAAGTGGAAAAAGGCGCGGCGAAAAAACTGCTGCAAGGCATGCAGCAACAGCAACAGCAATAAGCCACCCAAACCGGCAAGCAAAAACGCCCGCGAGTTTCGCGGGCGTTTTTGCGTTTTCAGGCTGCCTGTTCCGTACCCAAAAGCAGCCTGAAAGCCGCCGGTGGGCGGATTTCCGTTGCACGCCGGTTTCAGGCTGCCAAGCGGAAGCAAAAAAAGCAGCCTGAAAGCAGAAAACCGCTTTTCAGGCTGCCTGCGGGGCTTACCAGCCTTTGTGCCGGATCAGGCTGTCGATTTGCTGCTGGGCTTCGGAGCGCAGGCCTTGGTTCAGAAGGGCGCTGAGGCTGTCGTCTTCGGGGGTGTAGTCCACCAGTTTGGGGGCTTTGACTACGTCGCGGGCGACGCTGTAGATGTTGCCGTAGCCGTCGATCAGGCCGGCTTTTTGCGCTTCGATGCCGGTGTAGATGCGGCCGCTGAAGAGATCGGGGTTTTCGGCTTCTTTAAGGCGTTTGCTGCGGCCTTCGCGCACGGCTTTGATGAATTCGTTGTGGATCTGGTCGAGCATCTGCTGCCAGATGGCCTGCTGCTGCGGGGTTTCGGGCACGAAGGGGTCGCCCATGTCTTTGTTGCTGCCGGCGATGTGGACGCGGCGTTTGATGCCGAGTTTGTCGATCAGGCCGGTCAGATCGAAGCTGCTGCCGATCACGCCGATGCTGCCGACCAGGCTGGACGGATCGGCATAGATTTTGTCGGCGGCGGCGGCGATGTAGTAGCAGCCTGAAGCGCAAACGTCTTCGGCAACGACGTAAACGGGAATATTCGGATGCTCGGATTTCAGGCGGCGGATTTCGGCGTAGGCGATATTGGAAACGACGGGCGAGCCGCCGGGGCTGTTGGCGCGGATGATGATGGCTTTGGCTTTATTGTTGGCATAGGCCGCTTCCATGCCTTTGCGCAGCATTTCCACCTGGTCTTTGTGCGGATTGCCGCCGATTTGGCCTTCAAGGCGGACAACGGCGGTGTGCTCGCTGCGGGCGGCGGCAAAGGCGGAGTCTTCGCGGTTTTGGCCTTTGCCGAATACCAGCGCCAGCACCAATAGGAAAACGCCGAGCTTGATAAAGCGCCAGATGTTGCGCCACAGGCGCTCGCGGCGCTGTTCGTGGTAGGCGGCGAGCAGTACGCGGTTGAGGGTGTTTTGTTCCCAGCTGCCGCTTGCTGCTTCTTCGGGGTTCATCGGCTGGCCGTCGGGGCGGTTGATGCGGTAGTTCATTGTCGTTTCTCGCTGCTTGGAAAAGGCGCATTGTATAGCGAAAACGCGCTTTTTTGGTTTTCAGGCTGCCTGTGCGCGGCAGGGTAAACGTGCAGGCAGCCTGAAAGGCGCGGCATAGCCCGCTGGTGGCTTTCGCTATACAATGCGCCGTTTTTTACCCAAGGGAGCGCGCCATGAGGTTTCTTTCGGTGCCGGCCGCCTATGTCGTGCTGGCCGATTTGCTTTACGGATTGGGCGTTAATGTGAAAGCGGCGCTGCTGCCGTCCGCCGCGCCGCTGCCCAAAGACGGGCTGCCGGTGTCGCCCGAATTTGCTTTCGGCTGGCTGCAGGTGCTGGCCAACGGCGGCATGGCGCTGGTGGTGGGTTTGGCTTTGCTGTCGGTGCTGGCGCAGTCGCGCTCGGCGGCACGCGGGCGGATGCTGGTGGTAAACGGCTGGCGGCAGACGGCGCTCTTGATTGTGGCGGTGTTCGCCGCGCCGGCGCTGTGGCAGTGGCTGTGGGCGTTTGCCGACTTCGCACAGGGGCGGCTGACAGTATCTTTTGCCGATCCGCGCTATCTGGCAGTCGCTATCTGCCAGCCGTGGCTGCTGCTGCTGGCTTATTCCGCCTGGCGTGGCCAGCGCCGCCTGCGTCGCGTCGCGCTTGAAGTGCCGCCGGTGGTGACAGCGGCACCGGCCGAACCGGCCGAACCGCTGGAATAGGGCGTTTGCGGCGCAGATATTTTTCAGGCTGCCTGAAAGCAATCAGGCAGCCTGAAAACCGAAAAGGAAGCACAATGAACATTACCGTATTGGCCGTCGGCAGCAAAATGCCGCGCTGGGTGGACGAAGCGGTGGCCGAATACGCCAAGCGCTTCGGCCGCGACATCCGCTATACGCTCAAAGAAATCAAGCCGCAAAAGCGCGGCGGCGGCATCGGCGCCGAGCAGGGCATGGCGGCGGAAGAAAAGCGCATACTCGAAGCGCTGCCGGAAAACGCGCTGCTGGTGGCGCTGGACGAGCGCGGCGAAGCACCCACTTCATTGCAGCTGGCGCAGCATCTGAGAAACTGGCAGCAAAACGGCGAACACGTCTGCTTTGTGATCGGCGGTGCCGACGGCATGAGCGATGCGCTCAAATCCCGCGCCCGCCTGCTGCTGCGCCTGTCCAGCCTGACCCTGCCGCACGGCATGGTACGCGTGCTGCTGACCGAGCAGCTCTACCGCGCGGTGTCGATACTCAATAACCATCCCTACCACCGCGAATAGGCAGCCTGAAAAGCAGTCTGAAAAGTTTTCAGGCTGCTTTTGCCCTTGTTTGAACAACAAAAAACCCGCCGTATCGGGCGGGTTTTTGCAAACGGGGCAAACAATTAAGCCAGCGCTTTCACTTTGGCAGCCAAACGGCTTTTGTGGCGGGCGGCTTTGTTTTTGTGGAATACGCCTTTGTCGGCAATGCGGTCGATCACTTTAACAGACTGGCGGTAAACTTCTTCGGCAGCGGCTTTGTCGCCGGCTGCAACGGCTTTCAACACTTTTTTCACCGCGCTGCGGAAGGCGGTGCGCAGGCTGGCGTTGTGGGCACGGTGTTTCACGGACTGACGGGCGCGCTTGCGGGCTTGTGCGCTATTGGCCATAAGTTCTTACTCCTAAATACAGGGTTTAATGGTTTAATAAAAACGCGGCATTCTAAACATCCGTCTGCACATTGGCAAGCAGTTTGTCGTTTTTCCCGCGCGCTTGGACGCTTGCGCGGACAAAAGCGGCGTCAGGCGCAACACAAAAGCGCCCGCAGGCAGTCTGAAAACGCAAATCCGTTATTAAGAAAGTGCAAAATACTGCTAAAATCCGCCGTTTTATCTTAACGCCGCCGCGTGCCGAGTTGCCATGTCCTACCAGCAAGCCACCGTTCCCGTTCCCGAAAAGCTCGCCGAAGCCTTCTCCGACGCCCTGATGGAGCAGGGTGCGCTGTGCAGCACCATTGAAGACGCCTATGCCGGCACCGAGCAGGAACAGCCGATTTTCGGCGAACCGGGCATGCCCGCGCAGCAGGTGTGGCAGCAAAGCCAGGTAACGGCGCTGTTTGATACCGCCGCCGATCCTGCCGCCGCGCTGGCCGCCGCCGCCGAACAAATCGGCATTGCCCTGCCCGAGTGGCGGCTCGAAGAGCTGGAAGAGCAAGACTGGGTGCGGCTCACCCAGTCGCAGTTCGACCCCATCCAAATTTCCCCGCGTCTGTGGATTACCCCCACCTGGCACGATTCGCCCGATCCGGAAGCGCTGAACCTGCGCTTGGATCCCGGCTTGGCTTTCGGCACCGGCAGCCATCCCACCACCCGCCTGTGCCTGCGCTGGCTCGACCAAAACCTGGCTGGCGGCGAGCGCGTACTCGACTACGGCTGCGGCTCCGGTATTCTCGCCATTGCCGCGCTCAAGCTCGGCGCCGGCGAAGCGGCGGGTGTCGATATCGACCCGCAGGCCGTGAAAGCCGCCCGCGCCAATGCCGGGCAAAACGCCGTTCAGGCTGCTTTCGGCACGCCGGACGAGCTGCCCGAGGGCGAACAATACGACATCGTACTGGCCAACATCCTGGCCAATCCGCTGCGGATGCTCGGCAGCATGCTGGCGCAGCGCACCAAAAGCGGCGGCCGCATCGTCCTTTCCGGTATCTTGGAAGAGCAGGCTGAAGAATTGAACGCGGTTTACGCCGAATGGTTCGACATGCAGCCGGCCGTCTGCGACGAAGGCTGGGTGTGCCTCAGCGGCCGCAAGCGATAACAACAGGCTTTAAGCGCTATGAACGAAATCAAAATCAACTGTCCGGATTGCGGCAAGCCGCAAAGCTACAGCCGCGTAACCCTGGTCAAAACCCAGGGGCATGTGGTCTGCAAAGACTGCCATCATATGTTCCGCGTGCTCAAGCAAACCGGCAAAAGCAATAAAGCAGTAGAAACCGTGGCCGTGCCCTCTGAGGCTGCCCAAGCCGGCAAAGCCGTGCCCAAGCAGCCTGAAAAAGCGAATCCGGCCGCCCGAGCCAAGCCGGCAGCGGGCAAAAACGCAGCGGCCAGAGAATACCGCATCCCCAAAGCCCAGCCGGCCGCCAAAGCCGCGCCACAAGCCAAGCGCACCGAGTTTGCCGAAGTGGAAAGCGCGCCGTTTGCCTTCAATCTGCTTGAGCGCGAAGAGCAGACCGCCAACGTGCCGCAGCTGCTGCCGGCGGAAAACGGCACCCGCATGCAGGCGCGCACCCCGCAGGGCGAGAACATCACCATCCATACCGACAATCTGGTGTTCACGCTGGTAGGCGATCCTGCCGCCCCGCAGCCGCTCTCGCCCGCCGTGCCCAACCAGCCGCCGTCCCCGCCCGCCCTGCCGCCGGCGGCCACCCACGAAGTCAATTGGACCATCGCCACCATCGCCGCATTGATTGTGCTGATTCTCCAGCTTTTCTATCTGATGATGATGTTCCCTTAAACACATAAAGCCAAAAGCAGCCTGAAAAGCCTCGAAACTCTTTTCAGGCTGCTTTTTCATTAGAAGATGCACCAAAGCGCTGCCCGTTGCCATTAGTGCAATGGCACCCAACCAAAAAACACTCCCCGCTTTTATTCATAACCACCGGTCTTTTGCCATGAACCCCGTCCGCCGCTACTTTATCCTGCTTGTTTTCTTTACCCTGCTGTTTATCGCCCTGGTGGCCGCCGGCAGCTATCTGCTGGCAGCCGGCAGCCGCCAATTCGGCGTAGCCGCCTTTGTGTTTTCCTTTGCCGCCGCCTTCGCCCAAATCGCCTGTTTGGCACTTTATCTACGCGCCCGTGCCATCGCCCAAGCGCAAAACAGCCGCCCGTTGCCGCCAAAATGACAAAAAACGGCAGACTGCTGCCGCAAACGCACCATGTCCGCCGCATTTTTTCGGCAGCCTGAAAATATTTTTAGGATATTTTTTCATTTTTATTCAATAAGTTATTTATTTTTTGGCAAAACTGGCACCGCAAAAGCTTAATATCTTGCAAGCAAAGATACTTGCCGAAACCCACCCGCAGCACCGCACGGCAAGATATTCATTCACATAGGTGCTGTATTTTTATCTGGAGATAAAACATGAAAGCAATCCAAAAAGGTTTCACCCTGATCGAACTGATGATCGTAATCGCCATTATCGGTATTTTGGCCGCCATCGCCCTGCCGGCTTACCAAGACTACA
>ERZ1023282.633-NODE-633-length-16723-cov-4.146568_pt1 | contig 16723 bp, 16 predicted proteins | sample MGYA00521262_ERZ1023282 | MGnify/ENA primary metagenome ERZ1023282 (study PRJEB32759, sample SAMN07749867) | skin metagenome | biome: transportation; feature: city; material: polyester macromolecule | host: Homo sapiens | place: Hong Kong:KT line | collected... | reverse complement strand
ACATGGAAAACACCCCGCGCAGCAACCAATGCAACCACGGCCGCCCGACCTGGGTCAAACTCACGCTTAAAGAACTGGACGCGCTGTTTCTGCGCGGGCAGTAGGCGGATCAGCCTTTCAGGCTGCCGCCCCAAACCAAAGGCAGCCTGAAAAACCGTTTTGGCGTTTTCAGGCTGCCTTGCCGATTTTCAGGCTGCCGCCGCGCAGTTTTAGCGAAAGCACACCATGCACTACGACCACATCTCTTTCCATATCGACGAAAACTACCCGCCCGAGCTGCCGCACGGCAACGCCCTGCACCATATGGCGCACTACTACGCCTGGGCGGTATCGCAAAACCTGCACAGCGCCGCCGCGGCCGCGCTGCCCGGTTTTGCCCAAATGCAGCGCGGCGAAACGCCCGCCGCCCAGTTTGTCGAACGCCAGCTGGCGCAGGGCTTGGACGATACCTGTTTCAACGACTTGGGCAGGCGCTTCACCGCCTTTTACTACGCCGACGAAGACGAAGGCTACGGCCGCTTTATCGAAGACTATTTCGCCGCGCTCGGCTTGGAAAGCGAAGCGGACTTCTACCGCACCGAAGGCTCGCCGGCGGAAGCCGCCAAGCTGTTTCCGCACTTTCAGGCTGCTTTCGAGCGCTGGTACGGCAGCCTGAAAGACAAATAATCCGCCCTGCGGCAGCCTGAAAAAGCCGCCGGCCACAGGGGCAGGTAACCACTTTGGTTTTCCGTCCGCCAAACGGCTTTGCGCGCTTTCAGGCTGCCTGAAAAACAGCCGGCGAAAAGCAGCCTGACACTTGGGCAAAGCCGGTAAACTGCACGAATCATACTTTCAGGCTGCTTTGCTGCCAGCTGCAGCGAAAAAACGCCGGCCGCCGATTGGTCGGCGCCGCGCTTTCCCGTACAATCCGCGCACCTTGCCGCCGCGCCCGACATGATGCGGCGGCTTACCATCCGACTTTTGTTTCCGAGAAAGAGAGCCAACGTGTCCCAAACTCCTGCTTCCGGCGAAAGCCGCAGCGTCCAGCGGCGTTTGAAAACCCGCCATCTGAGCATGATCGCCATCGGCGGCAGCATCGGCACCGGCCTGTTTATGGCCAGCGGCAGCGCGATTCACAGCGCCGGCCCGGGCGGTGCGCTTTTGGCCTACGCCGCCATCGGCGTGATGGTGTATTTTCTGATGACTTCTTTGGGCGAAATGGCTACCTATCTGCCCACTTCCGGCTCGTTTGCCACTTATGCCGCGCGTTTTGTCGATCCTTCACTGGGTTTCGCGCTGGGCTGGAATTACTGGTTCAACTGGGTGATTACCGTGGCGGCAGACATTTCCATCGCCGCGCTGGTGATTACTTATTGGGAGCCGATGCGCTTTATGCCGCCGTGGGGCTGGAGTCTGCTGTTTTTCGGGCTGATTTTGCTGTTAAACCTGCTGTCGGTGCGGGCGTTTGGCGAGTCGGAGTATTGGTTTGCGCTGATTAAGGTGGTTACCGTGGTGGTGTTTCTCGGCATCGGCACGCTGACCATTTTCGGTATTTTGGGCGGCGAATACGTAGGCTTGGCCAACTTTACCGTGGGCGATGCGCCCTTTCTCGGCCAGAGCTTTTCAGGCAGCTTTCTCACCGCGCTGGGGGTGTTTCTGATTGCCGGTTTTTCCTTTCAGGGCACCGAGCTGATCGGCGTTACCGCCGGCGAATCGGAAAATCCCAAAGAGAGCATTCCCAAAGCGATCAAACAGGTATTCTGGCGCATTCTGATTTTCTACATTCTGGCGATTTTGGTGATCGGCCTGCTGATTCCCTACACCAACCCCGCCCTGCTTGGCGCGGAAAACGTGCAGGAAATCGCCAAATCGCCGTTTACGCTGGTATTCGAGCGCGCCGGCCTGGCTTTTGCCGCCGCGATTATGAACGCCGTTATCCTCACGTCCATCCTTTCGGCCGGCAATTCCGGCATGTACGCCTCCACCCGTATGCTCTACGCCATGGGCAACGACGGCCTGGCCTACCGCCTGTTCGGCCGCACCAACCGCGCCGGCGTGCCGGTGGCGGCGGTGCTGGCGACTGCAGTGGTGGCGCTGTCGGTCTTTCTGATTGAAATCGTCAACGAAGGCGCCTACGAATACATCGTCGCCGCCTCCGGCATGACCGGCTTTATCGCCTGGCTGGGCATCGCCGCCAGCCACTACCGCTTCCGCCGCGCCTATCTGGCGCAAGGCCGCCGCCTGGACGATTTGGTTTACCGCGCCAAATGGTTCCCGCTCGGCCCCCTGCTGGCGCTGGCGCTGTGCGTGCTGGTGATTATCGGCCAGGACACCCAGCTGGTGCTCGAAGGCGATTTCAACTGGCAACGCCTGCTGATTACCTATATGGGCCTGCCGATTTTTGCCGGCTTCTACCTTTATCACAAGCTGCGCCACAAAACGCGCCTGATTCCGCTCAAAGAAGTGGATTTGAGCCAGAATGTCGATTGATCAAACAACAGCAAAACAAAAAAGCGTGCCCGCTGCGGCACGCTTTTTTGCTGGTGCCGACGCCAAAGCCGGCAGGGTTTTTCCTGACGAAATATTAAGTTGATGCGGTTTTTTGTTAAAAGAAAACGCAAAATCTTTACATAAATAGTGTGAATAATTATAATCCTTATTATTTATAACAAAGCACCGCCTTTCGGCTGACGGCATTTAAGCAAACGGCAGATGCCCGTTTCAGCCTTTCAGGCAGCCTGAAAACACAAACCGCAGCGATATTGTTTTGCAACGTTTCCCATACCGAGGAGAAAAACCATGAAACCGCAAGCCAAGCCCCTGCATCTGGCTCAAATCATCGCCCTGCTGTTTGCCGCGCCCGCCGCCTTTGCCGCCGACGACACCGCGCCGCAGCAGGCCAAAGAATTGGAGACGGTCATCGTCAAAGGCGAGCGCAGCCGCAAGCCTGAGCAGACGGTGATTACCGACAAAGACCTGCAGCGCGCCGCCGCCCAGAATATCGACGACAGCATCCTCTACGAACCCGGCGTGGACGTGCGCTCCGACAATCTGCAGCACGGCCATTCGGGCTATGTCATCCGCGGCATGGGCGGCAACCGCATCCAGATGGATATCGACGGCATTCCGCTGCCCGATTCGCATGAAGACTTAACCGGCGGCCCCGGCGCCTCGCCCGAAACCAGCGTTAACCGCGACACCGTCGAAACCGACACCCTCAAGCGCATCAGCATCAGCAAAAACGCCAATGCCGCCGAAAACGGCGCCGGTGCTTTGGGCGGTACCGTTGCCATGCGCACCTACAGCCCCTCCGATTTTGTCAGCAGCGACAAACCGCTGTATCTGGGGCTCAAATACGGCTACCGCAGCACCTACCGCAGCCACGGCATCACCGCCACCCTGGCCGGCAAGCACGATATTTTCGCCGGCATGCTGATGCTGACCCGCCGCCGCCTGCACGAAGCGGAAAACTATGCCGAAAACGACGGCACCGGCGCCCGCCGCACGGTATCCAACCAGCAAAAAAGCCAGAATCTCAACGTGCTGGCCAAAGGCGAAATCGCCCGCGGCGCCCACCGCGGCGAGCTGGCCTTCGAGCAGTTTCTGCGCGACACCCACACCGAGCGGCTGGAAAAACAAGGCAGCGGCCGCGGCAGTGCCGGCTGGCTGGTGCGGCCGGTTTCCAACGGCGACGACAAATACAACCGCCGCCGCCTGAGCATCGGCTACCGCTACCAGCCTGAAAGCGGCTGGATCGAAAAAATCTCCGCCCAAGCCTACCGCCAGGCTTTCGATGTTTACAACGTGACGCAAGACCATGTTTCCGCCAGCCGCACCCTGGGCGCGCCGCCCTATCTGGTGCAAAACAAAGACGAGCGCCGCAAATTCGAGCAGCGCCACACCGGCGTCAGCGCCGACATTGCCATGCGCTTTCAAACCGGCAGCCTGCTGCACCGCCCGTCTTTCGGTGCCGAATACCGCCAGACCAAAACCGGCCGCCTGATCCAGCAGGACGTTAGCGGCACCCAAAACCAGCAGGTGGAAAACCGCAGCTTCCCGCCGTCCGATCGCCGCGTGTTCGCCCTCTACGGCCAAAACGAAACCGCCTTCAACGAGCACTTCAGCATCAACTTCGGCCTGCGTTACCACCGCGAAAAAACCAAGTTCACCATCGACGACGCCTACCGCGCCTACACCCGCAACCAACCGCTGGCGCCCGATTCCGTTTCCGCCCACGCCCTGCTGCCCTCGCTGGGCATGAAATGGCAGTTTGCCCCCGGCTACAGCTGGTTTGCCAACTACAGCTTCGGCTTCCGCTCGCCCGGTCCCGATCTGATTGCCGCCGGCTACCAAAGCCCGTCCAACCGCTACCGCGTGCGGCCGAACGCCGATCTGAAACCGGAAAAATCGCGCAATTTTGAAACCGGCTTAAGCTACAGCGGCGAGCGCCTGAACCTGCGTACCACCGCTTTTTACAACCGCTACAAAGACTTTATCGGCTACTACACCGAAAGCGATCCCGCCAGACTGCCGCCGAACTATCTGTTTGAAATCTACTACCGCAACATTGCCCGCGCCAAAACCTACGGTTTCGACATCTCTGCCGACTGGGCCTTAAGCCGCGAATTCAAACTCTCCGGCGGCCTGGCATGGATGCGCGGCGTCAATGAAACCAGCGGTAAGCCACTCTCCAACGCCCACCCGCTGCAGGGCTTTGTCGGCGTCGATTACCAGCGCGAAAGCTGGGATGTCGGCACCCGCCTGCGCTGGTCGGCGAAAAACCGCCGCGTTGCCGACGAACAGGACTTCAAAGCGCCCGGCTACGGCGTGTGGGACATCAGCGCCAACTACCGGCCGCATAAAAACGTCGAACTTAGCGCCGGCGTCTATAACGTGCTCGACAAACGCCACTGGCGCTACGCCGATGTCGCGGGCGTGAAGAAAACCGGCACCATCGACCGCTACACCCAGCCCGGCCGCAACTACGCGCTCGGCCTGCATCTGAAGTTCTAAAGCCCAAGGCAGCCTGAAAACGCCCAATCCGTTTTCAGGCTGCCTATTTGCCCCCAAAAGCAGCCTGAAAGCAGCCTGAAAGCAGCCTGAAAGCAGCCTGAAAGCAGCCTGAAAACCATCTGCCGATCACCATGAAAGCCGTTTTATTCCTCAGCGCCCTTGCCCTCTCCGCCCCGCTGGCGGCCGGCAGCGTGCGCGAGTTCCGCCACACCGCTGCCGACGGCATCGAGCGCCCCTATGTGGTCTATACGCCAAGCAAGGCCGACGGCGGCAAACGGCCGCTGCTGGTCTTCCTGCACGGCGCCGTTGAAAGCCCCGCTGTGCGCGCCGACCCCGCCGCCTATGTGCGCCGCTCCAGCTTTTTAAAGCTGGCCGAAGCCTGCGGCTGCTATGTGCTGTTTCCTTTCGGCCAGAAAGGCGCGACTTGGTTTGACGATGTCGGCAGCGGCATGGTGCTGGCCGAAACCGAGCGCGTGCTGCGCGAATTACCGATAGACGAAAAGCGCGTTTTTCTCAGCGGCTTTTCCGACGGCGCATCCGGCACCTTTTATCTTGCCGCCACCCGCCCCGAGCGCTTTGCCGGCTTTATCGCGCTGAACGGCTCGCTGCCGGTAGCCGCCCATTTGGGCGCGCTGCCGGTTTATCCCGCCAATTTCGCCGCACGGCCGCTGTATGTCGTCAACACCCGCAGCGACCCGCTGTATCCGGCCGCCGATATGCAGCCGGTGGCCGACTTTCTGCGCTGGCACAAGATCAACCTGAGCTACCGCACGCCCGACGGCGGCCACGATATGCGCTATCTCGATGCCGAACTGCCGGCGCTGAGCCGCTTTATCGCCGCCACCCGTCGCCGTGCGCCGGCCGATGTGGATTGGGAAAGCGCCTACCCCGCCGCTTCGTCCGGCAGCGACTGGCTGCACATCACCCGCTTGGGCGGCACAGCGCAGCCCTGGCAGCAGCCGCCAGACTTAAAACTGCGCCACCGCAAAGCCGTGCTCGGCCTGCGTTTCGACACCGCTGAAGGCAGCCTGAAAATTGCCGAAGCCACGGCCGGCGGCAGCGCGGCACGCAGCGGCGTGCAGGCGGGCGATGTGGTGCTGGCGCTCGATGGCGCCGATATGAACGACCCTGCCACCCGCTTTTTCCTGCTGCGCCAAAAGCGCGCCGGCGATCCCTTTACCCTGACCCTGCGCCGCGGCAGCGACATCCTGCAGCTCTCCGGCCGCTTCAACCCGCCCTACGACTACCAGGTCTTTGCCAAGCGCCCGCCCTCCGCCCGCGTCCGCGCGCACTTTTCAGGCTGCCGCATCGCCGCCGAAACTTCCGCCGCCGCCGAAATCGCCGTCGATTTTGCCCGCCTGCCGCCGCACCGCTGCCGCCGCATCGAAGTGGTGTTAAACGGCAAACGCCTGCCGCCGGTCGCGCCCCGCGGCCTGCAGCGTTTTGCCCTTGATCAAGCAGCCTGAAAGCTGTTTCCCCTTTCAGGCTGCCTTACGGCGGCACCACCCGATTCCCTGCCCACGCAGGCAGCCTGAAAGCCGTTTTCCCTTTTTTCGGCTGCCTGAAAACCCCGCTACGAAAGGATTTGATATGAACCCAAGCAAAACCCTGCTGGCCGCCCTGCTGCTGGCCGCCGTCCTGCCCGCCCAAGCGCGCGAGCGCATCGTCGCCCTGTCGCCCGACGTTGCCGACGTGCTGGTAGCGCTCGGCGCCACCCAGGACATTGTCGGCCGCGACCAGACCAGCACCAATCCGGCGCTGAAAAACACCAAAAGCATCGGCATTTTCCGCCAGCTCTCGCCCGAGCCGGTGGCGGCGCTCAAACCCACCGTCGCCATCGGCTCGTGGATGGTGCAGCCGCCGTCGGTTTACCAGCGGCTCAACCAGCTGGGCATCAAGGCGGTAAACGTGGCGCCGGACGACCACATCGCCGCCTATCCGGCCAGCATCCGCAAAATCGGCCAGCTGATCGGCAAAAGCAAGGAAGCCGACGCCCTGGCCGGCCGCTGGCAGGCGGGCGTCGGCCAGCAGCCGGCCACCGGCAAACGCTATCTTCTGAGCTACGACGGCCGGCTGGTGGCGGGTAAAAACACCGCTGCCGACGAGCTGATCCGCCGCGCCGGCGGCATCAACGCCGCCGCCAATATCGACGGCATCAAGCCGCTCAGCCGCGAAGGCTGGATGGCGGCCCAAGCCGATGTGATCATTATCGCCGAGCACAACAAACACCTGATCGGCAGCGTCGAGCAGTTTGCCGCCCGCCCCGAAATCGCCGCCAGCCCCGCCGCGAAAAAACGCAACATCCACCTGTGGCCGGCCAACGATATGTTCCGCTACGGGCTGGACACCCCCGAAGTGCTGCGCCGCCTGAACAAACTGGGCAAATAGTTTTCAGGCTGCCTGAAAGGTTCAGGCAGCCTGAAAAAGTGTCGGCCGGTGTGGCGGTAAAGAGTTGGCTAGCGCGCCACCCGTAGCTGGCGGTAGAGATAGTCGCGGTAGTCGTTGAGCAGCGTTTTATCGGCGCAGTCTTCCAGCCCGCCGCCAGATAAGCGGCGCATGGCGGTGTTGGCGCGCATGAAGTCGTCTTGCGGGGCGATGCCTGCGGCTTCGAGTATCAGGCCGCCGAAAAAGGCGAGATCGAGGATTTCAGGCTGCTCTTGCGGCGTACAGTCAAGGCTGCTGCGGATAGCGGCTTGGGTGACGTAATCGGGGTTGGCGAAACGGCCTTTTTTGGGTGGGGTGGCGGTTTCAAAGTTGGCCTGATGATCGCCAAAGTAGGCAAACACATAATCGCGGCCGCGCGTTTGCAGCCATGAGTTGAAGGCTTCGGTGGCGTTGTTGAGCGCGGCGATGCGCTCGGCGTAGTCGTTCAGGCAGGCGATGGATTTGTCGGGCAGGCCGTCTGCAACCAATTCGTAATGATTGGGCGTATCGGCGCAGTAGGGGCCGTGTTCTTTCATGGTGAGCACATACACCAGCATCGGCTGGGTGATGTTTTCCAGCGCGGGATGGCGTTTATCCAAAATCATCTGCGCGTATTGCAGCATTTCGTCGCTGCCGATGTGCCACAGGTTTTTGCTCAAAGGCGCGGGGTAGCCGAGTTCCTGCGGCTGGAGCATCAGGTCGAAACCGAAATGGTCGTAGGCGGCTTTGGCGTTGTAATTGCCTTTGGTAAAGGGCGAGAGAGCGACGCAGTAATAGCCTGCGGCTTTGAGGTTGCGGATCAGGCCGCTTTGGATGTGGGGCACGACGGAGTAAAACACGCCGCTGGCGAGTGCGCCGAAATCGGTGGAGGGCAGGCCGGCAAGCAGGGCAAACTCGGATTTCCATGTGCCGCCGCCAAAGGTGTGCACGCGCAGCGACGCGGCAAAGCGGGTATCGGCCTGCGGCGCAAACATGGGCAGCGGCGGCAGGTTTTCGCTTTGGAAATCAAATTGGTGCGGGTTGAGCGTGGATTCCTGCAAACAGATTACGATGTCGGGGCGGGCGTTTTCAGGCTGCTTTGGAGCGTGTTCAGACGGCCTTTGCGTATCCAAAAGCTGCTTGAAACGATTGCCGTCGCCGTCAAACTCGGGCGTTTTGAAAAACACGCCGCGACAGGACATCGGCAGGTTGAGAAACACGTCGCGACCGTCGTCGGGCAGCGAATCGAGCCACACCTGCACCGCGCCTTTGTCTTTGGTGTAACGCGCCATCAAAAGCAGGCTGACGATGCTGGCAGCGGCGGCCAACCCGCGCCAGAGGCTGTCTGAAACCGCCGCGCCCGACCAGCCGAAAACCGCGTAGCCCAAAATGCCGAGCAGCCCCGCCACAGCGACAATTGCGCCTTTGTAGTGCGCCAGCGTTTCCCAGTTGCGCCAGTCGAAAGCAAGAAAAAGGTCGGAAACCAGCAACGGCTGCTTGTAATAATGGATTTTCAGGCGGTGGAACAACACGAACACGATAAACAAGACCGACGCGAAATTCAAACCGCGCTGCCATTGGCCGGAGGCGGCAAACATCGTGCCGAAGAAAAGGACAAACTGGCAGGCGGCGAAAAAGCGCGTCCAGCGGTAATGGGCTTTGGCGCCGAGTATCAACGCGGCGGAGGTAAAAAGGGAGAGTAAAACGTAGTGCATAAGGGGCGGCAGCGGAAAAAAGGGCGCCATTTTACCGCCAAAGCACCGCCGCACGCGCGGCAGCGGCGAAAAATCTGCCGCCCGATAGCCACAGCCGTTTTCAGGCTGCCTGCCGCCCTGCCCCGACCAACGCCAACCCGACAGGCAGCCTGAAACGCCGCAGCGGCATAAGGCAGCCTGAAAAGCTGAAAACAGGAAACCCAAGCATGAAACCTTTATCCCTTATTTTCTTTCTACTGCTCTCTGCCCTTTTGGTGTGGCTGTCGGCCGGCATCGGCTTTGGCGGCTGGCAGGCGCCGCACACGCTGGAACCGGTGATGCTGGAAATCCGCCTGCCGCGGGTGGCGGCGGCGCTGTTGGTGGGCGCGGCGCTGTCGGCGGCGGGTGCGGGGCTGCAGGCGTTGTTTGAAAACCCGCTGGCCGACCCCGGCCTGATCGGCACTTCCGCCGGTGCGGCTTTGGGCGTGGTCGGTGTGCTGGCTTTGGGTTGGACGGGCGTCAGCGTGCCGCTGGCGGCCTTTGCCGGCGCGCTGGCGGTGTGCCTGCTGATTTTGGCGGCGCACCGCTTTACCGGCGGCGGCATTTCGGGGCTGCTGATTCTCGGTCTGATTGTCAGCGCCTTTTGCAGCGCCACCGTCAGCCTGATTTTGTTTTTGTCCGACGATCTCACCCTGCGCAGCGCCAGCATCTGGCTGGCCGGCAGCCTGGCCGAAGCGGGCTTTGTGCCGCCCGGCCGCGTGGCGCTGGTAATGCTGGCCGGGCTGGCGCTCTTGCTCTCCTGCGGCCGCGGGCTGGACTGCCTGATGCTGGGCGAAGATACCGCCCACAGCTCGGGCGTTGCCGTCGGCCGGCTTCGGGTGCAGACCGTTATTGCCGCGGCGCTGCTTACCGGCGCAGCGGTTTCGCTCTCCGGCATCATCGGCTTTATCGGCATGATGGTGCCCAATATTCTCTCTTCGGCTGTCGGCGGCGGACGGCGGCGGCTGATCGTGCTCTCCGCCTGGCTCGGCGGCATGATGCTGCTGGTGCTCGACAGCGCCGCCCGCTGGATCGCCTTTCCCGTCGATCTGCCGGTGGGCATCGTGATCGCGCTTTTGGGCGGGCCGTTTTTCATGTGGCTGTTTCTCCATTCGATACACAGAAAGGCAGGCTGAAACGTGGCACCGCTGTTTTTTATCCGCAAGCTCAAAGTCGCGCCGCAGGGACGCACCATTTTGCATATCAACGAACTGGCTATACCGCAGGGCGTGCACACCGCCGTAATCGGCCCCAACGGCGCCGGCAAATCCACCCTGCTGCGCGCGCTGCTGGGACGCTTTAACGCCTGCTGCGAGCTGTTCGGCGCCCCCGCCGCGCCGCAGATCCGTGCCGGCAAAGTGGCGTGGGTGGCGCAAAACGGCCGCTACAACCTGCCGCTCACCGTCGCCGAATACGCCCGTCTCGGCTGCATCGGCGGCGGCCTGTTCCGCCCGCCGCCGCCCGATTACGGCCTGCTGGACAAACTGCTCGCCGAGTTCGACCTGGCTGGGTTGGCCGACAAACGCATCGACACCCTGTCCGGCGGCGAGCAGCAGCGCGCCAATATCGTCCGCGCCCTGATGCAGCAGGCACCCGCCATCCTGCTCGACGAGCCCTGCAACCATCTCGACATCCGCCACCAGCACCGCCTGATGCAGTTTGTCCGCCGCGCCAAAGGGCAGTTCAACGCCGTGATGGTGCTGCACGATCTCAACCTGGCCGCCGCCTATGCCGAACACATTATCCTGATGCAGAACGGCCGCATCGCCGCCCAAGGCAGCGTGGACGAAGTGATGCAGCCCGAGCGTCTGAGCGAAACCTACCAATGGCCGGTGGAGCGGCTGGAAGCCGACGGCGAAATCTTCTTCCGCATGCGCAACGCCGGCCGCGATTAAACCCGCCGCCGCGGCAAAAGGCAGCCTGAAAACCCTGTTTTGGGTTTCAGGCTGCCTTTTGCTGCTGCCGTTACCATTACTGCCATCAGATTGAGCGGCGCGCCGCCAGTCAAACCTGCCCGACAGCGCGCACCCGTTCCCAATCCTTTCAGGCTGCCTTGCAGAGAAAAGCAGCCTGAAAGCACAAAACCGGCTTTTCAGGCTGCTTTTGGGATTTCAGGCTGCTTTGATTTCGCTATGCGGGCTGGCTGTTTGTCGGATTCGAGAATCCGACCACATGGTTTCAGGCTGCTTTGGGAATTCGGGCAGCCTGCGGAGCGCAACGGCGTTGAAGCCGAAACCCTAGCGCAGCCGCTGCCAGACTTTGAGCGCATCGACGGTGTCGCGCACATCGTGCACGCGCAGAATCAGGGCGCCGCGCTCTACGGCAGCCAGCGCGGCAGCGACGCTGCCGGCGGCGCGCTCGGCGTGCAGGTCGCGGCCGGTGATCTCGCCGATCATCTGCTTGCGCGACAGGCCGGCGAGCAGCGGAAGGCAGGTTTCCCGCTGCAGGCGCGGCAAGTCGTGCAGCAGGGCGATATTGTGCTCGAGGGTTTTACCAAAGCCGAAACCCGGATCGAGCACGATGCGGCCGCCGTCGATGCCCGCTTGGCGGCAGGCGTCGGCGCGGCCGCGCAGATAGGCGGCGACTTCGGTGCAGACGTCGCGGTACTGCGGGTTATCCTGCATATTTTCAGGCTGCCCTTTCATGTGCATCAGGCAGATGCCGGCGCGGTGCGCGGCCAGCAGTTCGAGCGCGCCTTCGTCTTCCAGCGCCTGCACGTCGTTGATGATGTCCGCCCAGCCGCGCTCCAGCGCGCGGCGCATGGTGGCGGTGCGGCGGGTGTCGAGACTGACGGGAACGTTCCAGCGGCTGATTTCTTCGAGCAGCGGGGCAACGCGCTGCCATTCTTCGTCGGCGGCCACTGGCGCGGCGTTGTAGCGGGTGGACTCGCCGCCGATATCGAGGATGTCGGCGCCGTCGGCCAGCAGTTTTTCGGCGTGGGCGAGCGCGTTTTTCAGGCTGCCCGAATAGCGGCCGCCGTCGGAAAAGGAATCGGGGGTGAGATTAACGATGCCCATCACGCGCGGGCGGGAGAGATCGATGCTAAAGCGGGTGGTCAGCCAGCAGGAAGACATGGGAACTCCAAAGGAAAAAGGCAGCCTGAAAACGGTAAAGGGGCTGGGCGGGCAGTTTTCAGGCTGCCTGCAGTTGCGTAGCAGCCCGAACAGCAAAAAGCAGCCTGAAAAGGCTTTCAGGCTGCCTGAAGGCGTTTAATGTTCGGCGCTGCGGCGGCGAAAACGCACCAAATCGGGTACGCGGCGGGCAAGATAGGCCAGCATCGGCAGGTTGCCGGCGGCCACAATCAGATACAAAAGCTCGGTGCTGTCACTAATCAGCAGCAAAACGGCGCTGAAAATGGCGGCCGCCACCATAAACAGGCCGTTGACGATATTGTTGGCGGCGATGGCGTGGGCGCGGAACTCGTTGCTGCTGGCGGTTTGCAGCCAGGTGTAAAGCGGCACCGAGAAAAAGCCGCCGAAAAAGCCGATGCCGACCATCAGCGCCACCACCGCATAGGCGTGGCCGTGGGTGAGAAAGGCAAACAGGCTGAGGTTTTCGCCGCCGGTGCCGTTTAAGCCGTGGGTGATGTAGATCAGGCCGCCGCCGCACACCGTCAGCCCCAGCGCGCCAAGTGCCACCATGCCCAGATACAGGCCGCCGCGGCTGAGTTTGGCGCACAGCACCGAGCCCAGGGCGATGCCGATGGAAAACAGGGTCAGCATCAGATTGAACACGCCGCTGCCGCCGCCGAGCACTTTTTGCACGAAGGTCGGCAGCTGGGTGGTGTACACCGCGCCGACAAACCAAAACCAAGAAATGCCGAGAATGGCGGTGGCCAGCTCGTTTTGGGCGAAAGTTTGGCGCAGCAGCGCTTTGGTGCCGCGCACGATGTTGAAATCCAGCCGCGTTTGCGGTTCGCTGGGCGGCACCGAGGGCATAAACAGGCTGCTCACCAGCCCAGCCGCCGCCAGCAGCACCACCATCAGAATCAGCACCGCCACATGGCTGCCGGCAATCGCGGTGCCGATAATCTGACCGAAAAGAATCGCCAAAAAAGTGCCCGATTCGATCAGGCCGTTGCCCATAATCAGCTCGTCTTTTTGCAGATACTCCGGCAGGATGGCGTATTTCACCGGCCCGAACAGCGTGGAGTGGGTGCCCATCAGAAACAGACACAGCAGCAGCAAGGGCGCCGAATTGATGTAAAAACCGTAGGCTGCCAGCAGCATGATGGCGATTTCCATCACCTTCACCGCCTGCGCCAGCCGCGCTTTGTTGAAGCGGCTCGAGAGCTGGCCGGAAAGGGCGGAAAACAGAAAATAGGGCAGCACAAACAAGAGCGCCGCCACATTCAAAAGCTGGCTTGCCGGCAGCCAGCCGCTTTTGCCCAGCCCGTGAAAGCTGATCAGCACAAAGAGCGTGGTTTTAAACAGATTGTCGTTGAACGCGCCCAAAAACTGGGTGGCAAACAAGGGTGCGAAACGGCGGCTTTTGGCAAAAGCAAAGCTGGAATTCATGATTGCGTGTCCTGGGAGGGAGGGGGAGGCTCGGATGCAGGCGGGGTTTCGGCGGCCGAAGAAGTGTCGTCGTCATCCATAATGATGCGGTGGGCGGGGCCTTCCAAATCGTCGAACTGGCCGTTTTTGCCCGACCACCAAAAGAAAAAGCCGATTAAAAAGGCCAGCAGGATGCTGATGGGAATCAGGATGTAGATGCTTTCCATTTCAAAGGCTTCCGGTCAGATCCTGCAGCAGGTAGCGCTGCCCGGCAAGGGTGAGCGTTTCTTCAAAAATGCTGCCGATCAGGCGGCCGTCGCTATCGCTCAGATTCACGCCGCGCGGCGTTGCCTGCCAAAACAGCGCGTCTTGGTTCTGCGCCAGCTTCAGCAAAGCGGCGGGCAACTCCGGCGCATCTTCGGCTATCGAGAGGGCAAACTGGCCGCCGCTTTCGTCTTCGCCGGCATCCATAACCAAAAAGCCGAGATGTCTGCCGTCGGCATCGGCAATGCTGAAATAGTGCATAACAGGCAGCCTGAAAAAAGAGCGGCATTGTATAGCCGAACCGGTGCGAAAAACAATGCGCCGCCGCTTTCAGGCTGCCTTCGGTGTGCCGGCAAAGCAGCCTGAAAACAAAAAAAAACCGCGGCAAACGGTTTGCACCGTCCCGCGGTTTGCATTTCACACAGCCTTAACCGCCGCACACACCGCAGCAGCCGCTTTCGGTGGTTTCTTCTTTAGATTGGCTGTCGATTACCGGCAGCTCGTCTTTTTTCGGCTCGTCGGCCTGTTTGCTGTTCAGGTCAACTTTGATTTTGTCGTCTTGCTGGCTCATGTCTTCTTCCTTTCGGTCGGGTTGCAAAAATACTTCGAGCGCGCATGATAAACAAAGCGCGCCGCCCTGAACAGGCTTTGCGGCAAATTATTGCCCGGGCGGGTTTTTCAGGCTGCTTTCAGACCGCCTGAAAAGCAGCCTGAAACATTACCCCACCATCCGCTTCAACCCACTCGCCACGCGATAACGCCCGTGGGGGCTTAGGCCGGCAAGGAAGGCTTCCAGCTCTGACGGCGTATCGGCAGTGTAAACGATGTGGTAGCAGCCGTCGCCGCTGGTTTTGTCGGCGCTTTCAATGCCGCTTTCCGAGTGCAAAAAGCGTTCAAACTCGGCAAAGCGGTTGTGCGCCGATTCTGGCGGCGGGCAGCACGGGGGCGGCGTTTTACCCTGCAATCGCGCCGCTGCTGGCGGGGCGTGCTACGGTGGACAAGCACGACGCCGATGCTTTTTGGCAGACGGATTTGGCGCAGGTGTTGGCGGCGCGTTTGGATGTGGTGTCGGCAGAGGGGTTTCAGGCTGCTTTGGGGGTGGTTTGAGAATAGTAAAAGGCAGCCTGAAAACGATATTTGGGGCTTTCAGGCTGCCTTTGGATTATCTGAATAGGCAGCCTGAAAAAGGGGTTTTACCGTTTTCAGGCTGCCTTGAACCGCGTGCGCAGCAAAGCTGCAACACCCTACGCTATGCGGGCTACGCTTGCTGTCGTTTTCTGCCGGGCGCAGTCCGGCGGTTTCGCGCGTGCCGACGCAGAAGTGTGCAAATAGCGCCAGGGTGAGCAGGATGGCGGTGGCAAGGATGGGTAGGTTCATGGGTTCTCATGTGTGGGTCGTAATGAGCGCCGCTCACGCCACATTGTCCACGGCTGGCCGTTCGCCCACTCTGTGATGCGTTGGACAGGAACAAATCCGTGGCGGCGGTAGAGAGTGCCGGAGCGCGGCGAGAGGGATTCGAGAAAGGCGGGTTGGTCGGCGGCGTCTATCAGACGCAGGCGGTGTGCTAGCAGCAGGCTGCCCAGACCTTGTCCGCGTGCCGAAGGTGCCGTACCGATGATTTTCAGGTACCAGTGCGGCTTGTCGGGCGCATGGCGCTGGATGATTTTTTGCAAACGTGCGGCGCGTAATGCGCCTCTGATGCCGAAGGCACGCAGGTATAAGCCCAACGCCCGCAGGGTGAGGGGTAATTGGCGCAGGCACGGCGTGCGCGTGCCTGCCGGCGGGTACCAAATGGCGGCGGCAGCGATGTTGCCCGATGCATCGCGTACGAGATCAACCGTCCCCGCCAGCAGCGGCTTCTCCAGCAATGCCGCGCGGTACATTTGCACATAACGCGCCAGCTCTGCCGCTTTGTCTGCGGGGAAAAACGCCTGTATCGGCGCTTTTTCCGCAAAAACGGGTGCGAGCAGGGCGGCGATTTCATCGACATCGGCCAGTGTTGCACCGGTAACAGTATTTTGCTTCATGCGGTCTCTTTCGGGATTGGGCAGTCTGAAAAGCGTTTTCAGGCTGCCTTTGGCTCAAATGTATTTCTCCAAACTGTCCAAAAACGCCTGCCGTTTTTCGTCGCTGACGAGGTTGGCGCGGCCGCAGTTGACCCAGCGCCGTTTTTTCGCGCCGACGCCTTTGAGGGTGTGGCCTAGCATGGCGCGGCCGATGGTGTTGCCGCAGAAGTATTTGAGGTAGAAGGTCGGCGCGGTCGAGGTGCTGATGACCAGTGCTTCGTCAAGGTTGAGCAGGCCTTCCAGCAGGCCGACTTTGTTTTCGCGGTAGGCGACGGTTTTGAGCAGCACTTTGTCGAGGTATCCCTTGACGATGGCGGGCATATCCGCCCACCAGATCGGGAAGATGAATATCAGGCGGCGGCTTTCTTGCAGTTCTTGCAGGTAACGCTGCACCAGCGGGTCAAGCGACCGGCCTTGGCTGAACAGTGCCAGCTCTTCTTTGCTGTACACGGGGTTGAAGCCGTCGGCGCACAGGTCGGTGATGCGGTAGTTTTCGCCTTTTGCCTGCAACAGCGCTTCCACGCGCTGCAAGATGGCGTGGTTGTAGCTTTTTTCGTAGGGGTGGGCGTAGATGATGGTTGTCGTCATAGTGTCTCCTGGATGGTTATGGGAAAAGGAACTACTAGGGTGTGTTGACAATCAACATTTTGGCAGAATTTTCATCCTAAAACAGCATCTACCGTGTTAAAAATACTCTCCTATGGATGATATAGGCTCGCATTTTTGCCTTGCATCTGCCATTTTAGGAAGAAAATTCTGCTTCGGAAAG
>ERZ1023282.630-NODE-630-length-16751-cov-5.698730_pt1 | contig 16751 bp, 16 predicted proteins | sample MGYA00521262_ERZ1023282 | MGnify/ENA primary metagenome ERZ1023282 (study PRJEB32759, sample SAMN07749867) | skin metagenome | biome: transportation; feature: city; material: polyester macromolecule | host: Homo sapiens | place: Hong Kong:KT line | collected... | reverse complement strand
ACGAGCGAAACCCACCAGGCCAAAACCTGGTGGGAGTAGACCACGGTTCGCCAGATCGTAAACAGCTGGCATGAGTTTTTTACGTGAAAGGTCACCGGTGACTCCAAACATGACCAGAACGCATGGCCCGGCGATCCGTAGCAATCTGCGATCTGAGGGGTCCCGCAATGGGTTGACGCGGTCGCCACGCAGCCCGCTGGTCGCTCTGGTGGTGCTCCCTGGAGCGTCTTGACCTGCCACCTCACCCGTCCTTCCTGGAGATGTCGTGCGGATCCGTCATCCCACCTGCCCAACGGTAGCCGGTCGATCCACCAGCGATCGTGTTCAGCGACGGGCTGACGACGAGATCCTCCATCGGAAGGTTGGTGATGAGGACATCGGCAACCAAAAAGCCTAAAATTGAAACGGTAACCATTCGCGGCGCTCCTCACTTCACGGATGTGCCGTGCCCAGCAGTGGTCACAGCACCTTTCTTGATTTCGAAGGACACCGTGAGCAACCAGACGACGCACGTGACGACGGCGCCAGCCTCTCACCGTCCCGACTCCGTCGAGATCAAGGTGGAGCAGAAGCAAAATCGTACCCGATTGTCGACTCGTGACGTGGTGGGCGCCTACGTCGCCCTGACTAAACCGCGTATCATCGAGTTACTCCTGGTGACAACCCTACCGGTGATGTTCCTGGCCTCCCACGGTGTGCCGAAGCTCGGTCTAGCAGTTGCGACGATGTTGGGTGGACTTTTCGCTGCTGCCAGTGCGAACGTCTTTAACTGTGTCATTGACGTCGATATTGACGAGAAGATGCGTCGAACCCGCCGCCGTCCTCTTCCGCGTCATCAGGTGCCGCGTCGCGGCGCCTTTATCTATGGAATCGCGCTAGGGATAATTGCTACTATCATCCTGGGATTAGGCGCGAACTGGTTGTCAGCCGGGCTGGCGTTGGTTGCCAATCTGTTTTACGTTTTCGTGTATTCGATGCTGCTCAAGCGCCGTACCTGGCAGAACACTATTTGGGGCGGTATTGCGGGATGTTTCCCACCCCTCATTGGTTGGACCGCTGTCACCGGACGCGTGGGATGGGAGCCATTGGTGCTTTTTCTCATCGTGTTCTGGTGGACTCCGCCGCATACCTGGGCACTGTCTTTCCGGTATCGCGAGGACTACAAGGCCGCCGGCGTGCCCATGCTCCCGGTGGTAAGGGAGGCCCCAGAGGTCGCCGTCCAGATCCTCGTCTACACCGTTGCCACGGTAGCAACATCCCTGGTGTTGTGGCCGGTGGCCCACACGGGGTGGATCTACGGTGTCGTCGCGGTACTCGCTGGGGCCGTCTTTATCGTGGAGGCAGTCCAATTGCTGCGTCGCGCCAATGCCGGCTTGCGTGACGTCGTACTCAAATCAATGCGTTTATTCCATTGGTCGAATACTTATCTGTCGTTGCTCTTTTTGGCTATTGCGGTTGATCCGCTCATTCATCTGTGATTGCTACCTGAGAAGTCTGTTTAGCACCGTCATGCCACGGCGTCAGGTAACGTCGACGTCAGCGACGCTGCTGTGACCGAACGGCAAGATCCGAGGAGCATTCATGACCACCATGTCAACCATTCGATCGGCCCTAGGGGCGAAGGTCGACCAGGCAGCCAAGCTGCTGGCGGACGGTTACCTATTTCAGGAGAGGCTGAGGGCGTCAAAGGGTCGTAAGGCTAGCGACGGATGCCCCCTCGACTTCACCTTCATGGGTAAGCCCGCCACCCTAGTTCGCGGCAGCAAGGGGATCGATCTCTTCTACGACACCAAGCGGGTGAAGCGTGAGCAGGCGATGCCACTGCCGGTGCGCGGTCCGCTTTTCGGCGCAGGTGCTATTCACGGCACCGACGACGACGTCCACCTGGCCCGCAAGGCCAACTTCGTCAAGGTGGTATACGACGATGCCCAGGTCGAGCGCTTCAAGCCGATTATTGAGGACGAGCTGCGCAAAATGGTCCAGACCTGGAGCCGTCGCACCGGCAATGTTTACCAGGACACGGTGGTGGCATACGGACGCGCCGCGCTCAAGTGGGCTGGGGTTCCCGGGAGTGATGCCGACCTTGATCCGTGGGCTGAGCGTCTTGGCCAGATCGTCGAGGGATTCGGGCACATGCCCGCCGGACACGCCCTGGCTTGGGTGAATCGTGCCCGTTGCGACAAATGGGCCGCGAACCTCATCGACAAGCAGCGCAGCGGCGAGATCAACGCGCCCGAAGGCACCGCGCTGTGTGAGTGGGCGCGTTTCCGTGGCACTGACGGCGACCTCCTTGACGCCAAGCTGGCCGGTATCGAGTTGCAGAACTCCACCCGTCCGGCCATCGCGGTGAGCCGGTTCGCGGCCTTCGCAGCGCGATACCTGGTGCTGTACCCGCAATACCGTGATGACATCGCAGCAGAGGTGGAGTCTTCTGGGACCCTGGTCGACAATGAGCACGCGATTGCCTTTGCCCAGGAAGTTCGTCGTATCAGCCCCTTCGTGCCTATGCTACCGGCTTTCGCCCGCGACGACTTCGAGTGGGATGGTCACCAGATCAAAGAAGGCCAACGTGTCATCATCGACGTCCTGGGTACCAACACCGATCCGAGCGAGTGGGAGGAGCCGCTGCGCTTCAAGCCGGAACGTTTCCTGGGGGTCGATAACGCCGAGACCATTAAAGCGTTCATCCCGCAAGGTGGTGGCGACGTTGCTACCGGCCACCGCTGTCCAGGAGAGAAGATAGCTGTCACAGAACTTGCCGCTATCGTCTCGGCGCTGTGTCAGCCCGGGATCAGCATCGATCCAGGCGATCTCGATTACGATCCGACCATGATGCCAACAAGGCCGCGTAGCGGTGGTCGCGTGCATCGCGGCTGACACCACTGATGGGGCGGGTCGGGGCATGGCCTCAATCCGCCTTGTCGTCTACTGCCCGTCGTCGTGAACGCTCAAAATTGCCGGTTGAGCACGGGGGAGGGAGTAGGACGCACACTGCACCACAGGGCCCCAACTGTCGCCGCTGCCAAAGAGACGCCAACCATGTGCCAGATAACCAGCCATGGGTTGAGGTGAGCGAAATATTGCGAGTACCCGATGATAGCCTGATACGTTTCGACGGCCACCAAAAAGATGCTCCAGCGACGCATCATGGCTAGATGACGGGTCGTGGCGATGATCAGGCAGGCGATCGTCAGAGCTGCCGTGATCCACACCGAGATGCCGTGCAGCCGGGCGACGGTTTCAATGTTGAACCCGGTGCGTGCCGAGTCCGAGTCGCCGGCATTAGGCCCCGACCCCGTCACCACCGTTCCCAGCCACATGACCACACACATCATTGCCACGGTGGCTCGCACCAGGCCCATCGTGAGTCCGTCAACGGCTTCGCTGGAATGAGGACCGGCCAGCCAGATCATCTTGACGTCGACAAGGATAATCGCCACCGACAGCAGCAGGTGCAGGGCCACCACGAAGGGATTGAGGCCCATCCGCACGGAGATGCCGCCGATGACGGCCTGGAGAGCAATTGAGACCAGGTTGATCCAGGACAGAGCCATGATTTGGGCTTTGGCCTTGACCCGGTAGCAGCGGACGAGAACCCCAATAGCCACCGCTACAAGCACGAAGGTCAGGAGCCGGTTACCGAACTCAACGAAGGAATGGATTCCCATTTCCTCGTGCGGGGTGAACGATCCGGCGGTGCAGTGAGGCCAGGTGTTGCAACCCAGGCCTGATCCAGTCAGACGCACCACTGCACCAGTAACGATGATGCCCATATTGGTAACGAGAGCTGCGATGCACCAACCGTACAGACGACGATCCCGGGCAGTCATGAGATCCACGTGAACACCTTTCGTGCCAACAATCCGAGCAAAAACGCCCAGACTGCCAGGCTTACTAGCGGCCACCACAGAGGTTGTCCAACTCCCCAGGCGCGCAGCGACTCTCCGAGAGCAGCGGTAGGTAGGGCAGCGACGACGGGGCGAGTGGCCTTCGGGTAATCCGCTAGCGGCCACACCACGGCACCAGCAACCAGACCGACGATGTATACCAGGTTTGCCAATCCGAGAGTGACTTCAGCTTTGAGGGAGCCAGCCATGGCGAGGGCTGCGAGTCCGAATGCCAGCATCGCGAGGATGACGCTCACCAGGGACGGTAGCCAGGCTAGGGCGGAACCATGGGGGCGCCAGCCTAACGTCAAGGAGACGATGACGAGCAGTATCACCTGAGCGAGGCTGATGACGGAATATGCCATGGCCTTGCCAGCCAGCAGACCCGACCGACCCAACGGGGTTGCGGACAATCGTTCGAGCACTCCGTAACGGCGCTCAAAGCCGGTCATGATCGCCTGGGAGGTGAAACATGTTGACCAGATGGCGAGAGCCAATACTGAGGGTGCCAAAACGTCCATCGTCAGTCCGACCCGGCTACCAAGGAAGCGTCCGGCAACGACGATCCCGATAGGAATGACGAGGGCCAGTAGTAGCTGTTCCCCGTTGCGTATGACCAGGCGCACCTCCGTAAGGGCATGGTTGCGCACGCGTGCAGCAGCCGGTGCGGCCTGAGGCGCGGGGCGGAGATCAAGTGTCGTCATGTCAGTTCCTCCCTGCGGCGCGGTCACTGGTGTGGGTGAGGAACACATCTTCCAAACTCGACTCAGCGGTCAGCTCCGGCACAGTCCCATGGGCTGCGACCCTGCCGCGATCGACGATCCAGACGTGATCAGCCAGCCGCTGGGCTTCGTCCATATTATGGGTAGTGAGTACGACGGAGACCCCGTCGTGACGCATTTGCTCGACGGTCTCCCACGTGTGGTGGCGGGCGTGAGGATCCATCCCCGATGTCGGTTCATCAAGGAATACCAGTTGGGGACGGCCTACTAGGGCGGCGGCGAGGTTGACAGCCTGCTGTTGACCACCGGAGAGGCGTCGATAGGTGATGCGCGCGAACGGCGTAATCGCGAGCGCCTCGATGAGAAGGTCCGGGTCAATGGGATTGGCGTGCAGACCAGCCATATAGTGCAGTAGCTCGCCGGCTCGGATGCCGCTCCACGCGCCGGCGCTCTGAGGCATGAGCCCAGTTGCGGCGGCGGCCTCGGGACTGCCTGGGGCATGGCCGAGTACGTCGATGTGTCCAGAATCGGGGGAGATGAGAGACGTGCAGCAGCGCATCATCGTCGTCTTACCCGCGCCATTGGGACCCAGCACAGCGGTGATAGCGCCGGTGGCGGCGGTCAGGTTCAGCCCATCGAGGGCAGTGACACGACCAAAGGTGACCCTCACGTCCTCCAGAAGCAAGGCTTGTGTTGGAACGTGAGGGTCCAGAGTCAAAGGGGTTTCCGGCACGACGGCTAGTGTAGAACCCTTCAGCCAATCACAACTTGCTTCCGGCCTCCTTAGCGACGATGCCGAACTCTTCGGGATCCCTCGTCGAGTCGATTTGCATGCCGTAGAAGGAGCGGTAGACAAAGAAGCAAGCGACGAGGACGAACACCGCGGCAAGGATGTAGGTCAGCAGACCGGCGCCGATCGACACTGCCAACTCCACGGCCAGCAGGCCGAAGAGAGTCGTGAACTTGACGACCGGGTTAAGAGCCACCGACGAAGTGTCCTTGAACGGGTCGCCGACGGTGTCACCAACCACCGAGGCGTCATGCAACTCGGTGCCCTTGGCGTCCAGATCTACTTCAACGATTTTCTTCGCGTTGTCCCACGCGCCACCAGCGTTGGCCATGAAGATGGCTTGGTAGAGGCCAAAGATGGCAATCGAGATCAGGTACCCAATGAAGAAGTACGGATTGACGAAGGCGAACCCGAGAGCCGCGAAGAACACCCCCAGGAAGATGTTGAGCATGCCCTTCTGAGCGTATTCGGTGCAGATCTGGACGACCTTCTTGGAGTCTTCACTAGAAGCCTTGGTGGCGTTTTCGTCAAGCTGCATATTGTTTTTGATGAACTCGACAGCACGGTAGGCGCCGGTCGTGACGGCCTGCATCGAGGCTCCGGAGAACCAGTAGATGATGGCACCGCCGGTGATGAGGCCGAGCAGGAACGGGGCGTGAGTCAGGCCAAGGTTGTTGACCTCAGCAGCATTCGATAGGCCCTCGGTAAGCATCATGATGATCGAGAAAATCATCGTGGTCGCGCCGACGACAGCAGTACCGATGAGCACCGGCTTGGCGGTGGCCTTGAACGTGTTACCAGCGCCATCTTGAGCTTCCAAGATGTGCTTGGCGACGTCCCACCGCGGGGCGAATCCGTAGTGCTTCTCGATCTCGTCGGAAATGTTCGGGATCTCCTCGATAGTCGACAACTCGTAAACGCTCTGGGCGTTATCGGTCACCGGACCATAAGAGTCGACAGCGATCGTCACCGCCCCCATACCGAGGAAGCCAAAGGCGACCAGGCCGAAAGCGAAAACTGCCCACTTGACCTCACTCATAGCTCCCATATCGCCCAGACCTGAACCGGCGCCCGAGACAAGGAAGGATGCGCCCATCAGGGCGACGATGACGATGCCCAGCCAGAAGTCCGAAAAGTTACCGGCGACCAGGCCAGACAGGATGTCCAGGGAGGCGCCACCCTCACGGGCGCTCGTCACGACCTCCCGAACGTGACGGGAATTCGTTGACGTGAAGGCCTTGACGAGCTCCGGGATGAGGGCACCAGCCAGGGTGCCACAGGAGATGATGATGGACAGCTTCCACCACATCGTTCCGTCACCCATTGAACCGAGCATCCACCAGGTGGTTAGGACAGTCAGCAGGATCGACATCACCGAGGTAATCCACACCAGGGAGCTCAGTGGCTTCTCAAAGTCCATCTCCGGCACCCTGCCGTAGCGGGCCTTCGCGACGGTGTTGTTGATGAGGTAGGACACGAAGGACGCGATGAGCATGACGACGCGCACGACGAAGATCCACACCAACAGTTGAACCTGCTCCGTCTGATCCGGAACAGCTCCCAGTACGAAGGTGATGAGGGCCACGCCAGTGACGCCGTAGGTCTCAAAGCCATCAGCGGATGGGCCGACGGAGTCACCAGCATTGTCACCGGTGCAGTCAGCGATCACACCGGGGTTGCGGGCATCGTCTTCCTTAATGTGGAAGGCAATCTTCATAAGGTCAGCGCCGACGTCGGCGATCTTGGTGAAGATGCCGCCGGCGATGCGCAGGGCCGATGCCCCGAGCGACTCGCCGATGGCGAAGCCGATGAAGCACGACCCTGCGATCTCACCTGGCAGGAACACCATGATGATCAGCATCATCGCCAACTCGACGGAGATCAGCACCATGCCGATGCTCATGCCGGAACGCAGCGGGATGTCGTGGCAGGGGTAGGGGCGGCCGGACATCGCGGCGTGGGCTGTTCGCGCGTTGGCCAGGGTGTTGACGCGGATTCCGTACCAGGCGACGGAGTAGCTGCCGCCCATCCCGATCAGCGAGAACAGGATCACCACGGCGGTCCTGCCCACACCGAAACCGACGAGGAACACGTAGTAGACGATGATGATGGTGGCGATGAATGCCCACAGCAGCAGGAGGAACCGGCCCTGCTGCCTCAGGTACGTCTTGCAGGTGTCGTAGATCAGCTCGGAGACCTCCCGCATTGCCCGGTGCACGGGCATGCGGTTCAGCTGGGAGTAGGTGATGATCCCGAAGCCCAGCCCGAGGGCGCAGACCACCAGGCCGAGGCCGAGCAGCACATTGCCGGGTAGCCCGAGGAACTGCACAGAACCGAGGTCGGGCAGCTGGAGGGTGGCTTCGCCACCGGTGTGGGAGCCCCCATTCTGGGGGCGGGAACATGCGCCGAGCCCCAGAACACCGACCGCGGCCCCAAGCAGGGCGAGTCGCCGTCGAGCCGGCACGGGACCGGCTGGTGGATGAGGGGTGTTTACCGCCTTCCGCGGTAGCTCGGACATGATGCTCCCTTGGATCAACTGCTGCTGGCGGTGCCAGCGTGTTTCCCCAAAGACTTTACGCCCGGAGATGTTGGCTAAATAGGTGGGGGGACCTGACGGGATCCGTGGTGGTACATGGCGATGTCAGCCTGCAGATGACGCCTTGCAGACCTGGGTTCGGCTGACCGGGTCGCCGACCTCCCGCCGCGGCCGTGTGGACGGTGTCTCTGCTCAAGGTGAGGCCGCTTGCGGTGTGCACGGTTAGTGTTGCCGATGGCCGTACGCTTATGGGCAAGGGATGCCGACGCAAGGGGGAGGTCGCTGCCCTCATGGCATGCGACGTTCTTCTACAGTATTTTTACGGATTGTTGCCGACCACCGTATCCACTTTTAATTGCTGGCGTGGTTCTGGAGACCGCGCCTGGCTTTGCCTGTTTGGGAGCCGACTTAGGGGAACGCTGTCTTGGGGCCATGCAACATGTATCTAGTCCCAAGACCTCGGGAGTCCATCGTGCGTCGCCTACCCGCTCTTCTGATAGCAACCTTCACAGCCTCCGGGTTGTGTGCTTTGGCTGCCCTGCCCTCCGCTCAGGCGGTTTCGCTTGAGCGCGGTGCCTCACGCGTCACAACGTTACCGGCGGATCGTATTTTTGGCCCCGGTGGTCGCATTGAGACGATGATCGTGGCTCATGCTGTGCCCGGCACTGTGGCCGGCGGGTCAGCAGAGGTGCAGGCGACAGTCTGGGACCGTGAGACTGGGCAGGTACTGTCCGGCGTGGAGGTGACCTTCACCCTTTCTGGCCAGAGCAAGACTGCGACCACTGGGGCTGATGGCCGGGCCGTGGTGAAACTGGCTGTCCCGAACAGTGGCTCCGGCGTCCTGGCGACGGTGACCGCCTCCGTCGCCGAGAACGCAGATCGCATGGCGTCGACGACGACTGCGGACATCAAACGCCAGGTTCTGCCTGCTGGCGATATCGTCTTCATGATCGACGAGTCGGGTTCAATGTCGTCTAGCCAGCAGGCCGTGCTCACCAACGTCAACCTCATGGCGGGTCAGCTCTCCCAGTCCATCGACTACAGTCTGGGGCTCTGGGGTTTCGGCGACCGCAACATGGTGCCGCGGCTGGCCTCGCCCGCGACAGCGGATCTGGACGTTTTCAAGAAGGCGCTGGATGGGATGACTGACAGTGGCGGCACTGAGCCTGGGACAGATGCGATCGTTGAGGCCTCCTCGGCGCGCACTGGATGGCGTCAGGGGGCGGGCCGATGCCTCGTCCTGATCGGTGACGAGTACCTGCAGGAGGACAAGTACACCGCCCAGGATGCTGCCAAGGCCCTGCAGGACACGGGCGCCACCCTGTTCTCCATCACCACTCCGGGAGAAGGCGACGGCTACCGGGAGCTCGCCGTCAACTCTGGTGGGAAGGACTTCGACATCAATGCCTTCAAGCAGGACCCTGCCCCAGTCCTGGAGGCGCTGATGGAGTCGTGCGTCACCCGGATCGCGCAGCGCCCCGACCTGTCCATCACCATCGACGACAACCTGGATCAGGTGACTGCCGGGACGCAGCAGATCTATGTCGTGAAGGCCGAGAACACCGGCGCTGCGGCAGCCACGGGAACAGTGGTGACCACCGAGCTGCCCGCCGATCTCACCGTCGTGGACGCCGCTGGCGCTGACATCTCAGGAAACACACTCACCTGGACAGTGGGCGACATGGACGTCAACGACTCCTGGACCCGCTCCGTGGTTGTGCGCACGGCGGCAGATCATCCCGCAGGCCAGCTGGAGGTGAAGGCTCAGGTCTCCGGTGATGCTGCGGGAGGGGCGGACCCGACACCGGAGAACAACATTGACACCGACACCACCAACGTTGTGGCAGGTGCGTCGCCGAGTGCCTCCCCCTCGCCTCAGCCTGGCGGGAAGACGAGACCCGGCCTGCCGAAGACAGGCCAGTGATCCTGGAAGATGAATGTCCCAGAGCGCGATAAAGCGTAAGCCGATCCCGGCTCTGGAGCTGACCGGTCGCGAAACCGAGCGGGCCAGACTGCGTGAACTCGTGGCGCAGCCTGGCCCGCCGGTCGTCATCACCGGTCTTCCTGGGGCAGGCAAGTCAGCGCTCGCCGCAGACCTGGCCAGGTCATGCGCCAAGGCCGCCTGGTGTGAAGCTGACGGGGCCGCGACCGCCCATGACGTTCTGACGGGATTGCGAGACACCTTCGAGGATGTTCCCGAACTGGTCGTGCTGGATGGTCTGCGTGTGGATCCAGCTTTGATCGAGCAGCTGCGAGACCTGGGATCGTCTCTGGTGATCACCGGTTGTGGTGTTCCCGCCAGTCTTGTGGTTGGGGCAATGCCTGATCCGGAGGCCCTTGAGCTGCTTCGGCGTGAGCTCGGGCAGGCTGGGGAGAGCTTTGAGGATGGCGACCTCACCAGACTCATGGCGATCTCAGGACGGCTTCCTGCAGGCCTCGTCGATCTGGCCCGGCGCCTGCTCGCCCGGCCTGGCTGGACGGTCGCCGACCATGTGGACTCCTGGCGTTCCGTGGGGCCGCTGGCCGACGGTGTCCGCTGGGGCCTGGACCGGTTGTCTCAGGAACTGAGCTCTGAGACGCGACGAGCCTTCCCGCTGCTGGCTGCCCATCCGGGACTGGAGTGGGAGGAGCAGGCGGTTGCTGCCCTGTGGGGCATGCCTGCTGGGGGAAGGCTGGAGGAGCTCAGATCCCACCTGCTTGTCGAACAGGAGGGTGGCCGGTGGCGGTTGGCTGAGGGGGTGCGCGCCTACGCCCAGGGACGGCTCCTGCACGTCGCACCCTCGATTGTGCGTGAAGCCCAGGAACGTCTCGTCGAGCATTGTCTGACGCGACTGGAGTCATCTGCGGGCTCGCTCGATCCCGGTTGGGTTGGCAGGGAGCTGCCCAATCTGCTGGCGGTGGCGGACCTGACTGTTAGCAGAGCACAGCACGCCTCCACGCTCCGGTTCGGGCGTTTCCTCATTCCGCATCTGCTGGTGGCTCCCGGTGAGGCGGTCATCCGCGAGGAGGATGCTGCCTCTGGTCATGGGATGCTGGTGGCTCCCGGTGAGGCGGCCATCCGAGTCGCCAGAGCAGCTCGCAATGCCGCGGAGGCGATGGCCGACCCCGTCGGTGAGGCACGAGCCGAACTCGACCTGGCGGTGGTCTATCTGCGTGCCGGGGACTTCCGCGCTGCCTGGCATGCAGGGGAGCGGGCGCTCTCCTGGGCGAGGTTGGCGGGGGACTTCGAGATCGAGATCACTGCGCGCAGCGGTGTGTTGCAGTGCTGCATGGTCAGCGGAGCATTCCCTGAGGCAGTCGTCCACCTCAGGCATATCGTCGATTGGCAGCGACGCAGGGGAAAGCTCCCCGAGTTGGTCACATCCCTGGCCTCGTTGGCGGGGGTGTATCTCCGAGTCGACGCCGACCGGAAGGCTGGAGAGGCCTGCGGGGAGGCCGTCCGGATTGCTGTGGGCTCCGGGCTTCAGGTTGAGCTGGTCTCAGCCCTGTCAAGCCAATTTCAGGTTCATCTGCGTCAGGCGGACATGGAGGCCGCGACAGAGGATCTGGACCGGGCGGTGGCCGCTGCCCAGAGCTCTGGAGATGCCTTCTCCCTCGCCACCGTCGACGTGCTGCGTGTCCGGTTGGCCGTGCTGTCGGAGGACATGGCGGCTGCGGAGCCGCTATTCCAGGTGGCGGCAGCTGCGATCGAAGCCCTGCCTGCTCCGCGGGAACTCGCAGGGCTTCAGTTGTTCTGGGGAGAGTCGTATCTTTGTCGGAACGCCCCTGACTTGGCGCGGCCGCACTTCGAGGAGGTGCTGCGGCTGATGGGTTGCAACGATATCGACTTCCTCGTCCGGATTGCCAAACTGGGTTTGGCGGGCTGTGATGGTGACCAGATCCTGTGGAACGGAAGCGAGATCGCCATACCTCAGCAGTCGCTGCCCACATCGATTCGCAAGGTGCTGAGCGCACGCGAATGCACCGTGGCGGATCTGGTTGCCGACGGGCACAGCAATCGGCAGATTGCGTCCCGGCTGGGTATCTCCTCTCGTACCGTCGAGGACCATGTGAAGCGTATCTGCCTGAAGCTGGGGGTGATATCCCGATCTGCCATTGGTCGCAGGCTGGCCGAGGAGTCAGCCGACCGATTCGAGATCACTGGTGAGATGTGGGCGTGAACCTGGTGCCGACCGTGGGGTGGCCGGCACCAGGATTGTGGTTCAGGCTGTGGCGATGATGTTGTCGAGTGCAGTTGCCCAGCGGGTGCGTAGGGCCTCCACATCGATGTCGGCGGGGAGGTTCTCGTGGGTGATGTTCAGTTCTGTGCCGCCACCGTCTGCGGCGGTCATGCGGAGGTCGACGATGGTGGCGGGAGCTCCATCGTGGGAATGCCACGAGAAACGGATCTGTTCTTTGGGGTGGAAGCTGCGTGTGATGCCGTAGGTTCCATCGTTGGCGTGCCAATCTTCGCCTTTGTTCCCCAGTTGGCCGCCTTCGCCGAGTAGCGCCGCTTCGCCCTCCGGTCTCATGAGGGCCCCCCAGACCGCGTCGAGCGAGGTGGGGGTCACCCGGCTCACGGCTATGCTTCTGGTTTCGCTGACTGCCTCCGTTGTCTCCATGATGATGCCTTTCATCTCTCCGACGTCGTCCCTGGCGTTCGGTGGTTCCAGCCTAGTGGCCCGGAGCGGAGAACGGGAGGGGTGTCGCAAAAAAATGGCTGATCGGGGAAGCCAGGTGCCCTGTTGCCGAACCTACGCCTCGGTAACTGGTAACTTCTGGTCGTCAGACCAGCCAGAATCTGCTACCTACCGAAGCGTAGGTCATGCCATCAGTCCTGCCGGACCCTGCCCTCCAGGACCCAGGCCAGGAACTCCCTGAGGTCGCCAGTCTCACCGTCACGTCCTCCACGCCCCACCTGCAGCGACGGACGCGATGGCTCCAGCTGTACGCCCCGCAGCCGAGCCAGCCAGCCTCCTGGGACGGTGAGCACGTGGTAGCCGCCGTCGGTGTCGATGGCGATCGAGTGATTCTGACGCAGATACCAACCGCGACGATCTGTGCGGACGACGTGCCCGTCGAGAGTCCTGGCCTTCAGGGGCCTCGGCTCCAGACCTGCGGCGACCGCGTCGGCGACGAACTGGTCGATGAGCTGCTGGGCCTGCGCGGCCTCCCGGTCAGCAGCCTGCTCCGCCAACTCCAGTCGTCGCAGCGCATCCGTGCGTCGCCGCTCCCGTTCATCCACGGGCGCAGCTTACCGGGCCTGTCGTCCGGTGTGTGCCGTGGGAAGATGGGCTGATCGTGGTCCGGGAATCAGCTGCGGGCCACGCATGTGATGATCGGGAGCCTCTATGACCAATTGGCGTGACTTTGATCCAGCCTTGGCTGGAGTTCTCGCGGAGCTGCCCGACGGGGGAGTCCTCGTCATTAGCGGTGCTGGTGGTTTCCTGCAGTTCCGACGCTTAGGGGAGGAGCTGTCGGTGGAGGTCGGAAACGAGACCGCAGGTGATGAGCCCAGACTCCGCGACCGGGGCTGGGAGCTGGTGGATGAGTGGTCCGGGATGTGGCGTCGCGGTTTCGCGTGCCCTGTGGGCGGTGATGCGACGCCTGTGGTTGCGGAGGTGACGCACGTGCTGCGCAATGTCTGGGGCTGGCGAGGCCTCGACGACTTCAGCTACCAGTCGTGGCGTGAGGTCAGCAAGCGGGTGCTGGGTTTGTTTCCCAAGACCGAGGAGCGTCCCCTGAGCTGGCCTGCCCTGGGGCTGGCTCAACGGCGCGAGGGGGTGCGGATCGACGAGTGAGCGTAGGGTGCGTCTTCAGGTATTAGAAAACGCCATACGGGGGCGGAAGCGATGAGTCGGGATGAGATAGCTGGAAGTTTGGGCTGACAGAATCTCAGATTGAGCAGGTGGCTGATGGCTTTGAGGCTGGTTGGCGGGCTGGGGCCGTCGGTCCAGCTGCACCTGCGCAGTCGTCCACCTGCGCAGAAGAGCTGGACATTATCTCGTTCCGGCTGCCTGTATCGGGCCTCAAGGCGGTTGACCTTCAGCCAAATGTCGCGGGGAAAGCCTCTCGCAGTTTCTGCCTCGTGTAGTGGAAGAGGCTTTGCTCTACTCTGCGGATGGATGACAGACTTTCGGACCGATGAATGAAGACGCCTGCTACTCAGTGGTGGCGGCGTCGGGTTGTGGATCTTCAGAATCCGGTTCGTCGGGTGGGGTGCGGTTCTCCAGCCGTTCGACGACGAATTTCATCAGGATGCCTGAGATCAAAGCTGCGACCACCGCTCCGAGGGCGTCTTGGAAGAAGATGCTGTAGTACATGAGGGCTAGCAGCAGAATCCCGATGATATCGTCCAGCGCCTCGCCGACTTTGCGGGCTAGACCGGTGGCGAAGAGATGTTTGAGTATTGGGTCTACGACCAGCCCGACGGCCCATAGCACGGGATACATCCACAGGAAATGAAGAAGCATCCAGGGAGTGAAAGAGGTCTTCAGATGGCCGAGCCAGGGTATGAGAACCGTGACTCCCGCCCCGATGGCCATGGGGATGCTGGCGGCCACGATGGCAGCGATGAGGAGCCAGAACATGACGAATGCGCCCCATGGGGTCACAGGCTGATCCTTGGGTGACCTGGCTGGCTTGTCTTGGTCGTTTGCCTTGTTCATGGGTGGCCTAATCGATGGTGGTGACTTCGGGGGGGCGGGCCGCCTGAGTCGTCCTCTGAGTTTGCGTCATCTGCGTCATCCGGTGGGGTGTTTCTCTCCAGCCAATTGACAAAGGGTTTCAACAAGAGGCACGAGACCAGGGAGGCGATCATTGCCCCCAGGGGATCGCTGAAGAATGTGACGTGATATATGATAGCGAGCGCTAAATAAATTAATATGTTACGTATTGCTCCGCCGACTTTGCGGGCTGGCTCGGTGGCAAAAATGTATGTGATTACGGTCTCCGTCACGATGGATGTGAACCACATCACTGGGTATATCCATAAGAAATGAAGGAGAAGCCAAGGCGTGAAGTTTCTTAACTCGCCGAGTCGAGGTATGAGAGCTGCTATTCCTGCTCCTGTGAGAAACGGAACGCTGGAGTAAAGGATTGCGGCAATGAGGAGCCAGAACATGATGAACGCGCCCCAAGGCGTTACGGGTTTGTTTTTCGATAACATGTTCTGGCTCCTCTCGATTCATGCGAAAGTCATGATCCACTTTGCGATTGCCACGGCCACGTCATGGGGTATTCCATTTTGGGCAAGGACTACTGTGATTGCCAGTTCGCTGGATGTATCCAAAAAATCGACAAGATCGTAGAGCTTGTCAGCCCACTCGCGTATTGGAGATGGGGGGAATGGACCTCCGTTCTTTAGGGCGGCCTTGATTATCTTTTGGATGATCGAATCGCCGATTACTGCTGGCTTCGCATGGGGCTTCTGGGGTCCGGATGCTGCTTGTGCCGCTGCTTCTCTGGCGGCTTGGGCGCTCTCCTGGTCTCCTGCTTCTTCGGCTGCGGCTGCGATCTCCTCCCATTGGGAAGCCGTGATGCCGCCGAACACCTCGTTGTGTGAAGTGTTTTTGCTCTGTGAGATGGGGTGCTCATCAGGGGTGGTCGCTGCGCTCTGGGCGCCCATCCCGAGGACGCTGCACAGGGCTGCTGCTGCCAGTGTCCCGGCTGTCGCCTTCGTGAAGCGAAGGTGAAGCTTGCGTTTTGTTTCCATTTCAACTCCTCCTTGTTGAGGTGTTGACTCAGAACGTACCCCTGTCTCGTGGCTCCTTCTCTGTTTCTGGCGTGGCCTTTCGTACCGATCTTCAGCCGCGACATGTCCGATCGGACATCTGGCGGATGACGGGCTGGTTGTCTGGGTATGCAATATACATGAATCTGGCTGGTTGGCCAGGGTCATGTGTCTCTGAGGCGTGTCGGTGATGCCTGGGCAGGTCGGGTGGCTGGGGTGGTGCATCCTGACGGCTGCCTTCCCGACATGCTCTCCCGCATTGCATATCCCCTAATCGGAGCTTGTTTGCGATATCTGCCTTGACCATGAGGGTTATTCACAGCTGCTAGCAACTGGGCTCTGACAAGGGGCTCGCTGTTTCTGGCACCCCATGATTAAGCCTCAAGGTGTTTTGTTGTTTCTGCACTCCCGTGACTAAGCCGTACATTGCGGCAGCCCTGGCCCTTCCAACGCCCCCACCTCTGCTTTCACCCGCCATCCTGTGCGCGAAACGCCGCACTACGTCTCGGCGACGTCGCTATAGCGCGTTCCCAGCGCCGCGGACGGCGATTCGCGCACCCGTGCGTGGCCTGAGGGTGAACAGAATCCAGGCAACCCGACCCGGACCTCGCCTCGACCGGTGCCATGCTCCGCGTCTCGACGAGTGCCAAGATCCCTCTCTGGGCGGGCTGCACGACCTGCTTTATCTCACGCCTGCCCTGTGCACGAAACGCCGTACTACGTCTCAGCACCGTCGCTGTGGTGCGTGCCCTGCGCCGCAGACGGCGATTCGCGCCACATCACAGCATCCCGACCCAAACGCACCCCCGGACCCCGGGCATGGGGTCGCACCGTCGCCTCAAGACCTCAAGTACAAGTCTCTACGCATATGGAGGCTTATTCACAGTTGCTGGCAACTGGGCTCTGACAAGGGGTTTCGCTGTTTCTGATACCCCTATGAATAACCCTAATAGTAGAGAAATTATCTGCGTGGCTACATCTGTGCGTTAATTCTGTTCATATGCGATGACTTCACTTGAAGACGACACATCGAGGTGAACTTGACGAGGCCATAGGTGTTCAGCGCAGCTGAGGAGGATGGGCGACCTCCAGGCCCCGCGACTGG
>ERZ1023282.616-NODE-616-length-16949-cov-6.066710_pt1 | contig 16949 bp, 19 predicted proteins | sample MGYA00521262_ERZ1023282 | MGnify/ENA primary metagenome ERZ1023282 (study PRJEB32759, sample SAMN07749867) | skin metagenome | biome: transportation; feature: city; material: polyester macromolecule | host: Homo sapiens | place: Hong Kong:KT line | collected... | reverse complement strand
TGCGTTAATCGGCGCAGGCGGTTTGGGCAACCTGATTCTGCTCGGCATCGACCGCAACAACATGACGATGACGTTTACCGGCGCATTGCTCTCCGCGCTGCTGGCGGTCGGCGTAAGCAGCATTATCGGGCTGTTGCAGAAATCGCGACGCAAGTTGCCGATTATTCTTGCATTGGCGGTAGGCTTCGGCGCACTCGGTCTGTCGCAGATTTCATTTACACCTGCCACAAAAAACGTGGTGATTGCCGGTAAAATGGGGAGCGAGCCTGATATTCTGATTAATATGTATAAATTCTTGATTGAACGTGAAAATCCGAATATCAAGGTTACAGTCAAACCTAATTTCGGCAAAACCACCTTCCTGTTTAACGCGCTGAATAGTGGTGAAATCGACATTTATCCTGAATTCACCGGCACGGTGCTGGAAACCTTGGTGCAAGTACCGCCCGAACAGAAAAACCGCCATCTGTCGCCAGATGAAACCTATCAACGGGGCAAACAATTATTGGCGGAACAATATCGGTTGGAATTTCTGCCGCCGATGTCTTATCAGAACACTTATGCGTTGGCGGTCAAAGAAAGTTACGGCGCGGCGCACCAATTGAATGCCATCAGCGACTTAAAGCAGGCTGCACCCGATATCCGAGCAGGTTTTTCGCTGGAATTTACCGACCGAGCGGACGGCTACAAAGGCATGCAGGCGGCCGGTATCATGCTAAAACATATTGTCAGCCTAGAGCCCGCTCTGCGCTATACGGCATTGTTGAATGATAAAATCGACCTAGTGGAAGCCTTTTCTACCGATGCAGAGTTGAAACAATATCAGTTGCGCCTACTGAAAGATGATATTTCCCTGTTTCCTGCTTATCAGGGGGCTCCATTGATGAAAGCAGAATTTGCCGAGAAAAATCCGCAAATTGTGACTGCGCTGAACCGCTTGGCAGGCAAAATCAGCGAAACGGAAATGAGCGAGATGAACTACCGCGTGAAAGTGCAAGGCGAAAGCGCGGAAAACGTGGCGCGGGATTATTTGGAGAAAAATGGGTTGTTAGCGAAATGAAACCGGCAGGAAGTGTTTTCAGGTAGCCTGAAAGCACAAAAAGCAGCCTGCACCTTATTTTTCAAAGTGCAGGCTGCTTTTTATTTCAACGCGCGGTTCCGCCGCTTACTCGCCTCACTTGCCGCCGCGTCTGCCGAAGCCGTGCGGCACATCACTTTCAATCACTTTAAACAAACCCGGGCTGGCAGTTACGCCTTCCGGCATATTGTCCGGCAGGGCTTGGCGCATTTTGGCGGTAGCGGCTTTAAATTCTTCCGCACTGCGCCAACGGGCAACATTGACGAAATGGTATTTGCCGTTCGGGTCAATATTTTGATGCAGACGTGTGCTGATGTAGCCCGGCTGGGTTTTCAGGAAATCGCGTGATTTCTGCCAAGCAGCCAAAGTTTCGGCTTCTTTGCCCTGCGGCACTTCAAAGGTGTTGATGAGTACAACGCTGTTATGCATGGCTTCGCGTTGTGTGCGCCATTGTTCCGCTTTGGCGGTGCAGCCTGCAACGCAAAGCAAAACAGCAGCAGTAACAGCGGTGATGATGGTTTTTTTACGAGTATTCATATCAGTAGCTCCTTGTTTGTATGGGATATTAAGATTTTCCGAGCATTCGAGGCAGCACGGATTCGCCTTTGATGTGGTGGTAGGCAACCATTCCAATGTGTCCCAGCGACAAAAACAGCAGTGAAAATGCCAGCGTGCCGTGAATTTCTCCGCCATTGCCGATTTGACGGGCAATGCCTGCGGCGGGAACAGCGAGCATCAGGACATACATCGCCCAATGCCCCAATTTGGTGACGGCGGTGTTGGCGGGGCGGTTTTTACGTTGGCGGATTCCCCACCCTACGCGCCAAACAGACAATATCAGCAGCAGGATTCCGACTGCTTTGTGCGGATTGATTAGAAATTTCAGGTTTTCGTCGATATTCCACGCAATGGCGGTAGCGAACATAAACAGGTAGCAAGCTGCCATTGTCCAATGCAGGAAGCGGGTTGTTGAGCCGTAGCTTTGCAAAGTGTCGGGTTTCATGATGCTTTCTCTTGAATAAAGGGTTAGTCGGATTTCGGTATGGCTTGCAGATAGGAAAACCTTCTTTAAAGTATTGCAGTTCATAAGCGTTCTTGAACATTTAAGATAGGTCGTCTGAAAGTTTTTAGATAGCAAGCTATATTTGTGATATAATACGCAACAATTTGATTTCAAAGGAAACAAAGTGAACGAAGTTTTTAAAACTGAATCAGCAGGCTATCTGATGAACCACATTGCCCGCCAATTTGCCATTTTATTGGGCGAAGGTTTGAAGCCTTTGGGCATCGCCCCCGCGCAATTTCCGATATTGCTGGAACTGTGGCAGAAAGACGGTTTGAGCCAGCAGGAATTGGTGGAACGCGCTGATTTGAAGCAGGCAACGATTGCCAACACGTTGGCGCGGATGGAGCGCGACGGGCTGATTACGCGCGAACCGAATCCCGACGATGCGCGCAGCCGCCTGATTATGCTGACGGAGCAAGCTCGTGCCTTGCAACAGCAGTCTACGGAAATTGCCCAAGCCATCAACCAAACGGCTTTATCGGATTTGTCGGCAGACGAACAGAAGCTGTTTTTGGAAATGGCGGCAAAAATTGTGGCGCGTCAGCAAGAGATGATTGCGGGCGCCAAGACGGATTGAGGGTTTAACTTCGTTAAAGCTCTGCTTTCAGACAGCCTGCAAACCAAAAAATCAGCCTGCTTAATACAGGAATCACATCCATGCAAAACAACACCATCCCCTTTATCGAATTTCGCGGCACAGGCAAGCAATATGACGGCAAATATGCCGTGCGCGATTTGGATTTGACCATTTATCAGGGTGAATTTTTCGTGTTGGTTGGCGGCTCAGGTAGCGGAAAATCCACCACTTTACGCATGATTAACGCGCTAATTGAACCGACCGACGGCAACGTTTATCTGCACGGCAAGCGCATTAAGGATTACGACATCCGCCAGCTTCGCCATCAAATCGGCTATGTGTTGCAGCAAATCGCCCTGTTCCCCACCATGACCGTGGCGGAAAACATCGCACTCATGCCCGACATTTTGGGCTGGCCGAAAGCAGAACGCAAAACGCGTGTGAACGAATTATTGGAACTGGTGGAACTCGACCCTGCGCACTACCGCGACCGCTATCCGCACGAACTTTCCGGCGGTGAACAGCAGCGCATCGGAATTTTGCGCGCCATCGCCGCCAAGCCTCAAGTGCTACTGATGGACGAACCGTTTTCCGCGCTCGACCCGCTGGTGCGCACCGTGCTGCAAGACCAAATCGCCATGATTCACCAGAAATTCGGCACCACCATTGTGTTTGTGACCCACGATATGCAGGAAGCCCTGAAACTCGCCTGCCGCATCGGCGTGATGCACAACGGCAAACTCGTGCAAATCGGCACGCCCGAGGAAATCAAAAAGCAGCCTGCCAACGATTACGTGCAATCACTGTTTGCCGCCGCCGACACACCCGATGCCGAACGCATCATCCACCAATTCCTGCGGCTGGACCAACAAGGGCAGGCGGCAGTGCGGCAAGCGTTGCTTTGATACGTGTTTGAGGCAGCCTGAAAACATAAAAAGCAGCCTGCACCGTGAAAACAAAGGTGCAGGCTGCTTTTTATTGTCTGCGCCACCCCCTTTCTACGCTCTTCCGATTCTACAAAATCCCATTTTGATTTACTATGACGCTTTCCCACAACAAGAACGAAGGAGAATCAAGATGGACATTCTTTCCCGCCTGCAAACATTGCCGCCGGGCAGGTTCCACTACAAATTGCTGGTATTGGTCGGTATAGGTTGGTTGTTTGACGCAATGGATACCGGCATCGTGTCGTTTATATTGCCCGCATTGGGCAAAGAATGGGGTTTGCAGCCGGCACAACTGGGCTGGATCGTCAGCATTGCCTTTATCGGCATGGCACTGGGTGCAGTAGCAAGCGGCTGGCTGGCAGACCGCTTCGGCAGGAAAACCGTATTTGCCGCGACCATGGCAGTGTACAGCACGGCGACGGGCCTATGCGCCTTTGCACCCGACATTGCAACACTGCTTGCCTGCCGCTTCTTTGTCGGCGTAGGACTGGGCGGACAGCTCCCTGTCGCGGTGTCGCTAGTCAGCGAATACGCCCCGCCGAAAGTACGCGGTCGGTTTATCGTGTTGCTGGAAAGTTTTTGGGGCTTAGGCTGGCTTGCCGCCGCACTCGCTTCCTATTTCTTTATCCCCAAATTCGGCTGGCACAGCGCGTTTTTAATCGGCGCGTTGCCGATTTTGTATATCCCGCTGGTGTTGAAATTCATCCCTGAATCCGTACCCTACCTCCTCTCGCAAGGCAAAACGGACGAAGCACACCGGCTGGTCAGCCGCTTGGAAGAGGAAGCGGGGATTACGCCCGCCGCAACAGCCGTAGCACCGCCGCAACAGCAAAAACAGCGCATCCGTTTTATGCAATTATGGCAACAGCCTTTCGCACGACGCACGCTGATGCTTTGGCTGGTTTGGTTCGGCATCGTCTTTTCCTATTACGGCATTTTTACTTGGCTGCCGAAACTCTTGGTCGAACAAGGCAATACGGTGGTCAAAACCTTTGAATATGTGCTGGTGATGATAGTCGCGCAACTGCCCGGCTACATCGCGGCGGCGGCATTGGTGGAAAAAATCGGGCGCAAAGCGACTTTGGCGGGCTTTCTCGCCGCCTGCGCCGTCTGCGCGTGGTTTTTCGGACAAAGCAGCAGCGCCGCCGAAGTCATGGCATGGGGCAGCCTGATGTCGTTCTTCAACCTCGGCGCATGGGGCGTTTTATACACCTACACACCCGAACTCTACCCCCTCCGCTTCCGTGCCTTTGCCTCCGGCTGGGCTGGCGCAATCGGACGCATCGGCGGTATTCTTGCGCCTATGGTGGTCGCCAAAATGGTCGGCGGCAGCGGCGGATTCGGCAATATATTCATGATGTTTGCTGGCGTAATGATGCTGATTGTATTGGTAATTTTGGCTTTAGGCGAAGAAACGAAAGGCAGGACGCTGGAGGAGATTAGTTCGTAGCCGCGTTTTTATGATTTTCATGCTTTAAAAGCAGCCTGCACCTTGGGAATTTGAAGGTGCAGGCTGCTTTTGTGCTGTTTGGTGTAAAATCCCTTCTTTTCCAAACGGAGGTATCTCATGAAGCGCAAATTTTGGTCGGGGTTTACCTCCGTCATGCTGGCGGTGGCCTTTTTGCTCCAAGCGGGTAATATCGCCTGGAAACTGTATCAGGACAAACAGCCGAAAGCGGCCATTGCGCCGGCCAAGCAATATGCCAGAGTGCAGATGGACTGGAATGCGATCAAACTGGAAAGCAACGTGTGGAAAATCCACCGCGAAGGCCAGCCCGATTCCTACCTGCTGGGCACATACCACATCGGCAAAAAAGGCGACGCCATGAACCCTGCCCTGACGGATTTGATTGCCCGAAACCAAAAAATCATCACCGAAGTGGTCAGCGAACCACCCGAAGCCGAAATCAAAAACCTGGCGCAAAACGCCATGAGAAGCAACGTGCCGCTGCCCGAAAAAATGGGTCGGCGGCCATTTGACGCGCTGGTGCGGAAAATGAATACCTATCCCGAAGGCAAATCTTTGTCGCAAAATCTGAAATATGTGAAACCTTGGGCGGGCGTGCTGTTCGTCATGGGTTTGCGCGATAAGGACGAAGACGGCAACACCGGAGCGGAAGGCTTCATTTATCGGGAAACGGCGCGGCTGGGCAAAGAGCACGGCGCATTGGAAACCCACACCGAAGCGACGATGTATTTCGCGCTGATTCCCGACGATTTGGCGGTGGCCATGCTAAACGACTGGGTTGCCCATCCCGAAGACTCGGAAGAAAGCAAGGCTTTGGAAGCGGCGTACCGGCAGGGGGAATTTAGCAAAATGCCCGCCCTACACACCAAAATGTTCTCGCCCGACCCAGACGGCAAAAACACCTCGCTGACCCTGCCGCAGCAGGAAGCCGTTAACGAATGGTTCGTGCAGGATTTGCTGATTGCGCGGAACAAAAACTGGCTGCCGAAAATGAAGCAGGAAATGGCGCAGCAGCCGACTTTGTTTGCCGTGGGCGCGGCGCACTTGATGGGCAGCCAAGGGTTGATTGCCATGCTGCGGCAGGACGGCTACACGGTAACGCCCGAACCCGGATTGAAAGTGTGGCGTTAAGGCAGGACACGGCAAAAAGCAGCCTGCACCTTTGTTTTCGAGATGCAGGCTGCCATCGGTCTGAATCTTCGATTCGGCGAACCGATGTGCGTGCCTTCGTACTGTTTTTTCGTTTTTCAGACCGCTGCAAAAACCGTTTGAGAGATTGCCTGAAACCTTCAAAGCAGCCTGCACCCATCCCCTCTTTCGTGGGAGAGGGGTAGGGAGAGGGCACACCCGGACGGGCAACGGAAAATTCAAAGACAGAGCATGGCGTATCGCCGCCATACCCACTCTCAAAAAGCAGCCTGCACCCGAGTTCGCCGTGCGTCCCAAAAGCCCTCTCCCCAACCCTCCCTCTCGGGGGGAGGGAGCAGATTGCCGAAGCCGCACCATTGGCTGAACAAACCCAAAAAGCAGCCTGCACTTTCTGAATTTGGAAGTGCAGGCTGCTTTTTCATTCGCCAAACCGCATTGCCGATACGGTTCGGTTCGTTCATTCGCGGTACGGCAGCTTCGGATAGTCGGGCGTAACGTCAATAATATTATCGTCCTTCACCACAGGGCGAACATCCCGTTGCAAACGCCAGTATTCCCAAGCCAAAAGCGCGCCGCCGAGCAAAAGGCGGTATTGCCAGCGCGTGGGCAGCATGGCGATTTTGAATAATTGGCGGTTGCTGATAAGGCTGCCTGCACTGTTGGCCAGTTGCTTGAAATTCAAAAAGGCGTGAACGGTGGCATGGCTGCGGTCGCGGGCACGGTTTCGCGCGCGTTTGAGCTGGGCGGCCTGAATTTTCAGCCGCGCCAGTTTCGCCTGCAATTCCAATAGCTCGCGTTCTTCTTCACGGGTCATAGCGTTCTCCTTCTACGATGTCAGACGATAGGTCGTCGGGCGAAACGGTTTCGCACAGGCGGTTCAAATCGTCCTGCATATCGCCCAGCGTTTGGCTGATTTGCTGCACGTTACGCTGTAAAATCGACGGAATACGCCATGCCAATAACACAATCGCCAGCAGACACACCGTGCAGACGCCGAAAAACACCCAAGGCTTCGCCGCTTCGGGCAACACCGCCTGCAAACCGAACAACAGCGAAATCAGCCCGACCAGCAGCGAAACGGCGATAACGGCAAGCATGGCCAGCACGATAATGATGTCGGTTACCTGCGCGCCCAAATCCAGGCGCAAAAGGCGGAGGCGCAGCATCAGCAACTGTGCACCCTGCGTCATCAGAGTTTTGATTTGTCGGATTTCTTGGGCAATATTCATTTCGGCAACCTTATATGGTTAAAAAACCTGCATTCATCGGCGTGAACGCAGGTTGTGTTGCGAAAAGCAGCCTGCAAGGGCAGCCTGAATGCGTTTAGCGGCGGTTCAGCAATACACCGACCACCAAACCGGCCAACGCGGCAAAGCCCATGGCGTAATACGGTTTTTCGTTGATGTATTCGTCGGCGGCTTTGGCGGAATTTTTGACCTGTTCCACAGCGCGTTCTTCAAAATCTTGCAACTTGCTCTGCGCGTTGCTCAGGCGCTGTTTCAGTTTCGCGGTCAGTTCGCGGGCTTCTTCTTCGCCACGCTCCACACCGGCCTCATAAAGGCTTTCCACTTCGCCCAACACGCTGCGGATTTCTTGCAGCAAAGCTTCTTTTTGGGTTTCAAAATCGTTTTCAGCGCGATTGCTTTTACGTCTCATCAGTTTCTCCTTAACAAAGAGGGTTGGGGAAAGCCCACTATACGCGGTTCACGGAACAGGGGCAAGGGCGATGATGTTTTTTAACGCGGGTTTGCGCTATGTAACGTTTCCCAACGTGCAAAAAGCAGCCTGCACCCCCGTTTCCCAACGTGCAGGCTGCTTTTTGCGCCTTAATCGTGCGCCAGAGCGTCAATCGGGTTGAGCTTGGAGGCGTTTTTGGCGGGCATATAGCCAAACACGACGCCGATGGCGGTGGAGCACAGCACCGCGCCGATGATGGAGGCGGTGGAGAACGACATGGCGAAATCGCTGACCACGGAGTTGAACAAGGCTGCCAGCCCGAAGGAAATCAGCACGCCGCTCAATCCGCCAATCACGCACAGCAAAATTGACTCAATCAGAAACTGCTGCAAAATATTGCCCTGCCGCGCGCCAATCGCCATGCGCACGCCGATTTCCTTGGTGCGCTCGGTCACGGACACCAGCATGATGTTCATCACGCCGATGCCGCCCACCACCAGTGAAATCACGGCAATGCAGGAAATCAGCAGCGTCATGCTGCCCATGGTGCTTTCTATCGTCTGCTTGATGCTGTCGCTGTTGCGCGTAAAAAAGTCTTCCGTGCCGTGCCGCGCCAGCAGCAGTTCTTTCACACCTTTTTCGGCGGTTTGCGAATCCACGTTGTCCTTCACCTTCACGGCAATGCCGTTAATGTGCTTCTTGCCGCTGATTTGGTGCATTAAGGTGGTGTAGGGTACATAAATATTCACGCTGCTGGAATCGCCGAACGAATTTTCTTCTTTTTTCAGCGTGCCGATAATGGTGAGCGGCCGTTTGTCCATCATGATGACTTTACCCAGCGGGTCGCTGCCATCGGGGAAAAGCTGCTCCACGGCGTTGCTGTCGATAACGGCGACTTGGGCGTTGTTGCGCACGTCTTCATCGTCATACAGCCGCCCTTGGTCGAGCTTCAAGCCGCGCACGTCGAAAAACTGCGGCCCTGCGCCGTTGGCGGCGGCGGTCAGGTCGATATTGCGGTAAGTGAGTGTGCCGTTGGTGCTGACGGAAGGCGTGGTGCTTTCCACATAACTCAGTTTGGCAATCGCATCGCTGTCGGCCACGGTGAGCGTTTTCACTTTGCCGCTCCGCCGGTCGCCGAAGCCTTTGCCGGGGAACACGGAAATAGTGTTCGTGCCCATGCTGTTGATGTCGGACAGGATTTTTTCCTGCGTGCCGCGCCCCAGCGCCACCACGGACACCACCGCCGCAATGCCGATGATAATCCCCAGCATGGTCAGCATCGAGCGCATTTTGTGCGCCACAATCGCCTGCACCGACATTTTGAAGGCTTCGGCAAACTGGTCTTTATAAAACGCCAACCCGCGTTTTTCCTGAATCGCCTGCACGTTGCTTTCGGGCAGTTCGGCAGTTTTGCTGTGGTCGGAAATGATTTCACCGTCTTTGATTTCAATCACGCGGTTGGCCTGGGCGGCGATTTTCGGGTCGTGCGTGACCATGATAATCGTGTGGCCGTCCGCATAAAGCTGGCGGATGATTTCCATCACGTTTTCCCCGCTGCCGCTGTCGAGCGCGCCCGTCGGCTCGTCCGCAAAGATGATTTCGCCGCCGTTCATCAGTGCGCGGGCGATGGACACGCGCTGCTGCTGGCCGCCGGAAAGTTCGCTGGGCTTGTTTTTCTCTTTGCCTTTCAGCCCAAGTTTGTCCAGCAGCATATCCGCGCGGCGGCTGCGTTCGGCGTGGCCGATGCCGGCATATACGGACGGCAGGGCAACATTGTCGCGCGCTGAAATGGAGCTGAGCAGGTTGTAGCGCTGGAAAATAAAGCCGAAGCGTTTGCGGCGCAGCGCGGCCAGTTCGTCCGCCGACATTTTGGAAGTTTCGGTGCCGGCGATGGCATACGTGCCGCTGGTGGGCGTGTCCAACAGGCCGAGAATGTTCATCAGCGTGGATTTGCCGGAGCCGGATTGCCCGATGATGGCGACAAAATCGCCCTTCTCAATGGTGAGGTTGATGTTTTTCAGCACGTGGACGCGGTTTTCGCCCGTGCCGAAATAGCGGTTGATGTCTTTACATTGGATAAGGCTCATAACGTTCTGACCTTTGGGTGGGAAAAGCAGCCTGCACGGGTGCAAAGCGGTTTCAGGCTGCCTGAATAATAGGGTGGTTAATCGGGGGTTTTGGGGTGCAGGCTGCTTTTTGCGGACGTAAAAACAAGGGCGGCCGTCACCGAACTGTTAAAAAGCAGCCTGCACTTTTTAACTTCGTTGAAACCGTGCTTTCAGGCAGCCTGAAAATGGGGATGTCTGAAAGCCGAAAACTGCGTGCATACCGCGTACTCCCTATTCATGCGGACTATGCTTGCTACAACTTCCACATTCCTTTGCCTATTTTGGGACGGATTTGCCATGCCAGGCTGTTTTCCCGTCCGTATAGCGTAATAATGTCGCCCGAACGGACACCTTGCCCATAAAAATCCTGTGCGTCTCGGGAGCACCAGTCCGCTGTGCGGTTGTTGTGCGACAGCTGCCATTCTCGACGCAATACACCGCGCTGGGTGCGGCATATTTCGCCGAACGAAACGATTTGGAATGTCTGCCGCCGGTAATCTTGAAACTGCACCGAAACACAGGCAATGCAGACCGCCCAACTCCATGTGCACAACAGCCAAAACACGGGCGTACCGAACAACAGCCCCGGCCAATCGCGCCTGGTATAGATTTTGCGGTAACGCCATACGGACAACAGTATGAAAACGGCCCAAATCACGCCGCAGAGATAATAGGCGGCCGGCTTGATGTGTATGCTACTGCCCAATATACGCAGCATAAAAGCAATAAAGCAGGGGACGAATATCAGGCAGGGAACGATGGTTTTTTGCATTCAGCTTTCCTTAATCCGAAACGTTGGGTTTCCAATCCAACCTACTGATAACTATGCTTGCCTATTTTCCCAAGTGCAGGCTGCTTTTTGGGGTTTCGGGCAATGCAAAAACAGCCTGCACCTGCGGATATGCCGCCAAAAATTGCTGTTCGGCAGCGGTGTAGCCGTCAAAAATATCATCTTCGTCCCACGCAAACGCCTGCTGCCGCATAAAGCGGATAAACGCATATAAAGCAGCCTGCTCTTCGGCGTTCAGGTTCAGCCCTTCGTAAAAGCCGCTGTCCTGCAAATGGGACATCAGCGCATCGGAAGTCATCGGGTTGTCCTGCAATGCCCACAGCATATAGCAGGGCAAGGCAAACCGCCGGCCTGCGCCGTCCATAAAGCTCAGCGCGGCACTGGGGGAAAATGCAGCGGTGTGTCCGTTGCCGCAGGAAACGCGCTCCGGTGCGGCAAGGTTGCGTTCCCAAAGCACGCACTCGTCTTGTTGGCGGGCGGCATACCGCTCTTCGTAAGGCATGTAGTCGTCAATCGCATTGGCTTCGTAAAAGCCGATGCCGTCGCCCAATTCGGTGTCGAAAAAGGCGGCGGTAATTTGCAGGACGAGAGTTTCGCGCTCTTCGTCCCACTGCGCCGCGCCGGTTTTAGCCTGCCGCACAATGGCGGCGGTGCGGTTTTGGCGCAGGGTGAGCTTGGTTTTGTTTTTCATATCGGGTGCAGGCTGCCGTCCAACAGGCGTTCGGGTTCGGGTGCGCCCCCTGTGGCAAAACCGTTTTCTTCGTCGCTCAATGTCAGTTGCAAATCAATCAAATCGCGCAAATACGGCGACGGCAGCACATTGTGCAAATCCAGCCGCAGTTCGGTATCCATCGTTTTCCCATCCCATAAAAAGGGGCGGAATACCACCGTCAGGCTCAAATATTCGTTCAATGGTGACAAGAATGTGGCGGCGGGGCACAGCAGTCGGGTGGAAAAGGATTGTTTGGCAGGCATATTACGGCTTTCCTTCGTGTTTCATCGGCGGTAGCTGACGACAACCGCCGTGCCACCGTCTTGTTTTTGGTAATACGCACCTGCGCTGCCCCACATGAAGCGGCGGCATTTGCCTGCGGCTGATGTTTGAACGGAACAGGGCGCGCTGCCGAGCTGCCGGTCGAGCCAGCGGTCGAATTCTTGCCGGCGTTGCAGTTCCCGCGCTTCCGTCCACGTTTCCCAGCTGTTGTCTTCGCCTGCTGGGCAGAAAAACATGGACACGCTGTCCAGCCGCTGCTGTTCAAATCGTGCAGCAACGGTATATTGCTGAAATTTGTCGGCAAACAACAGTCCAAAATGGACGGTTCCAGTGCACGGGCACAGCGGGTGGACGTGGGGATACAGGGTGACCAAGTCGGCCAATACGGTGTACGCGGCGATGGTGTTGCCGTCCGGCAGGGTAATGCTGCCGTTTTCGGGGTTTAGCTTCATTTTTGGGATTTCGCTTTGGTGTGCAGGCTGCTTTTTTGTCGGCCCGAAACGCGCTCTGCCGCCCTGTTATGCCAGCACACCGTGCTTTTCCGCGGCGGCAAACGCTTCATCCAGCGCCTTTCGCATGGTTTCAGGCAGCCTGCACCCTATGTTTTCACGGCGGTAGCGGTTGCGGCACAGCCCGAGTTCGACGCTGCGACGGCGGTGCACTATCGCGCTTTGCAGCAGTATCAGCAGGGCGGCGGTATAGGCGGCGGCTTGATCGGGGCGGCTGGCGGCATAATCCAGCACTTCGGACGGAAAATAGGCCGTACATTGTTCGGCGGTGAGGCAGCCGTTCTGCTGCTCCACCACCTGCCGTAGCACGCGCAAGTTTTCGGCGCGTTCTTCGTCAAAAGCGGACAGCGCGGCGATTTGGGCAACGGCGGCGCGGCCGTGTTCGGCAAGATAGGGAAACAGGGGTCGGTTCATGTGCAGGCTGCCTGAAATGGGTTGGAGCGGATTAAAATCACAATGCTGCTGCATTTGCCCGTTTTGCATCCTTTTATTTTTATCCGCTATTTTTATCGGGCGGCAGGATTTGGACGACTGCTTGCGTGCCGCCGTTTTCAAACCACAGCCGCAGGTTGGGGGCAAGCTGTTGCAGGGCGACCAACCGTTCTTTGAACGGGGCGAGCGAATCATCCAGCCAGTAATCAGGTTTGCTGCTGACAGCGGGACAGATGTACTGCTGCACGTTGCGCAAATAATGCAGCGCATTGCTTATCCGTTTGTCCTGTTTCCAGTTCAAGGCTTTCAGCACAGCATAAACGGGGCTGCCCTGCGCGGGAGGCGGGGAGATTTCCAAATGCAGCGTTCCGTTTACGCATTCCCTTTCGGGTGGCGGCACGTATTCGCTTTCCGCCTGATAAGGGAAATTTTCGCCGCTGCGCGTAAACCCGGGCTGCCGCGACAGTATTTGTTCGATTTCGTGGCGGGAAAGCAGTCCGGTTTCGCGTTCTCCGTTTGTTTCAAAAATCTGCTGCTCCCGCCGGAAAATGTCTGCCAGCAGGTTTTCCTGAGCGGTGGCGAGATAGGGGCGGTGGGTGGCGGAATAGGCGGCAAGCTGCCTCTGCCATCCGTCCGCCGTCCAAAGTGAGGTGTCGGGGTTCATGTGCGCGACGCTTTCCAGCAGGGCGCGCAGCAGGAAGGCTTGCAGGTCGTCCGCCAAAATATCGGCCTGGTCGCAGTCGTGCCACAGCAGGACGACGGGCGGTTCGGCTTCAGGCGTGGAACGGTCGTAAAAAAAGCAGTACAAATCGCCCGCGCCGTTTTGGGCGAAGGGGGCGAACAGATAGTCTTCGCGCACGTCCCAACAGCTGTCAGGGTCGTGCTGGCTGTCGAGTTCTTCGGCAATGCGGCTGCCGTCTATCAGCTCGAAATCGTCGCCGTAAAGCAGCAGCGGCGGACGGGCTTGGAGTTTGGGAAATTCTTGCGTGAACCAGCCTGCGCCTGTTTGGCCGAAATCTAAAAAACCGTTTTGCGCCATTTGGAGGTAAAGCGGCGGATAAGCGAAGCGGTGTCGGGTTTCAAAGGTTTGGAGGGTTTTTAGGTTCATACTCGTCCTTTGGGCAAATCAATCGGGTGCAGGCTGCTTTTCGGCTGCCTGAAAACGCTAATGCTCGTGCGTGTGTTCGTGTTCATGCGCCGTCTGCTCGCACGCTTGACAGCACGCTTCGCCGCCGTCGGCAGGCTCGGTTTGCACGGTGATGTGGCCGATGCCGTGCGCCCGAACGGCAGCCTGCACCTGTTTGGCCAGCGCGTCGGCCTCCACCACGGTCAGGCTGCCGGGCACAATCACATGGCAGGACATGGCGTGTTTTTTGCTGGTAATCGTCCAGGCGTGCAAGTCGTGAACGCCCAATATGCCTTTGATTTTCTGAATGTCTTCGGCAATTTTCACCAAATCCGTGCCTTTGGGCGCACCTTCCATCAAGATGTGCAGGCTGCCTGAAAGCACGCCCCAGCCGCTTTTGCCGATGAGCAGCGCCACCGCCACGCTGGCCGCCAAGTCCGCCCAGTTCCAGCCATAAAACTGTATCAGCAGGCCGGCCGCCACCGCCGCCACCGAGCCGAGCAAGTCGCCGATAACGTGCAGGAACGCGCCGTGCATATTCAAATTATCCTTCTCGCCACGCAGCATATACCACGCGACAAACAGGTTCACCAAGAGCCCGAGCACGGCCACTGCCAGCATCGCGCCGCCTGCCACGGGCACGGGTTTGAAGGCACGGACAACGGCTTCAACCACAATCCACGCCGCCATCACCACCAGCGTGAGGCCGTTGAGCGCGGCGGCCAGGATTTCCACGCGCTGGTAGCCGTAGCTTTTCTGCGAGTTGGCGGCCTTTTCCGCCCATTTGAAGGCGAAAAGCGCAAGGGCGAGCGAGGCGGCATCGGAAAACATGTGCCCCGCGTCCGATAAAAGGGCGAGGCTGCCGCTGAGCCAGCCTGCCGCCGCTTCCACCAGCATAAAGCCGGCAATCACGGCCAGCGATACGCGCAGGATGCGGGTGTTGGTGCTGTGGGCGTGGGCATGGTTGTGTTCGTGGCTGTGGAAGGACATGATGTTTCCTCAATGTTTAAGTGCAGGCTGCTTTTGGCCGCTGCAACGCTATGTTTTGCCGTCCAAATACGACCAAATCCCCGCCAAAAGCAGCAAGGCCGCTATCAGCCAAAGCATCTGCCCGACCACTTCCGCCGAATCGGTGGAAATGGTGCGCCAGTCCAAAAGCTGCGAATTATCATACCGATCCACGCGCAGCAGCCCCAAGCTCAATATCGGCACGGCCACGCAGGCGGTGCGGTAGAAAAACCACTGTTCCGTTTCGGTTCCGCCGCCCCACGTCCACCATTCCAGCAACGCGCGCAGCAGAAAGGCAAACAAGCGCAAAACAGCGTGCAATAAGGTTTCCAGCATATACGGGTGCTCCATTTATCCGGCACAGAAAAAATATTTCGGCCAACCATTTTTTGTATATTTCGCCGCCGGTTTGCCGAGCCTCCTATCCCCTTTTTGAGTGCAGGCTGCTTTTACCGCGTTGCCGAACGTTCAAAAGCAGCCTGCACCTTCAAAATGCCGGGCATTCAGCCGTTTTTAGCGCGGTCCTGGGCCCATGCTTTTTTGCACGGCTTCGGCTTTTTCGCCCGCGCCCATTTCCGACATCACCACTTTGTCGCCCTCTGCCAAGCCTGATTTGATTTCAATGTTCATGCTGTCTTTCAGGCCGGTTTGCACTTCTTTTTCCACCACTTGGTTGCCCGCAGCCAACACGCGCACATATTTTTTGCCGTCGCGCGCCTTCACCGCCACGTTCGGCACCATCAGAACATTACGCGCCGAATTGATTTCAATGGTATTTTGCGTCGTCATACCGATGGCCAGCTTGTGGTTGGAATTGTCCACAATCGCGCGGGCGAAATAATAGATCGCGCTGGACGTGGTATCGGTGGACTTGCTGTACGAACCTTTGGACATGGTGGTCAAACCCGGGTCGATGCTGTCCAGAGTCGCGCTAATCGGGTTATCCGGCTCGGACAAAATCGTGAAGCTGATTTTCTGCCCCGCACGCACTTTGGTAATATCGCCTTCCGCAATCTGCATTTTATTGGTCATGCTGCCCAAATTGGCAATCTGCACCACCGTGGGCGAAGTCTGACTCGCGTTAATCGTCTGCCCCTGCTCCACCACCAAGGCCACCACCGTACCGTCCACGGGTGCGGTAATGCGTGTGTAGCCCAAATCTTTTTCCGCCGTGTTAATCGCAATCTGCGTTTGCTTGATGGACGACTGCAATTCACGGATTTTGGCGCGGTTGGTCGCCAAACTGTCTTCCGTTGCCTCAAATTCTTCTTTAGATACGGCATCTGCATTTGCCAAAGTTTTATAGCGGTCATATTTGCGCTGTGCGATTTTCAACGCCACCTGCGCTGAAGCCAGCTGCGCCCGATAGGTTTCCAACTGAGCTTTTTTCGTATTGACTTCATTCATTTGGGTCACATTGTCGATTTCCGCAATCAAATCACCCGCCTTCACTTCGTCACCGATTTGCACGTGCATTTTTTTGATTTGCCCGGAAACCTGCGCGCCCACGTCCACCAAATTGGTAGCAGCAATTTCACCGGTGGCCGAAACCGTTTGGCTGATGTCGCCGCGTTTCACCGTTTCCGTGATATACGACACTTCTTCTTTGGGCTGGAAATACATCCATCCGCCCCAGGCCACCGCCGCGATAACGGCCGCAATCACTATCCATTTCAATATTTTCATGCGTGAGAATACCTTTAAATAAAAGTCAATCATTTGAAATACGCCATAATAGCGTATTTCAGCGCCAAAACCAATGCGGACACGGCGCATTAAATCGAATAAAATTATTATGAATCAAATATTAAAATATATTCGTTTACAAATTTTGGTATTTTTTGGGTGTAAATTACATTTTCATGCGCCGCCCGAATCCATCAAAATCACTTTTTTTCCGCCGCCAATGCAAAAAACGCTTGCATTCAAACAAATTCTTTGGTTTAATACCGCCTTTCCCAATACACGGGTGATTAGCTCAGTTGGTAGAGCGTCTGCCTTACAAGCAGAATGTCGGCGG
>ERZ1023282.613-NODE-613-length-17014-cov-3.767144_pt1 | contig 17014 bp, 10 predicted proteins | sample MGYA00521262_ERZ1023282 | MGnify/ENA primary metagenome ERZ1023282 (study PRJEB32759, sample SAMN07749867) | skin metagenome | biome: transportation; feature: city; material: polyester macromolecule | host: Homo sapiens | place: Hong Kong:KT line | collected... | reverse complement strand
GTGTCTGTACATGGAAGCCCGTGTCGCGCACGCACTGCACGACGCTGACCATGACGACGTACAGGCTCGGTACGAGCGTGCGCAAGCGCAGTATGATGCGGCGCTCGTCGCGCCGTGTCCATCGACCCTCGACGCATGGGTGCGTTGGTTCGCCGGCTAGGCGCCTTTAGCCGGCGCCGTGACACATAGGACTTAGTCAGCACACCTTCGTGGCTCGCCGTTCCCCACCATGGCTGCTGCATCATCGACGCCTGCGCCGCTGATGACGCTCGACGCGGCGTGTGAGCTGGCGCAGAAGATCCTAGACATGCTACGAGATCAGAATAAGACGTGGGATGCCAATCTCTTTCGCGGCGCAGAGTGCTTCGTGTCGTACGCCGAGCGTGACGGCGTGGTGTACAGGCAGGACCAGCGCTCCAGCACCGAGCGGCCGATGCGAGCTGAGGCATCGAAGATCTGCTTGCGCATGAAGGTGAACGGCCAGCTAGGTAACCAGTTCGGAACAATGCATGGTGGCTGCCTGGCCACCATAGTCGACACGTGCTCGTCGTTCTTGACGCTACTGCACTCGAGTGGTGTCGCTGGCGAGCCATGGTCGATGATGGGCGTCACGCAGGCACTCATCGTGCAGTACCTGAAGCCGACACGTGTTGGTAAGTGGATCGAAGTGGAAACGACGATGAGGTCGATCAGCAAGACACTGTGTCTGCTGCATGTGAATATATATGAGCTGGACGGCCGCGATGGACAGCGACGCGATGGCACGGTGGCCGCCAAGGCCCCGAGTAGGCGATACTGAAGGGGAGCCACCCGGCTGCAACCGGATGGCTCCCCGGGTAAGCGGCTCATCCGAACCACTTACCGAGGGCATCCACAAGGACACCGATGGCCCGGATCAGGCGAGCGACTCCAGTCAAGACATCGCTCACCTTCCGGGCCGTCACTTTGCCCTTGCGGACTTCGACATGTCGGCCTTTCGGCTTGGACACGGCCCTCACCTCCTTCCCAAGCCCTCCCTCCCCGGCAAGGACACATGGACTTTCCGGGAGGAGGTGCCGAAGGGAGGCACGTCTCAGGATGCCAACCTGTGCTGACATCCTGAGCTTGGCACTACGCCGGTTCGGTACCACAGCAACTAGGCGTTCTCTGGGGAGTAGCAAGTATGACTCTCGCAGCCGCTGACCTCACTGAAGCCGCAACTAACGAGGAGCTCGACACTTTCGCCACCAACGTCGACCTGCAACCCGTCAGAGAGCCTGACGGTGGGGAACACATTCCCGACGAGGATGTTCTGCGTACTGTCTTCACCCCGGGTACGGGGCTACGTGAGACCTCCTTGCGGTAGGGAGACATGATCTAGTCGAGTGACCCGCCCGCGCGATGATCTTCCTTCATGCTTGACAAAATCAGCCTATAGGCACGTCCTCGCCAATCGCTCGAGGTTCTACGCCGGCCATGAGCCCGTCTTCCTCATCCGCCTGCCGCGGTGGCCACGTGGTGGTATCGACACCCAAAACCTGAAGCAAAGCCAATCAGATGGAAGAGAACCTGGCTGACCTTGAAGTTGCCCGTATCGGGATTGCCGAGCACAGCACCATCCCCTCAGACTAGGCCAAAGCTGACCTTGGGATCGCATGAGCGATCATTCTTAGAACTAAAAATGGGTGCACGGAATACATCTACACAGGGATTCCCATGCCAAGACTCATTTTCACGCGGGCGCGAATAATTATTCCAGCAAAACGAGATCAACTGGTGACGGGAAGGCCGGCAAAGGTGAATATGAAGGCCTGATGAGTCGGCCCTGTAGTTGCGAAACCGTAACCTGGTTGCCTGCCGCTGGTCAGTCGCAAGTGGAGTACAATCATGTAACTGCGGAGCTTCCTTCGCCGTCCTCGTGGGAAGCGTCCATCCTATGATTGGCTTGGATGAGAATAAAACTCAGCAAATAGTTCCACGAAGATGGTGGTGAGCGTGATCCAAATAAAACATCTGTCAACCGAATTAGTGCGCAGAATTATATCACTTTGGAATAAGTTGCGCGTTAGGGAATTAAAACCGCTCAGCCTTCGACCACTTACACCTCAGTATAATGAAGAGTATCATAAAACATACGTCAACCATCTTCTTAGTGCACTTGACGATCCTAGCATATGTAACATTGCTCTTAGTGGGCCATACGACGTCGGTAAAAGTTCTATCCTTAAAGGATTTATGAGTGCTCTCGAAACTGAGAATAAAAGGTATGCCGTTGCGTGCGTCTCTTTGTCTACCCTCGGAACTGACAACCTTGAGTCGCAGGAAAACATCGACTGTAGCGGAGTGGAATCAAAAAACAGTCGCATCCAAAAAGAGATCGTTAAGCAACTTCTCTACCGGACCCATCCCCGTAAGCTCCCTGCATCAAGATTCAAACGAGTATACCGCACTTCTTACTGGCGCCGATTAACCGCTTCTGCTTGCGTTGCAGCAGTGCTCACCTACATTACTCTCCTGATCGACCTGCCAGCTAAGCTACCTCCAATCGTCAAAACAGAATGGTGGGACCTCCTGGCCAAAATGGGAGTCATTTGGCTACCGTTAACGCTCATCACACATCTTGCGGTACGTGGGTTCCAAGGGCATATTCAACTGGAGAAAGTAAGTGCCGGACCAGCAACTATTTCTTTATCCTCGAATGGCGAGACCTACTTCGACAAGTTTCTTGACGAACTGATGTACTTCTTTGAAGTCACGCAAACGCGTATTGTCGTATTTGAGGACATCGATCGGTTTGATGAGCCAAAAATATTTGAGGAACTTCGAGAACTAAATACCTTGCTCAATAGCGCAATGCAACTGAAACAAAATCGAAACTCGCTTTTGAGGCGCGCCAAGATGAAGGAGAGACCCATTGTGTTTATTTATGCGGCGAAGGACAGCATCTTCGATGCTTCATATGTCGCTGAATCTAATAGCAAAATCGATGTCGCTGGACGTGATATGGCAATAGAAGAATCCGAACGCGCTAATCGTACCAAGTTTTTCGATCTGATCGTTCCTGTTGTCCCATTTATCACACACTACAGTGCACGGGACTTGATGAAACAAGAACTGAGTGACGTTCTACCAGAGGTATCGCCAAAACTGATCAATTTGGTTGCCAAGCATGTGCCTGACCTTCGAATGGTACGCTCTGCTTGCAATGAGTACCAAGTGTACGCCGAAAAACTAATAACTACCGATGGGCTCAAGTTAAAAGCGGACAACCTATTTGCCATGATGCTCTACAAGAACGTGCACATGCGGGACTTTGAACAAATACGGTTTGGAAATAGTCGTCTTGACGCTGTCTATCAAACTGCTATACGGGTAATCGACGACAATCTTAGGCGACTCAACGATGAATACGACAGGTTTGAGAAGCAAATTAATGCTGAGCAGGAGGCAAAGCGTCGAGCTAATAGGCTATCGGGCACCATCGAACGGATCGTCGAAACTCAAGGGAAGCAAATGGAATCGTTTACCGTTGAAATTGATGGTCAAATATACTCGCAAGAAGAGATAAGCACAGTTAATTTCTGGATTGCTGTATCGGCTATGGCAGACGGAATATCGCTGCTGATAACGGACTCGAACTCATCATACAGTCACGACCGATTCAATCCAATACAATTTACGAAATCAAATTTAGCAAACTTTATAAGCTCAGATTTCGTGTACATTCCGCCGCGCACCATGGCGACGGAACGACTTGCTCGAGAACTCCGCACCATATCCCTTAAGCGGAACAAGTTTAGACGTGCTGTGATGTCTGACTTGATGAAATGGAGGACGGTAGTCCCAGGAAAACTTATCGATGGAGAAGAAGCTGACTTCGCCAAATACGTTGAATATATCCTTGGTTCCAAGCTTGCCTCTGATCTCGTGCTTCACGGCTACATTGATCGCAACTTCGTGCTTTATGCTGCAATTTACCAAGAAACATCACTGAGTTCGTCAGCAATGTCGTTCAAAATCCAGCATCTCGATCGTGGTCGGATGAACGCGACCTACAGTCTTCAGGAGGCTGATATCAGTGATTTACTCCAAGGCCTTACCCTCAGTGACATAATGCAGCCTGGGGCATACAATGTATCGATCCTTAACTATCTTCTTCGGACTACTGATGCTTCGGAAATACCATTCCTGACGAGTTTGGTTGATTCCTTACTGCGGGATGGTGAAGATGAAAAGAAACTGCTGCAAGAGTTCCTGTCGTCAGCCGGTAGGTTGCAGGCCGATGCATGCGACAAACTAATCGCAATATTGTCCTCGAAAGACTATTCTATATTTAATAAAATAATCGGGCTTCATGGATCTCCCGACAGTCAACAATACCGTTTGATGGATGTGGCACTTCAGTCGCTAAAGGAAGATATCGAATATGATTTATCTAAATTCAAGGGGTTCATTGAAACATCATGCGAAAAGCTGGAGAGTTTGCGACCAGAATCACCTACTCAGTTGGACATCGAGACAGTTGTATCGTTATTCTCAAGAGCCGGTGTAAAAGTTCCTGTACTCAATTCGATTCGCAGCGATCTTCGACCGGGGCTGATAAATCACTGTGACTACGTCATAAATTCTGACAATCTTATGACTGTTGCCGGAAGTGAAAATATTTCACTTGATTATCTGAAGGAGAGGTGTCCCGAAAGTTATGACTATGTGCTAGGCAATCTTGATGCGTATTTTAAGGCGGTTAGCGATGTCCATGTACACGTGTCACTGTTATCGGGAAACACCGAAACTGGTGGGGTGGTATCTGATCTAGTGAAGAAAGATATCAGCAGCGAGACTTTGATCGCGGCAATTGATCATGATGCTATCCGACAGTTGCAGTTACCAGTGCTGAATAGGGTGCTCGATGGCACCGATGATGACGTTGTGATGCCATTAGATGAACTGATTAGGTCCGAGTGCTGGCCGACGTTGATGCGACGAAGTCGGGTTGTTGGCAACGTAACCAATGTGCTCGCCTACATTAAAGTTTTTGGTGTTGACCAAGATTTAGCCGAAATGCTGCTTGCCAAAGGAAGAATTGACAGGGATACGTCACTTGCGGATGATGACTACCTGTTAGTCGTTAGATCGATGCTTGAGGCTGACGATGAACTGATTTCCTTTGAATGCGGCGTCAAGTTAGCTGCATCTCTCGAGAGAGGTAGGCATGTTCGCTTAGAGGATGTTGTTCCGACTGGCGGCGACTATATTGGAAAGCTGATTGCGGCTGACTTGATCGATGATGATGAGCGGGCGTACGAACGCGCCAGAAGTCTGGGGTGGGATAGCCAAGAGCATGTAGTGTTGTCCTCCAAAAATTTCGTTGAGTATATGACTCCGGCACTTATTGCTGAAGATGTCATGAAGGTAATCAATAGTCGGCACATCGGTAATGATGTGAAGCGAAGAATTATTGAAGAACCTCATGCATACTTGTCGTATACTAGTTCTTCGGATGTTGGGGTCATATGTTCATATGCGGTGAGTGTTCCAGACTTGATTCTGAGCGACGCTGCTCTAGTATGTTTTGCGACTTGTGGCGGGGAGTCGGAGGATGTTATTTCACTATTGGCGCGAATGCTTGATCATCTGGACGATGAATCCGTTGTCAGTGTTATTCGTGCAGTCGGCGGAGTGTGTTCAGAACTGCTTCATCCAGGGAAGATGCTGAAGGTGCCTATTCAGATAGGTGTGGACGCTGTTCTAGATAGGCTCCGCTCAGTCGGAGCAGTGACAAGCTTCAAGACTGCTCGTAATGGTAAAAACATTGATGTGTGGCGTCGGAGAAAGTAGCAACTGTCGACATCGTTGATGTCGTGAACTACAGATGATTGTCATATACTATGCTTTATTGGTTGGGATCGGTTCGACGGACGTATGGCTAATCTGGTCCCTATCGCGACAATGCGGTTGAGCGACGTTGGGGAGTGGTTCAGCCGCGGCGCTTACCTGGAACTTGTAGGCGATTCTGTGGTGAGGGCGGTGTGGATGCGGCGGAAGTCGGATTCGCGGTCGCGGATGCGGAAGGGGAGGTCGTAGACGTAGGAGACACCAGAGCCAGGATGGGTGTGAGTACGCTCGGAGAGTGGCATGTCCTCATTGGAGGTGGGGCGCTGGCGCTTCTCCCAAGCCTGGCGAACCGGAGTCGGAAGTTGGCGTCCATTCGCGTCATAAACGTAGGCGCCCTGACCGCGGCCATGGTCGTAGTCGTAAAGGACTGCGAACTGGGTGCGGTAGATCGTGCACAGGTCCTCGATCGGCACGCCCAGCATCATCGCCACCATGACATCGATCTCCGCCTGCGCATTGCGGCGGTCCTCCGCCCGACGCAAAGGTGTGTCCTTCGTCCACTCCGGACCAATCGGACGCTCGTCATAACGCTCAAGAATTGGAGCATCACTCGCAAACGAATCATCCCAACATTCGGCCCACAGTTTCGCGTAGGCTTCAGTGACACAGTTGAGTCGGAGTGTTCGGATGGTGGTACGTTTTGTGAGTGGGTGGTCAATAGGGATTGCGGGCAGTAGTACGAAATCGCGGGGATAAATGTGGTTGCGTCCGTATGATCTAAGTAAGAAATCTGAACATAGCGTCGTTGCAGTGCTCATGGTCGAAAGAAGACACGCAAGGTTGTCTGGGCATGCTGCCGAGTTTACCGTTCCTACATGGGCTGCGCCAGGGGGGATCATGGCTGGCGTAAGAGTTCGCTCCCCGGTTGCAGGTACCATGGAGCGCCAGGTGATGCGGTAGTGGTCGCGAGCAGGGGAATTGGCCCAGTGGGTGTAGAGGCGGTCGTAGGTAGCACGGTCGCCTGCAGGTTTGTACTGGGTGATGGGCTGTGCAGTCGTGGAGAGCGCTTCTAGATCGGTTGGGGTCCAGTCTAAGAAGTTTCGCATGGTCTCGTTTGGCTGCTTATACAGCGGTGTTGCTACAAAGATGTGGGGTCCTTGTAGGATGGCATCATTCCATGATGATGGACCCCAGGACTTTGTGAACCTCCCGTCCGTGAATGCTGCACCTTCATCCCAGCCGAGAGAGAATTGAAGGCCAAGATTGCCAATGCGTGGCCGATGTCCGAGGTTCGATAGGATATGGGAAGCTGCTGAGTTGACGGTCGAAATCGTCGGAGTGCTCCGCCAATCGTCGGCGTCGGTCATCAATTGCCAGCTGCGAAGAGTTGATTCGGTGACTCGCTGGATCCGTGCGGCGTGTGGCCGCAGGTCCCACGTGCCCGTGTGTGGGTCCTTGAATCCTGGTTCCTCTCCGCTGCCGTCGTGGGCGAGGGAACGCTGCACAGTCTCGGGATGGTACAGCGATGTCGCGTGAAGGAATGATGGCGCCCGCTCAATTCCATAGATGTTGACGCCGTATTGTTTTTGGTTCTGGATATCGAATAGATGGAGTTCGTTGATGAACTGCCAGTGTCGCCGTAGGTGTCGATATGTGGCGGCACGGAGTCCTGGGGTCTTGGCGTCGGTGAAGTGGGTCTCCATGTGGATGAGGGAAGAGATACCCCGCCCACTTTGGTGCTCCCACACCCGGCACATAAAGGCTCGGTAGAGGTCGGGCCGTCCTTCCATGATTGGGTAGGCGGTCTGGTCGCTGATGAACTCAGCGAGGACCTCGGTCTCGGCGGCTCCGTCGAGCACCGTGGCGAGGACGCCAGGGCGTGCCAGCGTATACGGCAGGCGGTGCTTCCGGTCTGCGACTGGTGGTTTCTTCGTCAGCATCCACCAGGGATCACCGTCGGCCAGAAGGGTCTCAACTGAGACGTCGGGCCTCACCCACGGTGGGTTTCCCACCTGGAGGTCGAAGCCGCCGCGGGCGAAGACGGTGGCGAAGTCCAGCTCCCAGTGGAAAAATCCTTGGGTCTCTGCCATCTCCTGGACCACGGTGAGCCACTCGTGCTCTTCAACAACCGACTGCACTTTGCGGGCACCGGCGAGGCCGAGCTCAAGCTCCTCCATGGTCTCCAGCTCCGCCCAGGAGGAAGCATCCACGAGGGTCCCGTCAGTGCCCTTGGCGTCCTTGACCTGCTTGCCCAGCAGCCCCTCCAGGGCGCCCAGCCACTCGTCCAGGCTCGGCGGCGTCACGTCCGTGGTCAGCGGCCAGAACCACAGGGCGCACCACGCATCCATGACCAGCCGCAGCCGGCGGTACGCCGAGCCTGGCGCCGCTAGATACGCCTCGATCTCCTCACGGGACACCGTTGAACCGGCGTCGTCCTGTGCCTCGCGGCCCCATAGGTCGATGCTGCGTGAGGCCTCCGCCTCCGCCACCCGTAGGCGCCGCAGGGTCATCTCCCACAGCACCTCCACACGCCGGGCCAAGGCCGTCAGCCGGAGGGACTGACTGGCGCTCAGGGCCTTCGTGATGTCTTTGCGCCAGGTCTTGAGGGCCTTGAGCCTGCCGGCATCGACCAGGTCCCGCACCTGCTTGGGGACCTCCACCGCGCTGCCCCAGCCTTTGGCCGGCAGCAGGAAGTGGTGGATGCTCCCGGAGACATCCAGCGCACCGCCGATCCGGTGCCGGGAGGCGGCATCGGCGTCGTCGAGCACGGCCGCCACCTGGCTCAGCGGCTCGGCTACCGGCGCGGCCGACAGCCACGCCCGCTTCTTCAGCTGGGTTGTGGAGTACAGGGCCCGGCGCGCCCCTACCAGCGAGTTACCGCGCCGCAGCCGCAGCCCGAACCACGGGGCCGCCAGCCCCTCCACCATCGTGTCCAGCCACAGGGACACCTCCGCCAGCTCCACCGCCGTCGCATTGAGGTCCACCCCGTAGACCTGGTGCAAGGCGATAAAGGCCTTCACCTTCGCCAGCTCTCGGGGCCGCTCCTCAGGATCCACGCGACGGCCCAGCTCGCGCTCACGCCGCGAGAGGTACTGCTCCGCCAGCTGGCGCACCGCCTCAATCGCGAAGGCCCCCGAACCCAGCGCCGGCTCACACACCGTCAGGTGCAGGATCTCCTCCGCGCTCGTCGTTCGCCCGTCCTGATCCAGCAGCTCGGCCAGCGCCTGCTGCACCGTGAAACGCGTCAGCACCTCCGGGGTGTAGAAGGAGGCCGAGCGCTGCCGGTCCCGGCCGGAGAGCCGGTAGACGAACTGGCCCTTCTCATAGGTGACGTTGCGGCGTTCGCCCGTCACCTCGTCCTCCACCGTCACGAAGTCCTTCTCCTCCAGGCCCTTCATGATGTCCTCGGGTACCACCCACGAGCCCTTCGAGGCGTCCCCGCCCGGCGCCACCTCCCACAGGCGCTCGGTGGCGAAGGAACCCGAGTAGCTCATCAGCCCCTCGTAGACTGCGCCCAGCTGATTGATACCCAGCTCCACATAGGAGATGAAGCCACGGCCGCTCTTGCTGTTCTCCTTAGTCAGCAGCAGGTGGCGCAGCACCCGCAGCAGCGCCCCGTTACCCAGGCCCACCTCGTCAATGAGGGCGGTTGCCACCGGGCGGAAAAGGTCTGCACGCATCGGCCGGAAGACCAGGCCGTCGAAGCTGCCCTCGTCGGCGGCCGGCACCTGCTCGTTGTGGCCCTCGTCGACCAGGTGGAATAGCCGGTCCAGGGACTCATAGATATGCGTGCCCGCCTGGGCCGACTCCTCATGCAGCTCCCTGAGGGCCAGCTCGCGCAGACGATCCAGGCCGTAGCCGGCGTCGTACTCGGTGGCGCCCACTGGCAGGACCCCCAGCTCGGGGCTCGCCTCCGCATACAGCAGGAAGATGATCCGGTAGATGTAGCGCAGCGACTGCAGGGCCAGGTCCTGCGCCCGCTCCTGGGGCAGCGGCTCCAGCCCCCGCGCGGCGCGACGGCGCACCACCTCATTCGCAAGGATCTCAATCGAGGAGCGCACGCCCTCGCGCAGATCCTTCGAGACCCCCACCGTGTGGGCCGCCGAGTCCTCCAAGGTGGCCGCCCACCAGGTCTCGCCCTCCGCCGTCGGCAGCAGCGAACGGGCATCCAGGCAGGTCAGGGCCCGCTCCACCTCGCCGCCGCGCGCCGTCTCATAGCGTTCGACGACGAGCTGCACGTTCACCGCCAGCCAGCGGCCCTCCGGCCACCGCTCCCGCTCCGCCACCAGCGCCCATTGGCCTGCCAGGACCAGGGCGAAGGTCGGACCGTGCTCATCAGTCATGAGCGTCGACAGGGCCCGGGACACCGACTCGATCGGCTCAGCCCCCTCCAGCACCGGGGCGTCGGGGTCCCCCAGGTCCACCGGCCCCCAGGTCTCAGCGAGCGTGAGGGCGTCCTTGACCAGCAGGTCCTCCACCGTGGTCACCGGGCGGGCGCGCAGCAGCGCCAGCGGGGCCGGGCCCTCATCGCCCACCGGACGGACCAGGGTCACCGGGCCGCGCTCGGTCAGGCGGTACTCCGACGACGTGAAGCCCAGGATCTCGCGCAGGAGCGCATCGAGCCGTTCGGCCGCCTCCAGGGCGGCACCGGTCAGGGAACCGGCGTCGTCGGCGGGCAGGGCTGCCAGCAGCTCCTCCAGGCGGGAGCGCTCGGAACGGAACCGGGAGCGGGGCGTCGGCGTCGGAGGAGTTCCGGGATCGGCCGGCTTCTCCAGGGCCTCCCACTCCTTGCGGCGCTCTAGCACCCGCGCCAGGAAGGACTCCTTGGTGGCGTCCGTCGTGAAGTAGTGCTCGCTGATCCAGTCCTCGCCGACGACCAGCGCATCCGACACCGCCATCAGATATCCCCTTCCATCCCGAAGTCCTGCGGCACCACCACCAGTAGCGGACGCACCAGCGTGTGCGCGGGCCGGTGCTGATCCCTGAGCTCGCGCTCCTGAGCCACCGTGGAGCGCTGCGCGCGCAGATGGCGGTTCTGGATGAGGAGGCCGGCCTCGTCATCCCAGGCATTCGCGTGCTCCGCCCAGGCCTCAACCCGAGCCTCGGCCTGACGGCTCGCCGCGTCCACCGTCACCTTCATGTGGTCCTTGGCCACCTTCACCGCCGGAGGGATGAGCGCCTCCAGCAGGCTGGTCTGCGTCACCGGCCCGGAGTTCCGCAGCTCCCGGGAGATACCCACCGCATCAAACATGGCGGTGGGGGAGTCGTGCACCTGCCCGATTGGCTGCGCCTCGACCGGCCGGCCCGCATCCAGCTCCGACTGCGCGGCCGCCAGGTCCAGGTAGGGGAAGGCGGCGCTGACGCACACCATCGACACCGTCCGGCCCGCCTGGTTCGTCAGCGTCCCCAGCAGCAGGACGGTCGGTGAGCCGACGTCGCCGCGCACCGCGAACACTGAGGAGCGGCCCAGCTTGGCCAGGACCCGGTCGCCGGCCCAGTCCAGCACCGGGTGCAGCGGCCCCAGATAGTGGGCCTCCGGCCAGGAGGAGTCCGAGGAGTCACTCAGGGCTTCCGCGAGAAGACGTGCGCCCTTCGTCTGCGTCGTCGCCAGCTTGAGGTGCTCCTGGAGGCGGCGCTCACGCAGGTAGGACTGCGGCAGCACCGACAGGCGATGGCGCAGCCCCGCCGGGGGCACCATCTCCACGATGTGCTGCGTACCGTGCTCGCGCCACGAGACGCCCCCGCCTCCGGTCTGGCGCTGCTCGGGCTCCTCGGGACGCTCGTAGAGCTCGGTGAGGGCCTGGCGCAGATAGTCCAGCTGGGTCTCGTACAGCGTCGACGTCGCCAGCGGGGCAGCGGGCTGGGTGACCGGACCGGCCGGGTCGCCGGAATCGCTCGGATTAGCAGGGGAGTCCTTGGCGCCGATGGGGGCAGCAGCGCCGTCGCCCTTGGCCTCGGCCGTGCCCGTCAGCTTCGCAAACAGGGCCGCCATGGGATCCAGGGCGAGTGCGTCATCGGCGTCGGGGACGACGTCGTCAATGTCCTGCCCGGCCGCCAGCGCCTGACGGATCGCCTCCTCCTCCTTCTCGCCCGAGTACAGGCCCATGAGGGAGGCGGCGTCGCCCAGGGCCCGATGCGCCTGATCCTCCTTTTCCATCAGACGCGTGAGCACCCGGACGTCGCCGGAGAAGCGCGGGTCCGACGGGCTCAGCAGCAGGGTCGTGATCTGCGGTGAGACGGACTGGCCGTAGCGGTCGATGCGGCCGTTGCGCTGCTCAATGCGGATGAGCGACCAGGGGATGTCGTAGTGGATGAGCTCATGGCACTGGGCGTGCAGGTTGACGCCCTCCGAGGCGACGTCGCCGGTCACCAGGACGCGCACCGGCGTGTGGGCCTGGCGGAACTGCTCCACGATCTCCTGCTGCTCCATGTCGGACAGGCTCCCGTGCATGACGCGCACCGCTTCCGCGGGCAGGCGCAGGTCCTCACGCAGGTGCTCTGCCAACCAGGTCAGCGTCGCGATGCGCTCGGCGAAGACGACGACGCGCTCGGGCGAGGAGCGGGAGATGCCGATACGGCGCAGCTCGGCCAGCAGCACCTGGTACTTGCCCGACGCCGTCGTATTGGCCTGGGTGGCCAGCTCGCGCAGGCGGGCCAGGGCCTGCGACTGCTCCGAGGGCTCCGGGGTGGAGGCGGCCGCTGCCCGGCTGCGGCGCCGGGACAGGCGCTCGTCGATCGTCTGGAGCAGCGCAGCCGGTGAGGACAGGAAGGACTTGGCCAGGGTCCAGGCGAACAGGGAGTCGCCGCCGCGGGCGGAGGGCTTGCGGCCGCCCGGTGCCGAGGCGCCCTCGGGCCGGTGCAGCCAGGTGCGTGACAGCTCGCCGGCCACCGCGTCCTCAGCCAGGGAGGGCTCCACCAGCTTGTTGACCGGTGTCAGGCGCTCCTTCCAGCGACCGCCCACGACGTCGCGCACCTCGTCGGAGTGACGGTGACGGCGGATGACGAGGCGACGCACCGCCTCCTCGTCGAGAGAGCCGTCCGCGCGCACCGCCGTCGGCTCCAGCAGACGGATGAGCTCGGCGAAGGACTTCGGATCACCGTTGTGGGGCGTGGCCGAGGCCAGGATGAGGGCGTCGGTCTGGCGGGCCAGAATGTCCGCGAGCCGGTTGTTGAGCGTGCCCTTGTTGGTGACGTTGTGCGACTCGTCGATGACGACCGCGTCCCAGCGCTGCTTGCGCAGATGATTGAGGTAGCGGTCCGACTTCAGCGTGTCGATGGAGATGATCGCGCGGTGGAACACCGAGAACGGGTTGCGTGAGGCCGGCACCGAACGGCGCACACGCTGGATGCCCACCGAGTCCAGGCGCACGAAGGGCAGCGCGAAGCGCGACCACATCTCGTGCTGCATCTGCTCGAGCACGTGACGGGGCGTGACGATGAGGATGCGGTCGCCCCGGCCGCGGCGCACGAGCTCGGCCAGGATCATGCCGATCTCCAGGGTCTTGCCCAGGCCCACGGTGTCAGCCAGGAGGATACGCGGGCGCAGGTTCGCCGGGTCCAGGGCCTGGCGCACCGCCGTCAGCTGGTAGGCCAGTGGGTCGGCGAGGACGTCACTGACCACGGCCAGGTCGGTGGAGGTGGCCGGGAGCGCCGTCTTGCGCAGCGTCGCCTCCAACCACAGGCGCGAGAGCCGGTGACGAGTGGAGGTGTCCGCGATGACCCGGGTGTGGCGCGGGTCCACCGGGACGATGTGGTCAAGACCAGCGGAGAACTGCGCTGTCGTGTCCCGAACCAGCTCGGACAGGCCCTGCACCGTCACCAGCATGCCGTCAGACGTGGTGGAGACCTGGGTGACCAGCCAGTCCTCGTCACGTACCCGGACCACAGAGCCCGGTGCGACATCAAGTGAGGGAGAGGGGAGGGAAGGGGCAGGATCCGTCACCGCATCCTGGGGAGTCGTGGGCGCCGTTGTCACGGAAGTGATTTTAGGACGCTGGCGCAGGTGGTCGAGACCAATTCGGGGCAGTGACTGATCTGTGACCTGCGGGCCGGTGGGGGGGATTGCGCTCCAGCCATCTCAGTGGCGGTCGAGATATCAGGTGTAGTCGACGGGATCCAGGCTGGGGAGAAAGTGTTGCTCAGTCATGGAGGTGGTCCACAGCCGGCGTTCTGTCTTGATGCGGCCTCGTGTGCTTGGGACTCCAGGGTGGTACCACTTGGCCGTTTCAACTTTGGCGCTGCCAGTTCGGGCAGCATTGTCGAGGGCTGGAGCGAGGTCCGTGTCCCGGGAGGCGAGAACCACGACGTCGTACAAGCCGCAGCGAGCCAGGTCAACGAGCATCAAGGCACACAGGACATCAACACCCTTTTCCTGTCTCGATGAGCGGATAGGCCGCTTGACCCCATCGATGTACTCCCAGGAGTACTTCAGCGGCCGCAGCGTCACGTTGACTACTCCGTGGTGCCCTCGGGTCCACTGCGCCTTCTGGGCCTGGTTGCGCCGGTATGCATCGCTGTCATCTTCCGGGATTGGTAGGCCCCGAAAGACCTCAACCCTGGAGACCTCTACCTGGTGCGTATCGTCGTTTGTCGCGTTGCGGGCTCGGGCAAGCTGGCTGGCAAACCGGTAAGGGTCAATGAGGGCTTCCTCGGGAGGACGCCCCGGCATGTACAGGCTTGCCGCAGTGAGATGGACGTTCTGGTAGTCAACGACGACCGCCATTTTGAGGGCCACGAGTAGCCTCCTGCGAAGAAAGATAGACCCCGCCAGTCCCGGAGGACGGCGGGGAGTTATGGAAATAGGTTAGGGGGTCTCGGGGTGCAGGGCCAGACAGCGTGGGTGTGGCTTGGGGCACATCTTGTTTGGTGGGAGGCGCCTTCTGCTGTCCTGCTCAGGCGTGACGGGGAGGTGCTCTCCCAACTGTCAGTGCGCGAGGACGCACCATAGGGGGTGAGGACTGATCCTAGGGATGCAGCCCGCGAACCCGATGGTGCGTTCTCGGTGGGTGGTTCTGCGTCAGCGGCGGGCGAGGCGGGTCAGGACGACGCCGGCGGTCACCACGCCTCCGGCGACGGCGGCCGTCTTGGCGAGCGTGGAGGTCGCCTCGGAGTCACCCTGCTTGGCGCGCTCCCAGGTCTCCTCCACCTGCTCGGCCCACCGGCGGGCCCCCTCGCGCAGTCGGCCGGCGCCGGCCTCCGCCTGCTCACGCAAACGATCGGCTCCAGCGGCAGCCTGCTCACGCAGCTGGTCGGCCTTGGCGCTCGCCTGCTCACGCAGATGCTCCCCGGCCTCCCTGGCCTGCGTGCGCGGGTCGACCCGGGAGGCGAACTCATCGACGCTCGCCGCCAGGGCCACGCGCTGGGCGCGCAGCCGCTCCTCGATCTGCTCGGGGCTCAGCGACCCGGACCCGGCGGGCTCGGCACCGGAGGCGCCTGCCTGCTGCTCGCTGGTCATGCCCTGCCCGCCCGGGCGCGGAAGGCCCTGACCGCGGCGACGGTCGCCGTCACGCTGAGGCCCGCCAGGGTGAGCCCCGCAACCGTGACGATCCCCAGGGAGGCGGGGTCGCCGTCGCGGGCGTCGTCGAATAGGCGGGAGACGCGCTGACCGAGGGTCAGCGTGCCGGGCTCGTAGGTGTCGACCCCGCCCTCGGGGTCGGTGCCGCCACCGGCCAGGGAGACCAGGCGGTTCTTGACCTGCCCGACCGTGTCCTGAGCCTTGCTGACGGCCTGGCTGCGCAGGTCCTGAACCTTCTCGCGGGCCTTAAGCTTGGCGACCTTGGCCAGGTTGTTCGGAGCCAGGCGCGCGGCGAGCTCGTCGACATCCGCGGCCAGCGCCAGGCGCCGGGCCGCCATATCGGACATGACGTCGTCAGCCGACGGCGCCGCCTGAGTGGCGGGGACGGGCGCGGGTGCAGCATTGGTGCTCACTGGGCGTTCCCCCTCTTCAGGCCGGAGGTCACGGCTCCCTTGACGGTGTTGACGGACTCCTTCAGCCCCTCCTGCGGCGTGGGCGTGTCGGCCTTGGCGGCCTTGAGCCGCTTGATGCCGATCAGGGCCATCGGCACGGCGATGAGGGTGAGGAGCAGCGCCACCACGAGGAAGGCGGCCCACAGCGGCATGATGTTGGACAGCCCGGACGTCATGGCTCCCAGCACCAGCCCGAAGATGAACAGGGCCAGCACCCCGGCGGCGGCGAGCAGCCCGGCCCCCAGCCCCATCTCCTTGGCCATGCGCTGGCCCTTGGCCTTGGCCAGATCGATCTCGCCGCGCACCAGCGCGGAGATGTTCTCCGAGATGCGGGCGATGAGCTCCCCGAGCGTGGGCTGGGCGCTGCCGGCAGCCCTGTGAGGAGGCGTGGTGGAGGCCGACGGCGTCGCCTGCGACGGCGTGGGAGGTGGCTGGTTGTTGGGCATGAACGAACCTTCTTGTGTGAGGCACGGCGTTGGACGCAGTCAGCTGACTGCGAGGCGGCGGGATCGCGACAGTGGGACGACCCGCCGAACTAAGAATCTCACAGCCGACGCCATCGTGAAACAACGCAGGCCCGAACGGGTTTGTAGGTTTGGGAGATAGGGGCCGGCTTTCGCCACCGGCGATCTACGAAAGGCTGCCGTCGCCGCACTGACCGACTGGGCGGCCCGGACGGTCCCGACGGCGTGGATCGAGCCGGCTCCCGACGTCGGCACGGCCGCCCACCGGCCTCCCCGCCGCCCACCTGCCCGAGCCTGTGCGCGGGCCGGAAGCCGAGCACGCGGTGGACTTCATCATCCGCACGGTGCGGGCGCGGGCTACCGGATCGCGGCGCTCGTCGCCGGCATCATCGCGCTTCCGGTCACGGCGGTGCTTCTGCTGTCGACCATCGAGGCCACGCTGAACCAGGTCTGGCGCGTCTCCCGGCCCCGGCCGCTGGTGGTCCGCCTGCTGACCTTCTGGGCGGTGCTGACGATGGGGCCGCTGCTGATCGGGGCCAGCTTCACCCTGACCACCGACATGATGCGCCCGCTCCAGGACTGGGCCCGGGACGCGGGCTACATCCCCGCCGTCCAGCTCAGGGCCGACTGGCCGCGCAAGGTGCTGGCGCTGGTCAACACCACGATCGTCTTCACCCTGCTCTACTGCGTCGTGCCCGCGGTGCAGGTGCGCATCCGCAATGCCGTCATCGGCGGCGCCTTCGCCGCCGTGGCCTTCCAGGTGCTGCAAT
>ERZ1023282.612-NODE-612-length-17029-cov-9.019795_pt1 | contig 17029 bp, 10 predicted proteins | sample MGYA00521262_ERZ1023282 | MGnify/ENA primary metagenome ERZ1023282 (study PRJEB32759, sample SAMN07749867) | skin metagenome | biome: transportation; feature: city; material: polyester macromolecule | host: Homo sapiens | place: Hong Kong:KT line | collected... | reverse complement strand
GTGCCCTCGACGCTCTACGGCGGCCTGCCGGGGCTGGTCCGCAAGCTTCGCAGCCGGGCGCCGACGCTCGACATCCAGCTGCTCGAAATGCTCTCGACCCAGCAGATCGCCGCCTTGAAGGAGGGGCGGATCGACATCGGCTTCGGCCGGTTGCGCCACGCCGACCCCGGGGTGGCCAGTACGACCCTGCGCGAGGAACGGCTGACCGTCGCCCTGCCCCGCGCCTGGCCCCTGTCGGAAACCTCGGCGCCCATCCCGCTCAAGGCGCAGGGGGGACAGAAGCTGATCATCTACCCCAGCGAGCCGCGGCCGAGCTATGCGGACTTCGTGCTGACGCTGCTGCGCGAGGCCGAGGTCGGGCCGATCGAGGTGCAGGAGGTGCGCGAGATCCAGACCGCCCTCGGCCTCGTCGCCGCCGGTGTCGTGGCCCTGTCGGTGCGCTGCGTCGTCGCGGCTCCCGACGTCCTCGGCTCGGTGGCCGCGACCCACTCCGGCGGTACCGGCACCCTCGAGGCCACCGGGTCGGCCACGGCCTGGCCCTGGGTGGCGATGGTCGCCGCAGGCCTCCTGCTCGTCGCCCTCGTCGGAGGCATCTCGGGCGGTCGTCGGTGGGGCGGTCTCGGGAGCAAGTACGAGCGCCCCGGCGCCGAGACGGAGGCGCACTCGGTCAGCGGCGCTCGAGGTGAGCGGGTCGACTCCGACTGGGACCGGGTCACCCTCGGGGACGACCCGAGCGTCGACTAGCCTGTCGGCATGCCCAGCGTCCTCGACCAGATCATCGACGGCGTCCGTGAGGACCTCGAGCCTCGCCGCCGTGCCCTGCCCGAGGCGCGCCTGTCCGAGCTGGTGGCCGCCGCCCCCGCGCCGCGTGACGCCCACGCGGCCCTGCACGGCGGACGCACCGACCCCGCGGGGATCCGGGTGATCTCCGAGGTGAAGCGGGCGAGCCCCTCCAAGGGCGCGCTCGCCGAGATCCCCGAGCCGGCCACCCTGGCCCGCGCGTACGAGCGCGGCGGCGCCAGCGCCGTCTCCGTGCTCACCGAGGCCCGCCGCTTCGGCGGCAGCCTGGCCGACCTGGACGCCGTGCGCGCCGCCGTCGATCTGCCGGTCCTGCGCAAGGACTTCACCGTCACCGAGTACCAGATCCACGAGGCCCGCGCCCACGGGGCCGACCTGGTCCTGCTGATCGTGGCCGCCCTCGACGACGCCGAGCTGGCCGGCTTCCTGCAGCTCACCGAGTCCCTGGGCATGCACGCCCTCGTGGAGGCCCACACGCCCGAGGAGATCGAGCGCGGCGTCGCCGCCGGCGCCCGCATCCTCGGCGTCAATGTGCGCAACCTCAAGACCCTGGACGTCGACCCGGCCCGCTACGCCGCGCTGGCCGACGGGCTGCCCGAGGACGTCGTCCGGGTCGCCGAGTCGGGCGTCGAGTCCGAGGAGCAGATCAAGGCCTACGCCGCCGCGGGCGCCGACGTCGTGCTCGTGGGCGAGGCCCTCGTGCGCCACGGCGCCCCCGAGGAGGCGCTGCGCGCGTTCCGCGCCGCGTCCCTCACCGTCCGCTGACCGAACCAGACCCGAGGAGCGTGGTCGCCATGAGCGCCGACCGTCCGAGCACCGAGCCCGCGATCGAGTTCGAGGGGCCCTATCAGGGTCAGGCCGGGCCCTACTTCGGCGACTACGGGGGGCAGTGGATGCCCGAGTCCCTCATGGCCGCGCTGCAGGAGCTCACCCGCACCTACGAGGAGGCGCGGCAGGACCCCGCCTTCGAGGCCGAGCTGCGGACCCTGTTCCGGGACTACGTGAACCGGCCCTCCCTGCTGAGCGAGGTGCCGCGGTTCGCCGCGGACACCCCCGGCGTGCGCATCTTCCTCAAGCGCGAGGACCTCAACCACACCGGCTCGCACAAGATCAACAACGTGATCGGCCAGGCGCTGCTCGCCCGCCGCATGGGCAAGACGCGCCTGATCGCGGAGACCGGCGCCGGCCAGCACGGCGTGGCCACGGCGACGGCGGCCGCGCTGTTCGGCATGGAGTGCACCGTGTACATGGGGGAGGAGGACACCCGCCGCCAGGCCCTGAACGTGGCCCGCATGCAGATGCTCGGCGCTGAGGTGATCCCCGTGGCGATCGGCGCCCGCACCCTGAAGGACGCGATCAACGAGGCCCTGCGGGACTGGGTCGCCTCCGTGGACACCACGCATTACCTGATGGGCACGGTCACGGGCCCGCACCCGTTCCCCGCCATGGTGCGCTACTTCCACTCCGTGATCGGCGAAGAGGCCCGCGAGCAGATCCTGGCGCAGGCCGGCCGCCTGCCGGACGCCGTCGCGGCGTGCGTGGGCGGCGGGTCCAACGCGATGGGCCTGTTCCACGGCTTCCTCGACGACCCTGAGGTGGAGCTCTACGGCTTCGAGGCCGGGGGCGAGGGCCTCGAGACCGGTCGCCACGCCGCGTCCATCACGCTCGGACGCACCGGCGTGCTGCACGGCGCCCGCACGTACCTGATGCAGGACGAGGACGGGCAGACGATCGACTCCCACTCGATCTCCGCGGGCCTGGACTACCCGGCCGTCGGCCCGGAGCACGCCTTCCTGCACGACACGGGCCGCGCCGTCTACGAGCCGGTCTCGGACACCGAGTGCATGGACGCCTTCCTCCGGCTCACGCGCACCGAGGGCATCACGCCCGCCATCGAGTCGGCCCACGCCCTGGCCGGCGCGCTGCGCCTGGCCCGCCGCTGGGCGGACGAGGGCCTCGTGGGGCCGGACGCCCCGGAGGGTCAGGAGCGGATCATCATCGTGAACCTCTCCGGCCGCGGGGACAAGGACGTCGCCACCGCGGCGGCCTGGTTCGGCCTCGGCACGGCCGCGGAGGAGAAGGACCCGCTCGAGGAGATGACCCCCGGAGAGGAGCAGTGACCGGCATGACCGTGCACTCCAAGACCGCCGCGGCCCTGGACGCCGCGAAGGCGGCCGGCCGCACCGGCCTCGTCGCCTTCCTGCCGGCCGGCTACCCGTCCGTGGACGAGTGCGTCGAGGCCGTCGTCGCCGCCGCGGAGAACGGCGCCGACGTCATCGAGCTGGGCCTGCCCTACACGGACCCCGTGATGGACGGCCCCGTGATCCAGGCCGCGACCCAGGCGGCGCTGCAGGCAGGTTTCCGCGTGGCCGACGTCTTCGACATCATCCGACGGGTGACCCAGCGCACCGACGCCGCGGTGCTGGTGATGACGTACTGGAACCTCGTGGACCGCATGGGCGTCGACGAGTTCGCGCGCCGCCTCGCCGAGGCCGGGGGCGCCGGTCTCGTCACCCCTGACCTCGTGCCCGAGGAGGCCGGCGCCTGGATGGAGGCCTCGGACCGTCACGGCCTGGACCGCGTGTTCCTCACCGCGCCCTCGTCCACGGACGAGCGGGTGCGCCTCACCGTCGACTCCTCCCGCGGCTTCGTGTACGCCGTGTCGGTCATGGGCGTCACCGGCACCCGCGACGCGGTGTCCACCGTCGCCGAGACCGTGGTCCGCCGGGCCCAGGATGCCGGGGCGGAGCACGTGTGCGTCGGCCTCGGCGTCTCCCAGGCCGCGCACGTCCGCGAGATCGGCGCCTACGCCGACGGCGCGATCGTCGGCACGGCCCTGGTGCGCGCGCTGACGGACGGCGGGCCGCAGGCCGTGGGCACGCTGACCCGCGAGCTCGCCGCCGGCACGGTCCGGGAGGGCTGAGGGTGACCGCCGCCCTGGCCCCGCTCGCCGCCTTCCCCGCCCCCGGGTGGGACGGGTTCCAGCTGGGCCCGGTGAAGATCCACGCGTACGCGCTGTGCATCATCCTGGGCATCGTCCTGGCGCTGTGGCTCGCCGAGCGTCGGTGGCGCGCCCGCGGCGGCCCCGAGGACCGTGTGCTCGACATCGCCCTGTGGGCCATCCCGTTCGGCTTCGTGGGCGGTCGGCTCTACCACGTGTTCTCCTCACCGGACCGGTACTTCGGGCCCGGCTTCGACGGCACGGGCGACCCGATCCAGATCCTGTACGTGTGGAACGGTGGACTGGGCATCTGGGGCGCGATCGCCCTCGGCGCCGTGGGCGCGTGGATCGCGTGCCGCCGCTACGGGCTGCGGCTGACGGCCTTCGGCGACGTCGTCGCGCCGGGCATCCTGCTGGCCCAGGCCATCGGCCGGTGGGGCAACTGGTTCAACCAGGAGCTCTTCGGCGGCCCGACGACCCTGCCCTGGGGGCTCGAGGTCGACCCGGCCAGCCCGAACTTCCCGGCCGGCTACGCCCCGGACACGCTGTTCCACCCCACGTTCCTCTACGAGTGCCTGTGGAACCTGGCCGGGGTCGCGCTGCTGCTCCTCGTGGACCGCGCGCTGCACCTGCGCCACGGCCTCATGCTGTGGTCCTACGTCGCCTGGTACACCGCGGGCCGCACGTGGATCGAGATGCTGCGCATCGACGACGCCGAGATGGTCACGCTCTTCGGCGTCACCCAGCGGCTCAACGTGTGGACGTCCCTGCTGGTGTTCGTCATCGCCCTCGCGTTCATCGTCGGGATCCTGCTGCGCCATCGCGGCGCGGCCGCCGGCCCCCACGCCCACCAGAGCGTGTGGCGCGCCGGGCACGCCCCCGAGGGCGACGACGGCGCCGCCGTCGCCGCGGGCCGCTCCGGGTCCCACGCCGTGGGCGCGGCGGAGGACGACGCCGTCCGGCGCTGACCCGCTCCCCGGCGCGCCCGCGAGGGGCGCCCGGGGCCCCGGTGTCCCACATGGTGGACATTCGGCGTGTCACAGAACGTCCGGTTCCGCACAGTGGGACGTCGCGCCCGGTAGCGTCTCTTCCACCTCGGGGCCGTCGGCCCCGAGCGTCGGGGCCAGCGCCGTCCCCGTCCGAGCCCCTGCTCTCCGGAAAGGACGGCACCATGCCCGTGGCATCCTCGCCCGCCTCGGCCCCCCGCGCGGGGGGACCGGTGGATCCCTTCGTCCGCTATGCGGACGTCCCCGCCGCCCAGGGCCTCTACGACCCGTCCCGGGAGACCGAGAACTGCGGCCTCGCCGTCATCGCCACCCTGCGGGGCACCCCGGGCCACGACATCGTCCAGCACGCGCTGACCGCCCTGCGCGCGCTCGAGCACCGCGGGGCGGTGGGCGCCGACGAGGGCACCGGCGACGGCGCCGGCCTGCTGACCCAGATCCCCGACGAGCTGTTCCGTGCCGTCGTCGACGCCGAGCTGCCCCCCGTGGGCGAGTACGTCGCCGGCACCGCCTTCCTGCCGCCCGTCGACGGCGAGCGCGCCGAGGCGAAGGAGGCCGTCGAGCGGCTGGCCGAGGAGGAGGGGCTGCAGGTCCTGGCGTGGCGCGAGGTGCCCACCGACCCCTCGGCCCTGGGCGTCGGCTCCCGGGCGGCCATGCCCGCGTTCGAGCAGCTGTTCCTGTCCCTGGCGGACGGTCAGGACGGCACCGAGCCGGGGCAGTCGCTGGACGTGCGGGCGTGGCGGGTGCGCCGCCGCGCCCAGTCCCGCGCCGGCGTCTACTTCCCCTCGCTCTCGTCCCAGACGATCGTCTACAAGGGCATGCTGACGACGGCCCAGCTGGAGCCGTTCTACCCGGACCTCTCCGACGAGCGGTTCACCACCCGGCTGGGCGTGGTCCACTCGCGGTTCTCCACCAACACGTTCCCCTCGTGGCCGCTGGCCCAGCCGTTCCGCACCATCGCGCACAACGGCGAGATCAACACGGTCAAGGGCAACCGCAACTGGATGCGCGCCCGTCAGGGCCAGCTCAAGCACCCGATGCTCGGCGAGGTCCCCGAGGACCTGTTCCCGCTGATCAGCCCCATCGGCTCGGACTCGGCCTCCTTCGACGAGGTCGCGGAGCTGCTCATGCTCTCCGGGCGCCCGCTCACCCAGGCGATCATGATGATGATCCCGGAGGCGTGGGAGAACCACGCGACCATGGACCCGGCCCGCCGCGCCTTCTACCAGTACCACTCCATGCTCATGGAGCCCTGGGACGGACCGGCCGCCGTCGCCTTCTCCGACGGCACCCAGGTGGGCGCCGTGCTGGACCGCAACGGCCTGCGCCCCGCCCGCTGGTGGGTCACCGACGACGGCCTCGTCGTCCTGGCCTCCGAGGTCGGCGTCGTGCCGATCGAGCCCTCGGCGGTGGTGCGCAAGGGGCGCGTGGCCCCGGGGCGCATGTTCCTCGTGGACACCGAGCAGGGCCGGATCATCGGCGACGACGAGATCAAGGCCGAGGTCGCCTCCGCCCAGCCGTGGGAGGACTGGGTGCGCCAGAACCTCCTGGACCTGGAGTCGCTCCCCGAGCGCGAGCACGTCCGCCACACCTCCGAGTCGATCCTGCAGCGTCAGCGCATCTTCGGGTACACCTCGGAGGAGCTGCGCATCCTCGTCGGGCCGATGGCCCAGACGGGCGCCGAGCCGCTCGGTGCGATGGGCACGGACACGCCCATCGCCGTCCTCGCCAAGCGGCCCCGGCTGCTCTTCGACTACTTCGTGCAGTCCTTCGCCCAGGTGACGAACCCGCCGCTCGACGCGATCCGCGAGGAGCAGGTGACCTCGATGCGCACCGCGATCGGCCCGCAGGGCAACGTGCTCTCCCTCGAGCAGGTGCGCACCCGCCAGGTCGACGTCCCGTTCCCCGTGATCGACAACGACCAGCTGGCCCGCATCCAGCACCTGCGCGACGCCGACGGCACCCGCCTGACCCTCAAGGTGAACGGCGTGTACCGGGTGGCCGGAGGCGTCGAGGAGCTCCGCGCCCAGCTGAAGGCGATCTGCGAGCAGGTCTCGGCCGCCGTCAACCGCGGCGTGGAGTACGTGGTGCTGTCCGACCGCGGCGCCACCGCCCAGTGGGCGCCGATCCCGTCCCTGCTGCTGACCTCCGCCGTGCACCACCACCTGCTGGCCTCGGCCAACCGCACCAAGAGCTCGCTGATCGTCGAGGCGGGCGACGTGCGCGAGGTCCACCATGTGGCCGTCCTGCTCGGCTACGGGGCCTCCGCGGTCAACCCGTACCTGGCCATGGAGTCCGCCGAGGAGCTCGTGCGCACGGGGGAGGTCTCGGGCGTCACCGCCGAGCAGGCCGTGGCGAACCTGATCAAGGCGCTCGGCAAGGGCGTCCAGAAGATCATGTCCAAAATGGGCATCTCCACGGTCGCCTCCTACACCGGCGCCCAGACGTTCGAGGCGCTCGGCCTGTCCCGGCGCTTCGTGGACCGCTACTTCGTGGGCACCACGAGCCCGCTCGACGGCGTGGGCATCGACGTCGTCGCCGCCGAGATCCAGGCGCGCCACGAGTTCGCGTATCCGCCGGACGGCAACGACATCAACCCGTACCGCGAGCTCGAGGTGGGCGGCGAGTACCAGTGGCGGCGCGAGGGCGCGCCGCACCTGTTCAACCCCGAGACCGTGTTCCGCCTCCAGCACTCCACGCGGGAGCGGCGCTACGACGTCTTCAAGGACTACACGCGTCGCGTGGACGACCAGGCGGAGGAGCTCATGACCCTGCGCGGGCTCATGCGCCTGCGCACGGGCGAGCGGCCGCCGGTGCCCGTCTCCGAGGTGGAGCCCGTCGAGTCGATCGTGCGCCGCTTCTCCACCGGCGCGATGTCCTACGGCTCCATCTCGCAGGAGGCGCACGAGACCCTCGCGATCGCCATGAACCGCCTCGGCGCCCGCTCGAACTCGGGCGAGGGCGGCGAGGACCCCGAGCGCCTGCTGGACCCGGAGCGCCGCTCGAAGATCAAGCAGATCGCCTCGGGCCGGTTCGGCGTCACCAGCCTGTACCTGGCCACCGCGACCGACCTGCAGATCAAGATGGCCCAGGGCGCCAAACCCGGCGAGGGCGGCCAGCTGATGGGGACCAAGGTGTACCCGTGGGTCGCCCGCACGCGGCACTCGACCCCGGGCGTCTCCCTGGTGTCGCCGCCGCCGCACCACGACATCTACTCGATCGAGGACCTGGCGCAGCTGATCCACGACCTCAAGCGGGCCAACCCGACCGCGCGGGTCCACGTCAAGCTCGTCTCCGAGTCCGGCGTGGGCACGGTGGCCGCGGGCGTCGCCAAGGCGCGCGCCGACGTCGTGCTCATCTCCGGCCACGACGGCGGAACGGGCGCCTCCCCGCTGAACTCCCTCAAGCACGCGGGCACCCCGTGGGAGATCGGCCTGGCCGAGGCGCAGCAGACGCTCATGCTCAACGGCCTGCGCGAGCGCGTCACCGTCCAGGTGGACGGGCAGCTCAAGACCGGCCGGGACGTCGTGATCGCCGCACTGCTCGGGGCCGAGGAGTTCGGCTTCGCGACCGCCCCGCTCGTGGTCTCCGGCTGCATCATGATGCGCGTGTGCCACCTGGACACGTGCCCCGTGGGCGTGGCCACCCAGAACCCCGAGCTGCGCGCGCGCTTCACGGGCAAGCCCGAGTTCGTCGTCAACTTCTTCGAGTTCATCGCGCAGGAGGTCCGCGAGCTGCTCTCGCAGCTGGGCTTCCGCACGCTCGACGAGGCGATCGGCCACCGCGAGCTGCTCGACGTGGACGCGGCCCTGCACCACTGGAAGTCCGAGGGCCTGGACCTCTCGGGCATCCTCGCGGACCCCTCCGTCGGCCGGCGTCCGGGCCACGAGGACGCGCCCATGCGCCGCACCACCGAGCAGGACCACGACCTCGCCTCCCACATCGACCACCGGTTCATCGCCCGGCTGGGGGACACGCTCACGACGGGCACGCCCGTCGTGATGGACGAGGCCGTCGTGAACACGGACCGGTCCGTGGGCACGCTGCTGGGCTACCACGTCACGAGCACGCGGCTCGCCGACGAGCTGGACGACGACACGATCACCGTGCGCCTGACGGGCGAGGCCGGCCAGTCCCTCGGCGCCTTCCTGCCCGCCGGCGTCACCCTGCGGCTCTCGGGCGACGCCAACGACTACGTCGGCAAGGGCCTGTCGGGGGGACGCGTGATCGTCCGCCCCGACGCCGAGGCCCCGTTCGTGGCCGAGGAGAACACCGTGGCCGGCAACGTGATCGGCTACGGCGCCACCTCGGGCCAGCTGTTCCTGCGCGGCCGCGTGGGGGAGCGGTTCCTCGTGCGCAACTCCGGCGCCACCGCGGTGGCCGAGGGCATCGGCGACCACGGCCTGGAGTACATGACCGGCGGTGAGGCGCTGATCCTCGGCGAGACCGGCCGCAACCTCGCCGCCGGCATGTCCGGCGGGCGGGCCTGGGTGCTGGACCTGGACCGGGAGGACCTGAACCCACTCGCCGTCCGCGAGGACGCCCTGATCCTCGAGGCGCCGTCCGCGCAGGACCGGCTGCGGATCGCCGAGCTGCTGGAGCTGCACCGCGCGGAGACGGGCTCCGCCGTCGCCGCCGCGCTGCTCGCCGACCTGCGGGCCGGCGGGGACGCCGCCGACGCCGCGTGGGACCGCTTCACGACCGTCCTGCCCCGGCAGTACGACCTCGTGCTGCGCACCCGTCAGGCCGCGACGGCCGAGGGACTCGACCCGGACGGGGAGGCCGTCTGGGACCGACTGCTGGAGGTGACCCGTGGCTGATCCGCGCGGATTCCTGAAGAACCGGGAGCGCGTCGAGCGCCCCACGCGTCCGGTGCCGGTGCGCATCATGGACTTCAAGGACGTGTACGTCCGCCAGGACGAGGCGATCGTGCGCACCCAGGCCGGCCGGTGCATGGACTGCGGCATCCCGTTCTGCCACTCCGGGTGCCCGCTGGGCAACCTCATCCCGGAGTGGAACGACCTGGTCCGGCGGGGACGCTGGGACGAGGCCGCCGCGCGACTGCACTCGACCAACAACTTCCCCGAGGTCACCGGGCGGATCTGCCCCGCCCCGTGCGAGGACTCCTGCACCCTGGGCATCAACCAGCCCGCGGTCACCATCAAGCAGACCGAGGTGGCGATCGCGGAGCAGATCTTCGACAACGACTGGCTCGAGCCGGTCGTGCCGGCCCGCCTGAACGGCCACACCGTGGCCGTCGTCGGCTCGGGCCCGGCGGGACTGGCCGCGGCGCAGCAGCTCACCCGCGCCGGCTTCACCGTGGTGGTCTACGAGCGCGACGAGCGCCTCGGCGGCCTGCTGCGGCTGGGCATCCCGGACTTCAAGCTGGAGAAGGACGTCCTGGACCGGCGCCTGGCGCAGATGGAGGCCGAGGGCACCCGGTTCCGCACCGGCGTGGAGATCGGCGTCGACCTGCCCTGGGACCAGCTCAAGGCCCGCTTCGACGCCGTGATCGTGGCGACCGGCGCCCCCGTGGCCCGCGAGCTGCCCGTCCCCGGCCGCGGCCTCGACGGGATCCACCTCGCCATGGACTACCTCGTGCAGTCCAACCGCGCGGTCGCCGGCGACGAGGTCCCGGACCAGATCTCCGCCGAGGGGCGCCACGTGGTGATCCTCGGCGGCGGCGACACTGGCGCGGACTGCATCGGCACCGCGCACCGCCAGGGGGCGGCGTCCGTGACGACGCTGGCGATCGGCCAGCAGCTGCCGGTCGAGCGCCCCGTCCACCAGCCGTGGCCCACGATCCCCAAGGTCCACCAGCAGACCACGGCCGACGCCGAGGGCGGCGCCCGCGCGCACCTTGCCTCCACGGTCGAGTTCCTCGGCGACGAGCACGGCCGCGTGCGCGCCCTGCGCGTGGCGGAGACCGAGTACCGCGAGGACGGCACGCGCGGGCCCAAGGCGGGCACCGAGCGCGAGGTCCAGGCGGACCTGGTGCTGCTGGCGCTGGGCTTCACCGGCATCGAGGAGGGGCTGCTCACGCAGCAGCTCGGCGTGCACGTGACACGCGGGCTCGTGGCCCGGAAGGACGGGTACGAGACCGACGAGCCGGGCGTGTTCGCGTGCGGCGACGCCGGGCGCGGCGCCTCCCTGGTGGTCTGGGCCATCGCCGAGGGGCGTGCGTGCGCGCAGGAGGTCGACGAGTCGCTCGAGCGCTGGTCCCGACTGCCGCACCCCGTGGACCCGGACGACCGCGGCCTCGTCCTCGGCTGAGTCCTCCGTCTCATCTTCCGACGCCACGCGGGCCCGCCCTCCACCGAGGGCGGGCCCGCCCCCTATCGTGGGTCGCATGCGACACGCGAAGATCATCGCCACCTTTGGGCCCGCCACCGACTCCGACGAGACCACCCGCGCCATCATCCGCGCGGGGGCGGACGTCGTCCGCCTCAACATGAGCCACGGCGACCACGCGGTGCATGAGACGTCCTACGAGCGGGTGCGTCGGCTGAGCGTGGAGGAGCGGCGCCCGGTCGCGATCTTCGCGGACCTCCAGGGCCCCAAGATCCGCCTCGGCCGCTTCACCGACGGCCCGCATCTGCTCGAGAGGGGCGATCGGATCACCATCACCACCCGGGACGTGCCCGGGACCCGCGAGCTGGTCGGCACCACCCACAAGGGGCTGCCCGGGGACGTCGCCCCCGGTGACGTGCTCCTGGTGGACGACGGCAAGGTGCGCCTGCGCGCCGTCGAGGTCACGGACACGGACGTGCTGGCCGAGGTCGAGGTGCCGGGCATGGTCTCGGACAACAAGGGGATCAACCTGCCCGGCGTGGCGGTGAACGTGCCGGCCCTGTCCGAGAAGGACGAGCGGGACCTGCGCTGGGCGCTGCGCACCGGCGTGGACATGGTGGCGCTGTCCTTCGTGCGGGACGCCGCGGACGTGGACCGGGTGCACGAGATCATGGACGAGGAGGAGCGCCGGGTCCCGGTCATCGCCAAGATCGAGAAGCCCCAGGCGGTGGAGAACCTCGAGGCCATCGTGGACGCGTTCGACGCCGTCATGGTGGCCCGCGGCGACCTCGGCGTGGAGCTGCCGCTCGAGGACGTGCCCGTGGTGCAGAAGCGCGCGGTGGACCTCGCCCGCCGCTGGGCGAAGCCGGTCATCGTGGCCACGCAGGTGCTCGAGTCGATGATCGACAGCCCGCGCCCGACGCGCGCCGAGGCCTCGGACTGCGCCAACGCCGTGCTCGACGGCGCGGACGCCGTCATGCTCTCGGGCGAGACCTCGGTGGGCGCGTATCCGGTCGAGACGGTCCAGACGATGGCCCGGATCATCGAGTCCACCGAGACCCACGGCCTCGAGCTCATCCACCCGCTCGGCTCGCGTCCCCGCACGCGCGGCGGCGCGATCACCCGGGCCGCCGTCGAGGTCGCGAACCAGCTCGAGATCCCGTTCCTCGCCACGTTCACCGAGTCCGGCGACTCGGCCCGTCGGCTCAGCCGCCTGCGGCCGCGTCAGCCGATCTACGCGTTCACCCACCACGAGCACACGCACAACATCCTGTGCCTGACGTGGGGCGTCTACCCGAAGATGGTCCCGTTCCAGGACTCCACGGACAAGATGACCCTCCAGGTGGAGCAGTCGCTCACATCGGAGGGCATCGCCCAGCACGGCGACCTCGTGGTCATCGCCGCCGGGTCCCCTCCCGGGGCCGTGGGCTCCACGAACACGCTGCGCGTGCACCGCGTGGGCGACGACGCCGCGGGCGGCTCGTCCGCGGCGTCGCCGCAGACGCGCGAGCCCGTCGGCTTCTGGCCGGCCCGCTCCCCGCTCTGACGAGCGCGCGGGCGCCGCTCAGCCGACCTGGTCGATGACGGCCTGCGCGACCTCCCGCATGGTCAGGCGCCGGTCCATGGAGGTCTTCTGGATCCAGCGGAAGGACTCGGCCTCGGTCAGGCGCATCCGCTCCTGGAGCAGCGCCTTGGCCCGGTCCACGATCTTGCGGGTCTCCAGGCGGTCGCCCAGGTCCCGCACCTCGGCCTCGAGGCTGCGCAGCTCGTCGAAGCGGGCCACGGCCAGTTCGATGGCGGGGACCAGGTCGGCCTCGGTGAAGGGCTTGACCACGTAGGCCATGGCCCCGGCGGTCCGGGCGCGCTCCACCAGCTCGCGCTGGCTGAAGGCGGTCAGCATGACCACGGGGGCGAGCCGTTCCCCGGCGATCTCGCCCGCGGCCGCGATGCCGTCCATCACGGGCATCTTCACGTCCATCACCACGATGTCCGGCCGGTGCTCGCGCACGGCCTCGACGGCGGCGCGGCCGTCGCCGGCCTCGGCGACCACCCGGTAGCCCGCCCCGGTGAGCACCTCCACCAGGTCGAGGCGGATCAGGGTCTCGTCCTCGGCGACGACGGCCCGCAGGCCGGTCTCCTCGGGAGGCGTCAGCGTGGACACGGCAGCTCCTTCGTGCGGGCCGGGACGGCGTCGGTGCGGCGCCGCTGGTGGTCCACCAGGCTACCGTGCGCGATGGGCGCGGCGCGGGCGCGGCGGCGGGGACCCTCGCCGGAAGGCCGAGGACGCCGGGTCGGGGCGCTGATAGGGTGATCGAGTCCCGCCTCCGGGCGGCACTGCCCGAATGGTGGAATCGGTAGACACGCCGCACTCAAAATGCGGTGCCGAGAGGCGTGTGGGTTCGAGTCCCACTTCGGGCACCGTCGGCGCGCGGCCACCCGCCGTGGGCGCCGTGTCCGTGACCGATCGACCCGAGCTGAGTGGTGTCCTGTGCTCCTGACCAGCCTCCTGCTGACCCTCCTCTCGGTGGTGGCGGCCGTCCCGGCCTCCCGCGCGCTGGGCAGGGACGCGGGCTGGGTCCTGGCCGCACCCCTGCTCGCCGCGGCCGGCGTGCTGATCGCGGCGTGGACGGGCGACGTCCGGACGGAGCACCATCCGTGGATCCCCGCGGTCGGGGTGGACCTCGACCTCCGGCTGAACGGCCTGGCCCTGGTGTTCGCCATGATCGTCCTCGTCATCGGCGCCGCGATCCTCGCCTACTCCAGCCGGTACCTCAGCCGGGACCGCGCGGAGAGCCGCCCCGGCTCCTTCTACCTGCTGATGACCGCGTTCGCGGCGTCGATGCTGCTGCTGGTGCTCGCCGACAACATCGTGGTCCTCTTCGTCGCGTGGGAGTTCACCTCCTTCACCTCCTTCTTCCTCATCGGGCGCTCGGGGGACCACGCCCGCGACCCCGCGATCCGGACCCTGCTCGTGACCGTGGGCGGCGGCCTCGCGCTGCTGGCCGCCGTCGCCCTCATGGCCGTGCGGACCGGCACTGCCTCGCTGTCCGGGGTGTTGGCCTCGGACGTGTGGTCCGAGGCGGGCTTCACCACCACGGTCGCCGTCCTGCTGGCGGTGGCCGCGTTCACCAAGTCCGCCCAGTTCCCGTTCCAGGCGTGGCTGCCGGACTCCATGGTGGCCATCTCCCCGGTCTCCGCCTACCTGCACGCCGCGGCGATGGTCAAGGCCGGCATCTTCCTGCTGCTGGTGTTCAGCCCGGTCCTGGCCGGGAACCCGGTGTGGTCCGCGCTGTTGATCGGCTCGGGCCTCATCACGGCCCTGCTGGGCGCCGTCTCCGCGATCCGTCGCCACGACCTCAAGGGTCTGCTGGCCTACTCCACGATGAGCCAGTTGGGCCTGCTGGTGACCGCCATCGGCATCGGCACCCCCGTCGCGCTTACCGCGGCGATCGTGCACACCGTGGCGCACGCGCTGTTCAAGTCGGCGCTGTTCATGCTGATCGGCGTGGTCGACCACGAGGCCGGCACCCGCGACCTGCGAGAGCTCGCGGCCCGCCACGTGCGCATGCCGGTCACCGGCACGGCGATCGCCGTCGCCGCCCTGTCGATGGCGGGCATCCCGCCGCTGTTCGGCTTCATCTCCAAGGAGGGCCTGGTCGAGGCCGCTCTCGGGACCCCCGGTCCCGCATGGCTCCCCGTCCTCGTCACCGCCGGCATCGCCCTGACCTCCGTGTTCACCGTGGCCTACTCCGGCCGTCTCGTGCTCGGCGCCCTGGGCCTCTGGGGTCCAAGCCCGGACGGGGCCGCCCATTCGTGGCCGACCGGCCGGGAGGACGAGGTCCACGAGGCTCCTGCCACCTTCTGGGGCGTGCCCGTGCTGGCCGCGGCCGCGGGCGTGGCCCTGGGCCTGCTGCCCGGTGTGCTGGACACCCCCGTCTCCTACGCGGCCGAGGCCGCCTCCGGCGCGGAGGTGCACGCGCACCTGGCGCTGTGGCACGGCGTGAACACGGCCCTGCTCGTCTCCGCCGCCATCATCGTGCTCGGTCTGCTGCTGGTGGCCTTGCGCCGCCCGGTGGAGCGCGTGGCCTCCCACGCCGCCCTGCCGTTCTCCGCCCTGGATGCGGTGGACGAGGTTCGGCACCGGCTGATCGGCGTCGGCGCGGTCGTCTCGCGCGCCTCCGGCACCCTGGCTCCCCGCCCCCACCTCCTCATCCCCGCCCTGGTCCTGGGGCTCCTCGCCGTGGCCGGTGTCGCCACGATCGAGGATTTGCCCGCCGTCGTCGGCCAGCCCTCGCGCTGGCACGACTGGGTGCTGGTCGTCCTGGTGGGTGCCGGCGTGATCGCCACCATCCGCGCCAAGACGCGCATCGCCGCCATGGTGGTGGTCGGCGTCGTAGGGTTCGGCATGACCCTGTGGTTCCTCACCCTCGGCGCCGTGGACGTGGCCCTGACCCAGCTGATGGTCGAGGTGCTCACGGTGTGCGTCATGGTGCTGCTGCTGCGCCGCCTGCCCGCCCGCTTCAGCGACGAGCCGACCCCGCGCAGGATGCAGGCGGTCCTCGCCGCCTCCGTCGCCGGCGTCGCCGCGACCCTGGGCGTGCTCGCGTTCACCGGCCGCTCCAGCATGTCGGAGATCGCCCACTTCTACCTGACCCAGAGCTATGCCCAGGCTGGGGGGACCAACGTGGTGAACGTGATCCTCGTGGACTTCCGCGCCGTGGACACGTGGGGCGAGATGACCGTGCTCGGGGCGACGGCGCTGACCATCGCGGCCCTGTTGCTCAACCGTCGGCCGACGCCTCCACAGCCCTCCGCCGTGGACATGCGCTCCCCACTCGCCCACGTGCGCGAGAACCTCGTCCACATCCGGGTGTTCGGCCGTGTCTTCGGCGTGCTGATCATCCTGCTGTCCGCGTTCCTGCTGCTGCGCGGGCACTACGAGCCCGGCGGCGGCTTCATCGCCGCACTGGTCGCCGGTGCCGGCTACGCCCTGCTCTACCTGGCCGCCGACTCGGACACGGCCCCGGAGTTGCGGTGGCCGTACCTGGCCTTCATCGGCTCGGGCATCGCCGTCGGCACCGCGACGGGGATCGTCGGTTACCTCACCGGCAAGGGCTTCCTCGGAGCCGCGGGAGTGAAGGTCCTGGACTACGGGCTCTCCACCACGCTCGCGTTCGACATGGGCGTGTACCTGGCCGTGATCGGCCTGATCGTGGCCGCGTTCTCCCTGCTCGGCCCCGAGCGGCCGGGTGAGGACCCGCTCCGCGCCTCGAGCCGTGACCCCGGCGTCGCGCCGGCGGCCCCGTCCTCCGATCCCTCGGCCCCGACCACCACGACTGCACGAGAGGAGGTCACCCGATGACCGTCGCCCTTACCGTGGGACTTCTGACCTTCGGCGCGTTCTACCTGTTCTCCAAGCGCGAGCTGCTGCGCGTGATCCTCGGCATGGTCCTGCTGGGCCACGCCGCCAACCTGGCCATCATCGCCGCGGGCGGCACCGACCGCCGCGGGCTGCCCTTCGCGGGGACCTCAGACGTCGAGGTGCAGGCCGATGCCCTGCCGCAGGCCTTCGTCCTGACCGCTATCGTGATCGCCTTCGCGATCACCGTGCTGCTGCTCGCGCTGGCCGTCACCGGGCGCGCGGACGACGCGGTAAAGGCACAAAAGCTGCGCCAGCGCGAAGCAGCCGAAGGCGAACCACAGCGCGGCGTCCAGGATGCTCATCGGAAGATCTCCTTCAGGCGGGCCTCGTAGCGGGTCTTGATCTCGTCCAGCACCGACGCCGGGTCGGGCGCGTGCAGGCAATGGACCAGCAGCGCGCGGCCGTCCTCGGACAGGTCGCAGCTGACGGTGCCGGGGGTCAGGGTGATGATGCCCATCAGGACCGCCACGGCCTCGGGGGCGGTCAGTTCAAGCGGGACGACCAGCCAGCAGGGACGCAGGTCGGCCTTGGGCATGAACAGCACGATGCGGGCCACGTCGATGTTGGCCTTGA
>ERZ1023282.611-NODE-611-length-17035-cov-4.918963_pt1 | contig 17035 bp, 10 predicted proteins | sample MGYA00521262_ERZ1023282 | MGnify/ENA primary metagenome ERZ1023282 (study PRJEB32759, sample SAMN07749867) | skin metagenome | biome: transportation; feature: city; material: polyester macromolecule | host: Homo sapiens | place: Hong Kong:KT line | collected... | reverse complement strand
TGTTTGCCGCGCGCGTCATTCCGTACCGCGGTTCGTGGCTCGACATTGAGTTCGACGCCAAGGACATCGTCCATGCGCGCATCGACCGCCGCCGGAAAATCCCGGTCACGTCGCTGTTGATGGCACTTGGCCTGGACGGTGAGGAAATTCTCAACACGTTCTACAAACAGGTTGAGTACACCCGTCAGAAAGACGCTTCCTGGCGCATGCCGTTTGACGGCGAGCGCCTGAAGGGCACAAAAGCCTCTTATGACCTGATCGATGCCGACAGCGGCGATGTCGTTGTGGAAGGTGGCCGCAAGATCACCGCCCGTACGATCAAGCAACTGGCGGAAAAGGGTGTCACCGCACTCAAAGTGACTGACGAAGACCTCCATGGCCAGTATCTGGCAGAGGACATCGTGGACATGAAAACCGGTGAAATCTACGCAGAGGCAGGTGAGGAAATCACCGGTAAGCTGCTGGAAGAACTGGTTGACCGCGGTTACCACGACCTGACCATTCTTGACATCGACCATGTCAACACCGGCCCGTACATCCGCAACACGCTGAACGTCGACAAGAACGAGTCCCGCGAAGACGCGCTTTTCGACATTTACCGTGTGATGCGTCCCGGTGAACCGCCCACCATCGATACTGCCGAAGCAATGTTCCAGTCGCTCTTCTTTGACGATGAGCGCTATGATCTGTCCGCGGTTGGCCGCGTGAAGATGAACATGCGTCTGGATGTGGATGCGGAAGACACCGTTCGTGTTCTGCGTAAAGAGGACATCCTGGAAGTCATCCGGGTTCTTCTGGAGCTGCGTGATGGCAAGGGCGACATTGACGACATCGACAACCTGGGCAACCGCCGTGTTCGCTCTGTTGGCGAGTTGATGGAAAACCAGTACCGCGTCGGTCTTCTGCGTATGGAACGTGCGATCAAGGAGCGTATGAGCTCTGTTGAGATCGACACTGTCATGCCGCAGGATCTGATCAACGCGAAACCGGCTGCAGCTGCCGTTCGTGAATTCTTCGGCTCTTCGCAGCTGTCGCAGTTCATGGACCAGACGAACCCGCTTTCGGAAGTCACCCATAAGCGCCGCCTCTCGGCTCTTGGGCCGGGCGGCTTGACCCGTGAGCGTGCAGGCTTCGAAGTCCGCGACGTTCACCCGACGCACTACGGCCGTATTTGCCCGATTGAGACCCCGGAAGGTCCGAACATCGGTCTGATCAACTCCCTCGCAACGTTCGCCCGTGTGAACAAGTACGGCTTCATTGAGAGCCCGTACCGCAAGGTGAAAGACGGCGTTGTCACCAACGAAGTCGTATATCTTTCGGCCATGGAAGAAGCGAAACACTATGTTGCGCAGTCCAACGCCGAATATGACGACGAAGGCCGGTTCACAACCGAGCTGATCACCTGCCGGCACGCCGGCGAAAACATGATGGTTCCGTCCGATAAGGTCGACCTCATGGACGTTTCGCCGAAGCAGCTCGTGTCGGTTGCAGCATCGCTTATTCCGTTCCTGGAAAACGATGACGCGAACCGCGCACTCATGGGCTCGAACATGATGCGTCAGGCCGTGCCGCTGGTACGTGCCGAGGCACCGTTCGTTGGTACCGGTATGGAGTCTGTCGTGGCCCGGGACTCCGGTGCGGCGATCGGTGCCCGCCGGGCGGGTGTTGTTGACCAGGTCGATGCGACCCGTATCGTTATCCGGGCAACTGAAGAGCTGGATCCGGGCCGGTCAGGTGTCGACATCTACCGCCTCCAGAAGTACCAGCGTTCCAACCAGAACACCTGTATCAACCAGCGTCCGCTGGTCCGGGTTGGTGATCGCGTCCACAAAGGCGATATCATCGCCGACGGTCCGTCCACCGATCTCGGTGATCTGGCACTCGGCCGGAACGTGCTCGTCGCGTTCATGCCGTGGAACGGCTACAACTTCGAGGATTCCATCCTTCTGTCCGAGCGCATCGTGTCTGACGATGTCTTCACGTCCATCCACCTTGAAGAGTTTGAGGTGATGGCCCGTGATACCAAGCTTGGTCCGGAAGAGATCACCCGCGATATTCCGAACGTTTCTGAAGAAGCGCTGAAAAATCTCGACGAGGCAGGTATCGTTTACATCGGTGCCGAGCTTCATCCGGGCGACATCCTCGTTGGCAAGATCACACCGAAGGGCGAAAGCCCGATGACGCCGGAGGAAAAACTTCTGCGCGCGATCTTCGGTGAAAAAGCCTCTGATGTCCGTGACACGTCCCTGCGCTTGCCGCCGGGTGTTTCCGGCACCGTCGTTGAAGTTCGTGTTTTCAACCGCCACGGCGTTGAAAAAGACGAGCGTGCGATGGCGATTGAGCGTGAAGAAATCGAACGTCTTGCAAAAGACCGTGACGACGAGCAGGCAATCCTTGACCGCAACGTCTATGGCCGTCTGGCCGAGATGCTGATGGACAAGACCGCAGTTGCTGGTCCGAAGGGCTTCAAGAAGGACACTGTGCTGACCGGGGATGTTCTCAACGACTTCCCGCGCTCGCAGTGGTGGCAGTTTGCCACCGATGACGAGAAGTTCATGTCTGAGATCGAAGCTCTGCGCGGTCAGTATGACGACAGCCGGAAGCGTCTCGAGCAGCGGTTCATCGACAAGGTCGAGAAGCTGCAGCGCGGTGATGAACTGCCGCCAGGCGTCATGAAGATGGTCAAGGTCTTCGTTGCTGTGAAGCGCAAGCTTCAGCCGGGCGACAAGATGGCCGGCCGTCACGGTAACAAGGGCGTGGTCTCCAAGATCAACCCGTGTGAAGACATGCCGTTCCTGGAAGATGGCACGCACGTCGACATCGTTCTCAATCCGCTCGGCGTTCCGTCGCGCATGAACGTTGGTCAGATCCTTGAAACACATATGGGTTGGGCCTGCCGCGGCATGGGCTTGCGCATCGGCGAAATGTACGATGAGTACCGCAAGACCGGTGAGATCGAGAAGCTTCGCGGCAAGGTCATCGAGATCTACGGCGACAACATGAAGGGTGATGCGGTCAAGGAGTTTGACGACGAAGGTGTCGTGAAACTGGCCGAGCAGCTGAAGAAGGGCGTGTCCATCGCGACGCCGGTCTTCGACGGTGCCCGTGAGCCTGACGTTGTTGATGCGCTGAAGATCGCGGACTTCGACACCAGCGGTCAGTCGACTTTGTTTGACGGTCGGACCGGTGAAGAGTTCGACCGCAAGGTGACCGTGGGCTATATCTATATGCTCAAGCTTCACCACTTGGTCGACGACAAGATCCACGCCCGCTCGATTGGCCCGTACTCGCTCGTCACCCAGCAGCCGCTTGGTGGTAAGGCGCAGTTCGGTGGCCAGCGCTTCGGGGAAATGGAGGTCTGGGCTCTTGAAGCTTACGGTGCAGCTTACACGCTGCAGGAGATGCTGACGGTCAAGTCGGATGACGTTGCCGGCCGAACGAAGGTCTATGAGGCCATCGTTCGCGGTGACGACACCTTCGAGGCGGGTATTCCGGAAAGCTTCAACGTGCTTGTGAAGGAAATGCGGTCCCTGGGTCTCAACGTTGAACTTCAACGGACTGACGCACCCATGATTGGCGAGGAAGAAACTGCAGACGCTGCAGAATAACCCCGCCAACGGACCCCTTTAGACTGAAATGCCGGTTTGGGGGAGGTAAGGAGCACTTACCTCCCGGCCGAGCATCGAAGGAGATGGATCATGAATCATGAGGTCATGAACCTGTTCAACCAGCAGGCTCCCGCACAGACCTTCGACAATATCAAGATCTCTCTGGCCAGCCCGGAGAAAATCTTGTCCTGGTCATTCGGTGAGATCAAAAAGCCGGAAACCATCAACTACCGTACGTTCAAGCCGGAGCGTGATGGTCTTTTCTGCGCGCGCATCTTTGGCCCGATCAAGGACTACGAATGTCTTTGCGGCAAATACAAGCGCATGAAATACAAAGGCGTCATCTGCGAAAAGTGTGGTGTTGAAGTCACGCTTTCCCGTGTACGCCGTGAACGCATGGGTCACATCGAGCTTGCAGCTCCGGTGGCGCACATCTGGTTCCTGAAGTCGCTGCCGAGCCGCATCGGTTTGCTGCTCGACATGACACTGAAGGATCTGGAACGCGTTCTGTACTTTGAAAACTACGTCGTTCTGGAGCCGGGTCTGACCCCGCTCAAGCAGCACCAGCTTCTGTCAGAAGAAGACTACGTTGCTGCTCAGGATGAGTACGGCGAAGACGCCTTCACCGCGATGATCGGTGCAGAAGCTATCCGCGAGATCCTGATGTCGATGGATCTTGAGCGCGAGTCTGAAAAGCTCCGCCAGGAAATTGCTGAAGCAACGACCGAGCTGAAGCCGAAGAAACTGGCCAAGCGCCTGAAGGTCATTGAAGCCTTCATGGAATCCGGCAACCGTCCGGAGTGGATGATCATGACCGTTGTTCCGGTCATCCCGCCGGATCTGCGTCCGCTTGTTCCTCTCGATGGCGGCCGGTTTGCAACGTCGGATCTCAATGATCTGTACCGCCGCGTGATCAACCGGAACAACCGTCTGCGCCGCCTGATGGAACTGCGTGCTCCGGACATTATCATCCGGAACGAGAAGCGCATGCTTCAGGAGTCTGTTGATGCCCTGTTCGACAACGGCCGCCGCGGCCGCGTCATCACCGGAGCCAACAAGCGTCCGCTGAAGTCTCTGTCCGACATGCTGAAAGGCAAGCAGGGCCGCTTCCGTCAGAACCTTCTCGGGAAGCGCGTTGACTATTCCGGCCGTTCGGTCATCACCGTGGGTCCGGAACTCAAGCTGCACCAGTGTGGTCTGCCGAAGAAAATGGCGCTTGAGCTGTTCAAGCCGTTCATCTATTCGCGCCTCGACGCCAAGGGTTTCTCTTCAACTGTCAAGCAGGCGAAGAAGCTCGTTGAAAAAGAGCGGCCGGAAGTCTGGGATATCCTGGATGAGGTGATCCGCGAGCACCCGGTTCTCCTGAACCGTGCGCCGACGCTTCACCGTCTTGGCATCCAGGCGTTCGAACCAACCCTGATTGAAGGCAAGGCGATTCAGCTGCACCCGCTCGTTTGTTCCGCGTTCAACGCTGACTTCGACGGTGACCAGATGGCTGTTCACGTTCCGCTGTCGCTCGAAGCACAGCTGGAAGCGCGGACGCTGATGATGTCCACGAACAACATTCTGCACCCGGCAAACGGTGGCCCGATCATCGTGCCGTCGCAGGATATCGTTCTCGGTCTCTACTACCTGTCGATCATGGCAGAGAAAGAGCCGGGCGAGGGCATGGCTTTCTCCGATATCGGCGAGATCCACCATGCGCTGGCCAACAAGGTCATCACGCTGCACACGAAGATCAAGGGCCGGTTCCGTTCGGTGGATGCCGAAGGCAACCCGACTTCCGACATCTTCGAGACAACACCGGGCCGGATGCTGATTGCAGAACTTCTGCCGAAGCATCATGAAGTGCCGTTCGACGTTGCCAACAAGCTGATGACCAAGAAGGACATCTCCAAGATGATCGACACGGTTTACCGTGCTTGCGGTCAGAAGGAGACGGTTATCTTCTGTGACCGGATCATGCAGCTCGGCTTCAAGAACGCCTGTAACGCCGGCATCTCCTTCGGTATGGACGACATGGTTATCCCGGATACCAAGCAGAAGCTAGTTGGGGAAACCGCGGCACTCGCGACCGAATACGAGCAGCAGTACAATGACGGTCTGATCACCCAGGGCGAGAAGTACAACAAGGTTGTCGACGCTTGGGCGAAATGTACCGACAAGATCGCTGACGAGATGATGGCCCGCATCAAGGCGGTCCAGATCGATGAGGAAACCGGACGCCAGAAGCCGATGAACTCGGTCTACATGATGTCCCACTCCGGTGCGCGTGGTTCGCCTCAGCAGATGAAGCAGCTGGCCGGTATGCGTGGTCTTATGGCCAAGCCGGACGGGTCCATCATCGAGAACCCGATCATCTCGAACTTTAAAGAAGGTCTATCGGTTCTCGAGTACTTCAACTCCACCCACGGTGCCCGTAAGGGTCTTGCCGATACGGCGTTGAAGACTGCGAACTCCGGTTACCTGACCCGCCGTCTCGTGGACGTTGCGCAGGATTCCATTATCCTTGAACCGGATTGTGGCTCTGAGCGCGGCATCACCGTGGCGCCGATTGTTGACGCCGGTAACGTCATTGCCTCCCTCGGCATGCGTGTTCTCGGCCGGACAACGGCGGAAGACGTCATCAACAACGCCACCGGCGAAGTGATCGTTCCGAAAGGACGTCTCATCGACGAGAAGGACGTTGATGCGATCGAAGCGGCGAAAGTTCAGCAGATCAAGATCCGCTCGGTTCTGACCTGTGAAACGGAAACCGGTGTTTGCGCGACCTGCTACGGCCGTGACCTTGCACGTGGTACTCCGGTGAACATGGGTGAAGCTGTTGGCGTTATCGCCGCGCAGTCGATCGGTGAGCCGGGTACCCAGCTGACCATGCGGACGTTCCACATTGGTGGTACGGCGCAGGTTGTGGACTCATCGTTCATCGAATCCAACGTCGACGGTACGGTCAAGATCCGGAACCGCTCTGTACAGCGCGACTCGGAAGGTAATCTGATTGCCATGGTCCGCAACATGTCCATCGTTGTCATCGACAGCGACGGCAATGAGCGTGCCGTGCATCGTGTTGCTTACGGTTCCAAGCTGCATGTTGATGAAGGTGACGCGGTCAAACGCGGTCAGCGGATCGCCGAGTGGGATCCGTACACCCGTCCGATGCTTGCCGAGGTTGACGGTGTCGTGGACTTTGAAGACCTGGTTGACGGGGCTTCTGTTCAGGAAACCGCCGACGAGGCGACCGGTATCACCAAGCGTGTCGTCATCGACTGGCGCTCTTCGCAGCGTGGCGCGGATCTCAAGCCGGCGGTTGTCATCAAGGACGCCAAAGGTTCCGTTGCCAAAAACCAGCGTGGATCCGATGCCCGCTTGATGCTGTCCGTCGACGCGGTTCTCTCGGTTCAGCCGGGTGCATCCGTGAAGGCCGGTGACGTGCTTGCACGTATTCCGCTGGAAAGCGCCAAGACCAAGGACATCACCGGTGGTCTGCCGCGCGTTGCGGAACTGTTCGAGGCTCGCCGTCCGAAGGATCATGCGATCATCGCAGAAATCGATGGTACGATCCGCTTTGGCCGCGACTACAAGAACAAGCGCCGTGTCATCATCGATCCGGCAGAGGAGGGCGCAGAGCCCGTCGAATACCTCATCCCGAAAGGCAAGCACTTCCACCTTCAGGAAGGCGATGCCATTGAAAAAGGTGAGTACATCCTCGACGGTAACCCGGCACCGCACGACATTCTGGCCGTTAAAGGCGTTGAGGCACTCGCTGCCTACCTCGTCAACGAGATCCAGGAAGTCTATCGTCTGCAGGGCGTTGTGATTAACGACAAGCACATTGAGGTGATTGTCCGTCAGATGCTGCAGAAGGTCGAGATCACCGATCCAGGTGAGACCGAATTCTTCTCAGGTGAGCAGATCGACCGGATCGACTTTGAAGAGGCCAATCAGCGGGCCATCGACAATGCCAAGGATCCGGCGAAAGGCACACCGGTTCTGCTCGGGATCACCAAGGCGTCGTTGCAGACACGCTCGTTCTTCTCCGCCGCCTCCTTCCAGGAGACGACCCGCGTTCTTACCGACGCGGCGGTCAACGGCAAGACCGACCCGCTGGTCGGCCTCAAGGAGAACGTCATTGTTGGCCGTCTGATCCCGGCCGGTACAGGCGGGGTGATGAAGCGGATCCGCAAGATTGCATCCCATCGCGACGACCTGATCCAGGAAGCGCAGCGGGCTCAGTCTTCGGAAAGTGCCGCAGAAGGCCTTCTGGAAGACATGACCGGCGCTGCGGAATAAGCTTCGGCAACAGTCAAATCATGAAAGGCCGCCTCCGGGCGGCCTTTCTCGTATCGAACGAGACAAGGAGGGTTGCCCTCATGAATGACAATGACTTGGAACTGGACCCCGTGGTCTACATCGTCATCGGCCGTGTCTGGCAGGATGAAAATACATCGCCTGATGCAGCGATCACGATCCATGCTCTTTTGACAGCACCAGATGATGACGATGCCGTGCGCAAGACCTTGGAAGCTCTGTCGTCGCAAGGCTTCACGGAAGCGGAACTGGATCAAATCGGTGTCATCGACGGTGAACCGGATGAGCCTATCTATGAAGGCGCCTATCATGATGCTCTGTCGGGCAACGTGGCAATTGTCACGCTTGCCGACTAAGACATGTTGTAGGTAGTTCCGTTAGGACAATTAAATAGTATTGTCATCTGTGATTATGTTTTGCCTCCGCTGTCAAAAGCGGAGGCGTATTTTATTTATATTCTGAGTTGTCTTACGAAAAATATCCACCTTTCGTTTACGTAACTGGAAAACACTAAACCCTGAATTGCAAATCGGAGGTTATACATGTTTTCTAGAATTTCAGTTGGCATGCGATTGGGCATGCTCATGGGGCTGGTGGTTCTTTGCTTGATCGGAACCCTCGGCGCAGCGGCTTACCAGGATCGCGACCGGTCGTATGCGGAGCGGCGGATTGGCCTGACCCATCTTGTCAATGCGGCCACGAGCACGATTGAGAGTTACCATAAGCGAAGCATAGCCGGAGAGTTCACTGAAGAGCAGGCGCAAGAGTTTGCCAAGGAGGCGATCCGAGGCATGCGCTATGACAATGGCAATTATCTCTTTATCAACCTGCGCGGCGACGCGCTGATCATGCACCCCGCACGGCCGGATCTGGAGGGCATGACCTCCCAGGACCTCATCCGTGACTTCGGGTCGTCCAGTTTGCCGACTTTCTATGACATCGTGCAGAGCCAGGGCAGTGGTTTTCATGATTATGTTTGGCGCAGGCCGAATTCCGACGATCCGGCAGGCAAGACGGCCTATGTGACTATGTACCAGCCTTGGGAGTGGGTGATCGGGACCGGCGCCTACGTGGATGACATTGAAGCGGCATTTCAAAAGAACCTTGTTTGGCTTGCCGGGATCGCCCTTGGGTTGGTTCTGCTTCTGGCTATCGCTTCTCACTTCCTGATCCAGTCGATTACAAAGCCACTGGCACGGACGGTCCAGGAAGCTGAAGCGCTTGCAGCCGGTGACACCGAGATCCAGTTCACTGATGCGGGCCGCAAGGACGAGATCGGGACAGTGGCGCGGTCGATCGCTGCTTTCCGGGATCGGATTTTTGAACAACAGCGGCTCGCCCGGGAAGCTGCTGAAACGGCAGATGCCCAAACCCGCCGCCAACATCTGGTGGAAGGTCTTGTGTCGCGGTTTCGCGAAAATGTCTCCCATTTGCTCACCGCGGTTGGTGACCGGATCGGAACTGTGAAGACAACGGCGACCGAGTTGTCCGGTCTTGCAAGCGCATCTTCAGAGCGGGCGGCCGGAGCGAGCGGATCAGCGGACTCGGCCAACGGCAGCATTGAGACAACAGCCGCCGCGGCCCAGGAACTCACTTTCGCTATCCGGGAAATCAACTCGCAGGTGTCTAAAACCACGGAGGGCGTCCAAGGGGCGACGGAAGCTGCGAATAAATCCAGCCAGCGGGTGACCAGCCTGTCGAATGCCGCGATCAAGATCGGTGAGGTGGTCACGCTTATTCAGGCGATCGCCGAGCAAACCAATCTTTTGGCCCTGAACGCAACCATTGAGGCTGCGCGGGCCGGTGAGGCAGGCAAGGGGTTTGCCGTTGTCGCTGCTGAAGTGAAAGAGCTCGCGACACAGACTGCCAAAGCCACGGAAGAAATCAGCAACCAGATTGCAGATATTCAGGGCTCCACCAATGAAGCGGTGGCCGCGATTGACGAGATCACCTCGCGTGTTGAGGAAGTTCGCAATTTCACCACAGCGATTGCGGCCTCTATCTCTCAGCAAGAGTCTGCAACAGAGTCGATTGCTCAAAGTGTCGTGCAGGCCGTTGAGCAGACAAAATCGGCCAAATCCGAAATGGAGATGGTTGTGACATCTGCCCGTGAAACCGACGACGGATCGCTCGTCGTTTTGCGCGGCGCTGATGAAGTCGCCGAATATGCCGAGAAACTCCGCGGTGAGGTCGACACCTTCCTCGATTCTGTCGCTGCGGCGTAGGCCGGAGCTGGACCGAAGCTTAAGGCCCAGGTGCGGGAGTTGCTCCTGGGTCGTAGTCCCCATTCAATGCGGCCTTGTACTATTTTGGGGCCATGCTTGATGCATGGCAGGCATGCATGGGATGGAATCAGGGTCCGGGACGTAGCGCCGGCCTTGTTGTGGTGAGAAAACCGCCAAGAATGGCATGATTTGAATCACTGGCTTAACCATTGATTCACTGTTTGGAATCGGCCGATCTAACTGCCAAATCACAAACGAACAACAGAAGCTTGGCTGGCGAAATAATCTTACAATCACGCGCGGTTTGGTGGAGAAAAATGACGCAGATTCCTGCGGTTTTGCGGAAATGCGGAATTTCCAACAAATTACTTGACGCAAAGGGTGCATCTGAGTAGGTTCCGCGCATCCCAAGGGCAGGCGGTAAGAGCGAACCCTCCAGCGCTTCTGAAGAGCGCAGGACACAGTCCTCTTAAACGCTGCCGGGTCACATAGGCGAATACGCGTCGATTGCATGACCGCGAGGCAACTCGTGGTCCTCTGGTTTTTCGCAGCGCCGGCCGCTCCAAATGGAGCGCGCGGGCGCGATTCCGCATGTTTGAACACATGCGGCGTCAGCGGGGGACTGCAGTTGCACAAAAGTTTTTGGATGGACAAGGTAAAGGGCACAGAATGCCGACCATCAACCAGTTGATCCGCAAGCCGCGGAAAGATCCGCCGAAGCGGAACAAGGTGCCGGCCATGGAGGCCTGCCCGCAGAAGCGTGGTGTTTGCACCCGCGTATATACAACCACTCCGAAGAAGCCGAACTCGGCTCTGCGTAAAGTGGCGAAAATCCGTCTGACCAACGGCTTCGAAGTCATCGGTTACATCCCGGGTGAAGGTCACAACCTTCAAGAGCACTCGGTTGTGATGATCCGTGGCGGCCGTGTGAAAGACTTGCCGGGTGTCCGCTACCACATCATCCGTGGTGTTTTGGATACCCAAGGCGTCAAGGATCGTAAGCAGCGTCGTTCGAAATACGGCGCGAAGCGGCCGAAGTAAGGAGCACATTAGATGTCCCGTCGTCACCGCGCCGAAAAACGCGAAATCAACCCGGATCCGAAGTTCGGGGATATGGTCGTCACAAAGTTCATGAATTCCATCATGTACGACGGCAAGAAGTCCACTGCAGAGCGCATCGTTTACGGTGCTTTCGACGTGGTCGAGAACAAGACCCGCGAGAACCCGATCGAAGTGTTTCACGCTGCTCTTGAGAACGTTATGCCGCAAGTGGAAGTTCGTTCCCGCCGTGTTGGTGGTGCGACCTACCAGGTTCCGGTTGAGGTTCGTAGCGAACGCCGTCAGGCGCTTGCAATCCGCTGGTTGATCGCAGCTGCGCGCAACCGCAACGAAACCACAATGGTTGATCGTCTGTCCGGCGAATTGCTCGATGCGGCAAACAACCGTGGTACCGCAGTTAAGAAGCGCGAAGACACGCACCGGATGGCAGACGCCAACCGCGCCTTCTCGCACTATCGCTGGTAATTTCGACTTTGAAGGGCTGACGCTATGTCGCGCACGCATAAAATCGAGGACTACCGTAACTTCGGCATCATGGCTCACATCGATGCTGGTAAGACGACCACCACCGAGCGGATCCTCTACTACACTGGTAAGAGCCACAAGATCGGCGAAGTTCATGACGGCGCTGCCACCATGGACTGGATGGAGCAGGAGCAGGAGCGTGGCATCACGATCACTTCTGCTGCAACAACCGCGTTCTGGAATGAAAAGCGCCTGAACATCATCGACACCCCGGGCCACGTTGACTTCACCATTGAAGTTGAACGCTCCCTGCGTGTTCTTGACGGTGCGGTTGCCCTTCTGGACGCAAACGCTGGCGTTGAGCCGCAGACCGAGACTGTTTGGCGTCAGGCCGACAAGTACAACGTCCCGCGGATGATCTTCGTCAACAAGATGGACAAACTCGGCGCCGATTTCGATCGCTGCTGCGAGATGATCAAGACCCGTCTTGGTGCAACTCCGCTGGTCATGCAGCTGAACATCGGTGCGGAAAGCGAATTCGCCGGTGTTGTTGATCTGCTGAAGATGAAGGCGCTGATCTGGCAGTCCGAGAACCTCGGTGCTGCTTGGGATGTTGTCGACATTCCGGCTGAACTTGCCGACCGTGCGCAGGAAATGCGTGATGCCCTGATCGAGACTGCTGTCGAGATCGATGAAGAAGCTATGGAAGCTTACCTTGAAGGCGAAGAGCCGTCCTTCGAGAAGATCCAGCAGCTGATCCGCAAGGGCACCATCAACGGTGACTTCGTTCCGGTATTCTGCGGTTCTGCATTCAAAAACAAAGGCGTACAGCCGCTTCTTGATGCAGTGGTTGATTATCTGCCAAGCCCGGTAGAAGTTCCGGCCATTAAGGGTATCGATCCGAAGACCGAAGGCGAAGCGGTGCGTAAATCTTCTGATGAAGAGCCGCTCAGCATTCTGGCATTCAAGATCGCGAACGATCCGTTCGTTGGTTCTCTGACGTTCTGCCGTATCTATTCTGGCGTTTTGAACAAGGGTGTGTCCTTGCTCAACACCGTGAAGGATAAGAAAGAGCGCGTCGGTCGCATGATGCAGATGCACTCCAACTCGCGTGAAGACATCGATGTCGCATATGCTGGCGACATTGTTGCGATCGCAGGTCTCAAGGACACCACAACAGGTGACACGCTCTGCGATCCGCTGAAGCCAGTCATCCTGGAGCGGATGGAATTCCCTGAGCCGGTTATCGAGATCGCGGTTGAGCCGAAGACCAAAGGCGACCAGGAGAAGATGGGCCTCGCCCTGAACCGTCTGGCTGCCGAGGATCCGTCCTTCCGGGTTAAGACCGACGAAGAGTCTGGTCAGACCATCATTGCTGGTATGGGCGAATTGCACCTCGACATCCTTGTCGACCGCATGAAGCGCGAATTCAAGGTTGAGGCGAACATTGGTGCGCCTCAGGTTGCTTACCGCGAAACCATTACGAAATCTGCAGACGTGGACTACACCCACAAGAAGCAGTCTGGTGGTTCCGGTCAGTTCGCTCGCATCAAGATCACGATCGAACCGGCAGAGCCGAACGAAGGCTTCGTCTTCGAGAGCAAGATTGTCGGCGGTAACGTTCCGAAGGAATACATTCCGGGCGTTAGCAAGGGTATCGAAAGCGTCATGTCGTCTGGTCCGCTGGCCGGCTTCCCGATGCTCGACATCAAGGCAACCCTCACCGACGGTGCTTACCACGATGTTGACTCCTCGGTCCTTGCGTTCGAGATCGCCGGCCGTGCCGGTTTCCGCGAAGGTATTGCCAAGGCCGGACCTAAGCTCCTTGAGCCGGTCATGAAGGTCGAGGTTGTTACCCCTGAAGATTACATGGGTGACGTGATTGGTGACCTGAACTCCCGCCGCGGCCAGATCGCGGGTACGGAGAACCGGGGCATCGTGACTGTCATCACCGCAATGGTGCCGCTGGCCAACATGTTTGGTTATGTGAACAACCTGCGTTCCATGTCTCAAGGCCGCGCTCAGTACTCGATGGTGTTCGATCACTACGAGCAGGTGCCGCAGGCTGTCGCCGAAGAGGTTCAGGCGAAATACGCCTGACCCCAACCTCTTGAATTAATTAAGAATTAGAGAAACGGAGTACTCCGATGGCGAAGGAAAAGTTTGAGCGCAATAAGCCGCACGTCAACATTGGCACGATTGGCCACGTTGACCACGGCAAGACGACGCTGACCGCTGCAATCACCATGACGCTGGCTGAAGCTGGCGGTGCGACTGCAAAAGCATATGACGAGATTGACGGCGCGCCTGAAGAAAAGGCACGCGGCATCACCATCTCCACGGCGCACGTTGAGTATGAGACGGAAAACCGTCACTACGCTCACGTTGATTGCCCGGGCCACGCCGACTACGTGAAGAACATGATCACCGGTGCTGCCCAGATGGACGGCGCGATCCTTGTTTGTTCTGCAGCGGACGGCCCGATGCCGCAGACCCGTGAGCACATCCTGCTTGCGCGTCAGGTTGGCGTTCCGGCACTTGTCGTGTTCATGAACAAGGTTGACCAGGTCGACGACGAAGAGCTTCTCGAGCTCGTCGAAATGGAAATCCGTGAACTGCTGTCTTCCTACGAGTTCCCGGGCGACGACATTCCGATCGTCAAGGGTTCTGCTCTGGCAGCTGTTGAAGACCGCGATGCAGCCATTGGCCGTGACGCAATCCGTGAGCTGATGGCAGCTGTTGACGACTACATCCCGACGCCTGAGCGTCCGAAGGATCAGCCGTTCCTGATGCCGATCGAAGACGTGTTCTCGATCTCCGGCCGCGGTACTGTTGTGACCGGCCGTGTTGAGCGTGGCATCGTCAAGGTGGGTGAAGAAGTCGAGATCGTCGGCATCAAGGACACCACCAAGACAACGGTTACCGGCGTTGAAATGTTCCGCAAGCTGCTGGACAGCGGTGAAGCAGGCGACAACATCGGTGCTCTGATCCGCGGCGTTGGCCGTGAAGATGTTGAGCGTGGCCAGGTTCTTTGTAAGCCGGGTTCTGTGACCCCGCACACGAAGTTCAAGGCAGAAGCCTACATCCTGACGAAGGAAGAGGGTGGCCGTCACACGCCGTTCTTCACCAACTACCGCCCGCAGTTCTACTTCCGTACGACGGATGTGACCGGTGTGGTTTCTCTGCCGGAAGGCACGGAAATGGTGATGCCTGGCGACAACGTCTCTGTTGACGTTGAGCTGATTGTGCCGATCGCCATGGAAGACGGTCTGCGCTTCGCGATTCGCGAAGGTGGCCGCACCGTCGGCGCCGGCGTCGTCGCCTCAATCATCGAATAAGATGAGTTTTTGATTGCCGGGCTTCGGCCCGGCAGTCTTGTCTTCAAATCACTTGATTACCATGTGTTTGGAGCGTATCAGGAGCTGGTCCCTAGATGGGACCATCTGAAGGGGTATAGCTCAGCTGGTAGAGCGACGGTCTCCAAAACCGTAGGTCGCGGGTTCGAACCCTGCTGCCCCTGCCACTTTTGCTCTTGATTAATTGGCCTCGAGGGCTTAAAGAGTTTCCTCGAGTGAGGCGCGCAGAGTTTTCTGCGCGCCCACTCGTATTTAACGGACCGGAATCGGAATGGCGAAGACCAATCCCTTTAAATTCATCCAGGAAGTGCGCTCCGAAACGTCCAAGGTGACGTGGCCGACGCGCAAGGAAACAGCTGTGACCACCGTTATGGTGTTCATCATGGTGATGATCGCATCGATTTTCTTTCTCGTTGCGGATCAGCTGATGAGCCTTGGCATCGGTTACATTCTCGGGGTTGGCGGTTAACCAGCCGCTGGTCTGTCTAAAGACAAGAACAACAAACGGAACTGAGATCTATGGCCAAGCGCTGGTACATTGTGCACGCCTATTCGAATTTCGAGAAGAAGGTCGCCGAGTCCATTCGCGAAAAGGCTGAGCAGAAAGGGTTGTCCGATCTGTTCGAGGAAATTCTGGTTCCTATGGAAAAGGTAGTGGAAGTGCGCCGCGGCCGGAAAGTCGACGCTGAGCGCAAGTTCTTCCCAGGTTATGTCCTTGTGAAAATGGATATGACCAATGAGGCGTTCCACTTGATCAAGGATACGCCAAAGGTGACTGGCTTCTTGGGTGCGGATCAAAAGCCGATGCCGATCCCGGAAAAAGAAGCTTTGCGGATTATCAATCAGGTTCAAGAGGGCGTTGATCGGCCGAAGCCGTCCGTCAGCTTTGAGGTTGGTGAGCAGGTTCGCGTTTCTGACGGTCCGTTTGCGTCTTTCTCTGGTCTTGTCGAGGAAGTCGACGATGAGCGGGCGCGCCTCAAGGTTGCTGTGTCCATCTTCGGCCGGGCAACACCAGTAGAATTGGAATTCGGTCAGGTCGACAAGCTCTGACTGTTTGCCGCCCCGCCGGGCGGCATGAGTGCCGGACGTGAATTGTCCGGAATTAAGTCGGTGGCAGGTTCATGCACTCTTCGCCGGGTGCTTTAACGGGCCACACCACCAACTCCCAGATGGTCAAATTGCCGTTTGGCCATGCATGATTGGAGAAAACTATGGCGAAGAAGATTGAAGGCTTCCTGAAGCTTCAGGTGCCGGCAGGCTCTGCGACCCCGTCCCCGCCCATCGGGCCGGCACTTGGTCAGCGTGGTCTGAACATCATGGAATTCTGCAAGGCGTTCAACGCGCAGACCCAGGATGTTGAAAAGGGTGCTCCGTGCCCGACTGTGATCACATACTACACCGACAAGTCCTTCACCTTCGAAGTGAAGACCGCTCCGGTTTCCTTCTTCCTGAAGAAAGCTGCGAAGCTGCAGAAGGGTTCCCAGACCCCGGGCCGCGGTACGGTTGGTTCCGTATCCAAGGCGCAGGTCAAGGAAATCGCGGAAGCGAAAATGAAGGACCTGAACGCCAACGATATCGACGCAGCAATGCTGATGGTTGAAGGCTCCGCCCGCTCCATGGGCCTTGAGGTAACGGAGTAAGATCATGGCGAAGGTTGGAAAACGTATTTCTGCAGCACGTGAAGGCATCGACCGGAACAAGCTGTACTCCCTGAACGAAGCCATCAGCCTCGTTAAGGGCCGCTCCAAGACCAAGTTCGACGAAACTGTCGAAGTTGCGATCAACCTCGGCGTTGACCCGCGCCACGCTGACCAGATGGTTCGTGGTGTGTGCGTTCTGCCGAACGGCACCGGTAAGAGCGTCAAGGTTGCAGTGTTTGCACGCGGCGACAAGGCTGAAGAAGCAAAAGCTGCTGGTGCAGACATTGTTGGCGCAGAAGAGCTGGTTCAGGAAGTTCAGGGCGGTAAGATCGATTTCGATACCGTCATTGCAACTCCGGACATGATGCCGCTTG
>ERZ1023282.607-NODE-607-length-17081-cov-5.650946_pt1 | contig 17081 bp, 24 predicted proteins | sample MGYA00521262_ERZ1023282 | MGnify/ENA primary metagenome ERZ1023282 (study PRJEB32759, sample SAMN07749867) | skin metagenome | biome: transportation; feature: city; material: polyester macromolecule | host: Homo sapiens | place: Hong Kong:KT line | collected... | reverse complement strand
GCCGCCACTTCGCGCAGGCGGTTGCTGTTGGACGAATTGGGCGAGCCGACCACAATCACGACGTCGCATTCGTCCGCCAAATCTTTCACTGCTTTTTGGCGGTTGGTGGTGGCGTAGCAAATATCTTCTTTGTGCGGGTTTTTAATGTGCGGGAAACGTTCGTTCAGCGCGGCGATGATGTCTTTGGTTTCATCGACCGACAATGTGGTCTGGCTGACATACGCCACTTTTTCGGGGTTGGCAATGTGCAGGCTGCCTACGTCGTCCACCGTTTGCACCAGCAGCATCCTGCCCGGCGGGAGCTGCCCCATCGTGCCTTCCACTTCCACATGGCCGGCATGCCCGATCATGATGATTTGATAGCCCTGTTCGTCCAGGCGCGCCACTTCTTTGTGGACTTTGGTGACCAGCGGGCAGGTGGCGTCGAATACACGGAAACCGCGCTCTGCGGCTTCGGCTTGCACCGCTTTGCTCACGCCGTGGGCGGAATATATCAGCGTTGCGCCCGGCGGCACGTCGGCCAAATCGTCAATGAATACCGCGCCTTTTTCGCGCAGGCCGTCCACCACGAATTTGTTGTGGACCACTTCGTGCCGTACATAAATCGGTGCGCCGAATTCTTCCAGGGCGCGTTCCACAATGGAAATGGCGCGGTCAACGCCGGCGCAGAAGCCGCGCGGATTAGCCAGCATGATGGTTTTTGGGGGCATGGTTGCGTCTTTCTTCGGGAAATGGGAGGGTGCAGGCTGCTTTCGGGCTTATGCGGCCTTCTTTTTGTGGCGGATGCTGTCAATCACCAGCAAAACCGCGCCCACGCAGACAAAGCAGTCGGCAATGTTGAACACGGGGTAATGCCAGTTTTGCCAATACACCAGCAGGAAATCCACCACTTTGCCGTAAGCGAAGCGGTCAATGACGTTGCCGAACGCGCCACCGATAATCATAGCGGCGGCAAAATTACCGGTTTTGCCCAGCTCGCCTTTGCGGATTTCGTTGCCCAGCCAGCCGCTGATGGCAAACGCAAGCAGCATGAACAGATATTTTTGCCAACCACCCGCGCCCGCCAGAAAGCTGAATGCCGCACCAGGATTGTACACCAGCGTCAAATCGAAAAAGCCGGGAATGATATTGAGCCGTTCCGCGAATTGGAAGTGCGCCAGAATCCACAGTTTGCTGATTTGGTCGAGGACGAGCGCGGTAACGGCGGTGATGAAATAGGGGAGGTATTTCTTCATGTGCAGGCTGCTTTTTTGGGAGTGTGAAAAAAGGCGGTATTGTACTATAAATTTATCGCGGCACTTGCCAAATTGCGTAAAAACAAGGATAATGCCGCGTTTTATCAATGAAGTGCAGGCAAAACCCCTGCGCCCGCTTTTTAAGGAAATCCAAATGAAACAAGATATTCATCCGACTTACCACGAAGTGAACGTGACTTGCTCTTGCGGCAATAAATTCACCACGCAATCTTCTATGGAAAAAGAAAACTTCAACATCGAGGTTTGCTCCGAATGCCATCCGTTCTACACCGGCAAACAAAAAATCGTGGATACCGCCGGCCGTGTGGACAAATTCAACCAAAAATTCGGCAATATGTTCAAACGTTCCGTTTAATACGGTATTGCCCAAACATCCGCTCCTGCTTTGGGGCGGATTTTTTTTAGCCGCTTTTGGAGAACGCGATGTTTCTTTGGCTGAAATTTTTTCATATATTTTTTATTGTGGCGTGGTTTGCCGGCCTGTTTTACCTGCCGCGCATTTTCGTGAACCTGGCTATGGCCGAAGGGGAGGGCGAATACGCACGGCTGCTGCTGATGGCGCAGAAACTGTACCGCTTCATGCAGCCTTGGTGCGTCGGCGCGCTGGTGTGCGGTTTGGCCATGCCGCTGTTTGCCATCGGCTTTGCGCCGTGGGTGTATGCCAAAATTGCCGTGGCGCTGCTGCTGCTGGGCTATCATGTGTGGTGCGGCAGGCTGCTGGCACGGTTTGCGGCGCAGCGCAACACGCATTCCCACCGCTGGTATCGCGTGTTCAACGAGCTGCCCGTGTTTTTGCTGCTGGCCGCCGTTTATTTGGCTTTGTTTAAACCGTTTGGAAACTGAATTGTGATGAAAGTGCAGGTTGCTTTTTATGGCGCAAATTGAAATCGAACGCCGTTTTTTGTTGAACAGCGATGCGTGGCGTGCCGCGGCGGGTGCGCCCGAAGTGATGCGGCAGGGCTACATCAGCGTGGCAAAGGAGTGCACAATTCGCGTGCGCGTGTCGGGCAGCCGCGCGTGGCTCACGGTGAAGGGCTATATTTCCGATGTGAGCCGCCGCGAGTTCGAATACGAAATCCCGTTGGCCGATGCGCAAACCATGCTGGCAACCGTGTGCCCGTTCAAAATCGAGAAGCACCGCTACCGCATCGCGCACGAAGGCTTCGTGTTTGAAATTGACGAATTTTTCGGCGAAAACGCACCGCTGGTGGTGGCGGAATTGGAGTTGCCCGATGAAAATGCGCCGTTCGCGAAACCCGATTGGCTGGGCGCGGAAATTACCGAAGACGGCCGCTTCACCAATGCGTATTTGAGCAAGCATCCGTTTGGCACGTGGGCAGACGAAGTTTAACCGTGTTGCCGAATCAAAAAGCAGCCTGCACTTTGGATAATCGAGTGCAGGCTGCTTTTTATAGTCGATTAAAATAAAAATGAGACAAGGCGGTGAGCCGCAAGGCGTACGGGTAGTACGTCAAGGCGAGCCAACGCCGTATCATTGCCATTTTAATCGACTATATATTGAGTTAAGGGTTATTCGCCTTCGGTGAGCACATCAAACCCCAACCGTTGCAGGCACGACACCAGCCAAAACAGCGGCAGGCCAATCAGCGCGTTCGGGTCTTCGCTGTCGATACGCCGCAGCAAAGCCGCGCCCAAGCCTTCGCTTTTCGCCGCACCTGCACAATAAACGGCATCGGGTTCGCGCGCCAGATAACGGCGGATTTGTTCGTCCGACAACGCGCGCATCTGCACCACGGTGGTGTCCACATGCGTGTGCAGGCTGCTTTTTGCCGTGTCGAGCACGCACGCCGCGCTGTAAAACTCAATGCGCCGCCCCGATAATTCGCGCAACATCTGTTCCGCATTGGCAACACTCATCGGCTTGCCCAGCTGCCGGCCGTTGCACCACGCCACTTGGTCGGCCCCGATAATCCAATGCTGCGGATAAATTTCCGCCAGCGAGCGCGCCTTGCCTTCGGCCAAACGCAACGCCGTGTCGGCCGCGGATTCGCCTGCCAGCGGCGTTTCGTCAAACACCGGCTTGGCCGCGGTGAAAGGAATGCCCAGCGTGCGCAGCTGCTGCTGACGGAACACGGAAGTGGACGCCAAAATAATCGGTGTATTCATCATGAAACCTTTCTGGAGAACGGTGCGGTGGGCACAAAAGCAGCCTGCACCCTGTTTGGGCGGTTGCCTGCGGATAAATCGCGTAAAAAGATTGACTGTAAAGCCATAAAATTATATCATTCCCCGTTTATGTTAAACCGAATATTGATTGACCCCCAAGCGTTTGCGCTCAAAAAAGAACGTCTGCACGGCACGGTTGCCCTGCGGGATTTGGACGAGCGGACATGGTCGCACGATATTGCCGATTTGTCGTCCGAGCTGGCATACACGCTGACAGGCTCGACCGACCGCTGGCAACGCCCCGTGCTCACGCTGGCTTTATCGGGGCGCGTACCGTTGCAATGCCAACGCTGTATGCAGCCGATCGAAAATTTCGAGCTGGACGAACACGTGCCGATTGTGCTGTTTCCCACCGAAGCACAGCTTGACGAAGCCATGCTGGCCGATGAAGAATTGGAAGGCATGCTTTCCGCCGACGAGTTGGACGTGTTTTCGCTGATTGAAGACCAAATCCTGATGGCTTTGCCGTTTTCACCCCGGCACGAACAATGCGGCAATGCCGATTCGGCCGCCGTCAATCAAAGCAAACCCAATCCCTTTGCCGTTTTGGCAGGTTTGAAAAAATCGGACTAACCTTATATTCCACTTTATTTTTTAGGAGCTTGACATGGCTGTTCAACAAAACAAAAAATCCCCTTCACGCCGCGGTATGCACCGTTCACACGATGCTTTAACTGCGCCTGCACTGTCTGTGGACAGCGCCACCGGCGAAGTGCACCGCCCGCACCACATTTCGCCAAACGGCATGTATCGTGGCCGTAAAGTGATGAAAGCCAAAGGCGAGTAATCGGATGATTCCGAAAGCCAGCGATTGCGCGTTTGCACTATCGTCTGGCTTTTATTGTTTGGATTTTGCAGTTTGAATGTGAAGGAGCGCTGCAATGGTTAAGAAAATCTGGTACACCTATGACGATATTCATAAAGTGGTCAAACAAGTGGCCGAAAAAGTGCAAAACAGCGGCGTGAAATACGATGCCATGATTGCCATCGGCGGCGGCGGCTTTATTCCGGCGCGTATGCTGCGCTGCTTTTTGGATATCCCGATTTATGCGGTCAGCACGGCGTATTATTTGGGTGAAACGAGCGATGAAACGGCGGACGAAATCCAAAAAGTGCAATGGATTGACCCGATTCCCGAAAACATCGTCGGCAAAAATATCCTGGTGGTGGACGAGGTGGACGACAGCCGCATCACGGCGGATTTTGTCTTGACCGAATTGCAAAAAGAAGGGTTTGCCGAAATCGGTTTTGCGGTGATTCACAACAAACTGAAAGAAAAACAAGGCACCATTCCCGAAGGCGTGCATTATTTTGCCGGGCTGGAAGTGAACGATTTGTGGATTAACTATCCTTGGGATGCTGCCGATATCGAGGCGCACAATGCGCGTGCCCAGCATTCGCAGGCAGAAGCCTGATGTGAAAAAAGCAGCCTGCACTTTGTTCTGCAGAGTGCAGGCTGCTTTTGTGCAAAATTATCCCGTTTCCCAAGAAAAGAGAGTATCGTGTCAGCTTGTGTTCTGAATTTCAAACGGCTGTTCCTTCTGTCTGCTGCCGTGGTGCTGCTGGGCGGTTGCGCCACCACCGTCCGCATACACGACACCGTGCGTTGGCGCGGCAAAGATGTCAGCGAGTTTATTGTGGAGCGCGCCGGCCGTATGCCGGATATTGTGCGTTATAACTGTGTGAAGAATAAAGAAGTCCGCAATCTTTATGCCTGGCGTGTCGCGCTGTACGATGTCCGCCAGGCGTATGTGGGGCAGCAGGGCAATGTGCAGTATTACCAGAATTACAAGCACTATACGGGGGAGCACACCTACCGTATCGTTGTAACCGACACGGACGGCACGATTGTTTCCGTGCGCGACACTGCATTCGGCAATGCCGATAAAGAATACGGCTGCGAAGAATACCGACAACCGTAATGGATTGATAAAAAAACAAAATGGATAGTTATGATAACGTTAGCCGTTGATGCAATGGGCGGCGATGTGGGTTTGGATGTTACTGCTCCTGCCGCCGCTGCATTTTTGAACCGCCAACCGGATGCGCGATTGCTGATGGTGGGTAATCAGGCGCAGGTGCAGGCTGCTTTAGCATCGGCCGGCGCGCCTTTGGACCGCATCGAAATCGTGCATGCTACCGAAGTGGTGGCCATGGACGAAGCCCCGCAGCACGCCCTGAAAAACAAAAAAGATTCGTCCATGCGCATTGCCATCGAGCAAGTGAAGGGCGGCAAAGCGCAGGCGGCCGTGTCGGCGGGCAACACCGGCGCGCTGATGGCCACCGCGCGTTTCGTGCTCAAAACCCTGCCGCACATCGAACGCCCGGCCATTGCCAAATTTCTGCCGGCGCAGGGAGGCCACTTAACGCTGATGCTGGATTTGGGCGCGAACGTGGATTGCAGCGCGGAACAGTTGTGGCAGTTTGCCGTGCTGGGCAGCGAATTGTTCAATGCGCTCCACCCGCAAAAGCAGCCTGCACGGGTCGGTCTGCTCAATATCGGTTCGGAAGACATCAAAGGCACGGAAGTGGTGAAGCAGGCATTCGGCTTGCTGAAAAACAGTTCTTTGAATTTTATCGGCAATGTGGAAAGCAACGAGATTTTCAGCGGCGGGGTCGATGTGGTGGTAGCGGACGGCTTTGTCGGCAATATCGCGCTGAAAACGATGGAAGGCACAGTCAAATTCATTGGCGGTGCGATTAAAGAAGAGTTGAACCGCAACTGGCTGACCAAGCTCGGTGCGCTGGGTGCGCTGCCTGCGTTGGGCGGCTTCAAGAAACGGCTCGATCCGCGCCGCTTCAATGGGGCGATTTTTCTGGGTTTGCGCGGCGTTGTGATTAAAAGCCACGGCGGTACGGATGCAGTCGGCTTTGCTTATGCGCTGGACGAGGCGTACCACGAGGCGCAATCGAACAGTTTGGAGCGGATTGCGGCCGGCGTGGCGCAGCGTTTTGCCACGGCGGAAGCGTCGGACGGGCAGCCGCAATAAAAAGCAGCCTGCACTTTGATTGAAAAAGAAAAACGATGGTTTTCCAATGGGAATGCCATCGTTTTTTGCTGTGCAGGCTGCTTTTACGCTTTCAAGTACTCCAAAAGCAGCCTGCACGCCGTATCATTGCTGCCGATAAAGTTGCGCGATATTGATGTGCAGCGGCTGGCAGCATTCGGTCATGCGCTCGTTGAGCAAGGGGTTTTGCGGCAGGGCGTTGCGGCGGTACACGAAATGGTGGAATAGGTCGGACAGCCAAATCTGCTCGGGGCTGGTTTCCAGCAGCCAGCCGCGTTTGCTTTCGGTAACGTATTGTATTTTAGACAAACGCAGCAGCAGGATTTCGATTTGGCTGCGGCCGATGGGCAGTTGCTGGTGCATGGCGCGGAGGGTGAGCGCTTTGCCGTGTTGTTGCGCGTCTGCGAGCAGCAGCAAAATGGCGATGACTTGGTTGAATACATGGTCTGGCTGCTGTATTTCCTCCTGCCAGCTGTGCCAGTCGCCCATGCAGGCAATCAACAGCGCGCCGCTTAAAACGATGAGCCACAGCAGGTTCAGCCACACTAGAAAAATCGGAATGATGGAAAACGCGCCATACACAGGGGCATAACTGTTGAAATGGCTGATGTAGATGCCGAAGCCGTATTTGGCAGTTTCCAGCAGCACACCGGTAATGAGCGAGCCGGCCAGCGCGTGCAGCAGGGGGACGTGGCAGTTTGGCACGAGGCGGTAGAGCAAGAACAGGAACACTGCGTTGCCCAGCACATTGCCGACAAAGTGCAGGCTGCTTGAAAAGAAATAGTCGGTGTTTTGTGCCAGCCCGTATGCGAACATCGACAGACTGATGCCGACCAGTAGCGGGCCGATGGTGAGCAATGCCCAATAAACGGCCAAGCTGATCCACCATGGGCGGCTGCGCTGGACACGCCAAATGCGGTTCAGGGTTTGGTCGATGGTCTGAATCAGCAGCAATGACGTAACCGCCATCACGGCAATGCCGAGCGCGGTCATGCGGACGGCCTGCTCTTTAAACCGGTCGAGATAATCTGCGATGGCAGACGCGCCGCTGGGGACGATGATGCGGTGGACCAAATCCATGAAGTGGGCGGAAATGTCGCCGAACATGGGGAAGGCGGCCAATACAATCAGGATGACGGTGAGCAGTGGCACCAGCGCCAGCAGTGTGGTGAATGTGAGGCTGCCTGCGGTTTGCAGGATGTTGGCTTCGTTGAAACGCTGCGAAACGAAGCGCAGGAAGCGGCAGGGCTTTCTGTACCATAAACGGTACAGAAAGCCGTGCAGGCTGCTTTTGTGCGGCGAGTTCAAATGGAAAAATCCTCCACCGCAGGGGCAAACAGGAGTTTGCGGACGCGGTCGTGCGTTAAATCCGGATGCAGCCATTGCAGGAAATCGTATTGGTAATGGCGCAGCAGTGCGTCTTCACGCAGGGCAACGTGGTATTCGGTCGGCTCGAACAGGGCGGCAACGTCCAGCAGCACCAAATCGCCGTCCTGCTCCGGCAGGTAGGCCTGTGCGTCGATTAACGCCACGCCCAAACCGAAACGCACATAATCTTTCAGCAGTTGCGCATCGTCCGATTCCAAAGCAATGTGCAAATCGTGCATCCGCGCCTTCAATGCCGCGCGCGCCGCAGACGAAGTGGATTGGAACGCGAAACTGTATGCCAACAAAGGATGCGCCGCCAAATCTGACCACGCCACCGCAGGCAGCCTGCACAAATCATGGCCGGCCGGCACCAATAGCCCGTACCGCCAAGTGCCGCAGGGCAGCAGCTTCAGATTGTGTATGCCCGCCGGCATATCCTGGCCGATGGCGAAATCCACTTCGCCGTTGCGCACCCATTCCGCCATTTGTGCCGGCGTGCTTTGGCGGACGGAAAGCTGCACATCGGGATAATGCTCCGCCATCTGCTTCAAAGCAGCCTGCAAACGGAAACGCGCCACATGATGCGTTGCCGCAATATTCAGCACACCTTGGTGCGCGTCCGAAAACTCATCGCCGATGTGCTTGATATTCTGAACGTGGCGCAACACCTGTTCCGCCATTTCCAGCACCGACAAACCCGCAGGCGTTACCGCCACAATGCGTTTGCCGCTGCGGATGAAAATCTGCACCCCCAGCTCGTCTTCCAGTAAACGGATTTGCTTGGAAACGCCCGGTTGCGAAGTAAACAAAGCATCCGCGGCTTCCGACACGTTCAAATTGCGGCGGAACACCTCCACCACATAGCGCAACTGCTGCAATTTCATAGCGTAAATATCCCAAAATCAAGGGGTGTAAATGTAGCACGCCGCCCCGAATAAAGCAAAATGGCAGGCTGCCTGTTAAAGTGTCGCAAATTTGCAACAAAAAAATAAGTTAAACGCAATAATATATGACAAAGCAACCCAGTTTGGGCATTATAGCCGAACGACTTATGGCATAAAACCGTCTTTCTATTGACAGCACCGCCGTAAATTCTTTATAGTAGGCAACGTTTAAATTTGGGTCTTTATCTGCTTTATGTGGCGGAAGCCTGAATCTATGTCAGTGGCAAATCCAATTTGCTGCTAATCATTTTTTTTGATGAGGGAATAACAATGACTAAACATGTTAAAGCAAGCGCACTGATTGTAGCTTTGTTGGCTTCTACTGGTGCTATGGCGCACGGAACCCACGGTTACACTGTTAGCGAACAATCTGGTGAAGTTGTTCGCAACAACTACGGCGAATGCTGGGAAAACACTTACCTGAATAAAGCTGAAAACGGCTTGGTGGAATGTGGCGATCGCGCTCCTGAAACCGCACCTGCTCCTGTGGTTCAACAACCACAATACAAAACTGAAACCGTATCTCTGAACAGCAACTTCCTGTTCGGTTTCGATAAAGACACTCTGCGTCCTGAAGCAATTGATACATTGAACCAATTGGGTGCACGTTTGGGCGACAGCAACGTACAATCTGTACGTGTTGAAGGCCATACCGACTTCATGGGTTCAGAGCAATATAACCAAGCATTGTCTGAGCGTCGTGCAACTCGAGTGGCTAACTACTTGGTTGAGCGCGGTGTTCCTGCCAGCAAAATCTCTGCTGCAGGCTTGGGCGAAAGCCAAGCTCGTATGACAGCTTCTTGCCAAGCTGAAGTGAACAAACTGGGTCGTCGCGTATCTCAAGCTAAACGCCGTCAAGCGTTGATTGCTTGTATTGAGCCAGATCGTCGCGTAGACGTTCACATCACTTCTTTGGTAACTCAAGAAGTTCGTTAATTCAGATTGTTCAAACACTATCTGGTGTTGTGAAATAAATTGAAGAAAAACCAGATTCTTTATTTTGGAATCTGGTTTTTTTCTATTTCCATGATTGAAATCAGAATAATATGCCGCACATTAAAATGTACACGGGTGCTTTTTGCCCGTATTGCACTATGGCAAAGCAGTTATTCCGGCAAGTGGGTGTGAGCGAGATTGAAGAAATCCGCGTGGATAAAGAGCCGGAACAGTTTGCGGAAATGCAGCAGCTTACCGGACAGCGTTCTGTGCCACAGATTTTTATCGGCCAGACGCATATTGGCGGATTTACCGATTTATATGCTTTGCACCAGAAGGGCGAGTTGCTTGCACTTTTGTCGGCAGAATAAATTTACCAACCAGCTATGAAAATATAGCGTTTTATCGAAAGAAGTATGATTATGAGCGAAGAACAAGTTCAAACAACTGCGCCTGAGCAGCAAAATCAACCTGTGTTCAGCATTGAAAAACTGTATGTGAAAGATTTGTCGCTGGAAGTGCCGCATGCGCCGCAGATTTTTCTGGAAGCGGAAACGCCGGAAGTGGATATGCGCATCAGCACAGAATCCAAAGCGGTTGAAGAAGGTTTTTACGATTGCAATCTGACCGTTACGGTGACGGCGAAATTGGCGGACAACCGTGTGGTATTTTTGAATGAAGTCACCCAATCGGGTATTTTCCGCATCGAAAATGTGCCGGAAGAAGATTTGAAAATGCTGCTGGGCATTGCCTGCCCGAACATCCTGTTCCCGTATGCGCGCGAGGCGGTGTCTTCCACTATTACACGTGCGGGCTTCCCGCCGGTATTGTTGGCGCCGATCAATTTTGATGCGATGTACCATCAGGCACAGGAAACGCCTGCGGCCGAATAAACGGTTGAATAAAAAGCAGCCTGCACTTTGGAAATGGAAGTGCAGGCTGCTTTTTGCGTTGCGGATTTAGGGTTCGGCGGCTTCGGCAGGTGCTTTGACGCGCGTTACCATCAAGGTGTGCAGGCGGCGGTTGTCGGCGCGGGCAACGTTGAACAGCAAATCGCCCAGTTGCACTTTTTCGCCGCGCACGGGCAGGTGCCCCAGTTCGTGGATAATCAGCCCGCCGATGGTATCGGCTTCATCGCTGCTGTATTGCGTGCCGAAATATTGGTTGATGTCGCCGATTTCGGTTTTGGCGTGTACGCGCCAGCGTTCGGCGGATACGGGCGAAATATAGTTTTCTTCTTCGTCGAATTCATCTTCAATTTTGCCGACAATTTCTTCAATCAGGTCTTCAAACGTGACCAATCCTGAAATACCGCCGTATTCGTCCACCACAATCGCCATGTGGTTGTGCTGCTCCTGAAATTCTTTCAGCAGCGTGTTGAGCGGCTTGCTTTCGGGCACGAACACGGCGGGGCGGATGATGTTGTCCAGCTTGAACTGCTCCGGATTCAGCGTGAATTTGAGCAGGTCTTTGGCGTGCAGGATGCCGATAATGTGGTCTTTGTCGTCGGCGATGACGGGAAAGCGCGAATGGGCGGTGTCCACGGCATAGGCGATAATGCGTTCGATGCTGTCGGTGGTTTTGAGCACGTCCATTTGGGCGCGGCTAATCATGGCATCGCGAACGTGCATTTGGTTGAAATTCAAGACGTTTTCCAGGCGCGACAAAGTATCTTGGTCGATAATGCCTTGGGTGTGCGATTGTTGCAGCAGGGCGCGCAATGCGTCCATGTCTTGCAGAATATTGCCTGAAAATTTTTGCCGCAGGCGGGCGAACAGGCGGGGTGGGTTGTCTGTGGTCATTGCGGGTTCAGTATGGGTTGGGGATATTGAGCTGGCGGAGCAGTTCGATTTCTAGGGCTTCCATTTGGTCGGCATCTTCGTCTTCGATGTGGTCGAAGCCCATCAGGTGCAACGTGCCGTGAATCACCAGATGGGCGAAGTGGTGGTGCAGCGGTTTGCCTTGTTCTGCCGCTTCTTTGGCAACGACTTGGGGGCAGATGATGAGGTCGCCGTATAGCGTGTCCTGCGTGTCGGCGAACATGGATTCGCCTTCGTTGAGCGCGAAACTGAGCACGTTGGTGGCATAGTCTTTGCCACGGTAATCGCGATTGTAGGCGCGCGCTTCTTCTTCATCAAGCAGCACGAGCGACAATTCGGCGCGGCGGTAGTGGGATTTCAGTGCGTGCCAAATCCAGCGGTAAAACTGTTTCTCGTCGGGCAGGCCGTCGGCGCTGCTGCGGTTTTGGTAATCCAGCGAGAAACGTTGCCGCTGAATGGCTAAAAAAGGGAAGTGTTTGGTGTATTTTTTCATGTCAAAAGCAGCCTGCACTTTGGTGGGGTGGTTATGGAGACGGGGTTTCGCCCAGTTCGTTCTGCATATGCAGCGCGCTTAATCCGGGCAATGTGGCAAAGCCTTCGTTGCGGACGATATTGCAGAAATCGGTTAAATACGCGCGGTCGGCATCTTCGGCACGCAGCGCAGCATAAAGTTCGCTTTGCAGCGGTGTGTCGGTGAGCGTGCGCGCCACGACGTATTGTTTTTCGACATACGGCATGACCGACCAATAAGGCAGGGCGGCAATCCCGCGTTTGCTGGCTACCAGCTGCACAATGGCAATCGTCAGCTCGCTGTGGCGGCGCGTGGGGTTGATGCCGCGCGGCAGCAGGACTTTGCGCAACAAATCGAGCATATCGTCCGGCACGGGATAGCTAATCAGCGTTTCATCGCGGAAATCTTCCGCCTGCCACACGTCTTTTTGCGCCAACGGATGGTCGGGCGCGCAAATGCCGACCATTTCATACGCAAACAGCGGCTGGTACACAATGCCTGCCTGCGGCACGGCTTCCGACACGATGGCTATATCCGCGCGGTGGGTGAGCAGCAGGCTGACCGGGTCGGCTTGGAAACCGGACACGATGTCCAGTTCCACCTGAGGCCATTGCGGACGGAACACGCCCATGGCCGGCATCAGCCAGTCGAAGCAGGTGTGGCATTCCACCGCCAAACGGAGCTGGCCCGCATCGCCGTGGATAATCTGCATCAGATCGCGTTCTGCCGAAGCCACGCGGGGCAGCAGTTCGCGCCCCAGTTTGAGCAGGCGTTCGCCGGCGGGCGTGAAGCGCAGCGGCGTGGATTTGCGTTCAAACAGCAGCGTGCCGAAATGGTTTTCCAGCACGCGGATTTGGTGCGACAGGGCAGACTGCGTTAAAAACACGCGCTGCGCTGCCAAAGACACGCTGCCGGTTTCTTCCAAGGCCAGCAGTGTGCGCAAGTGGCGTAGTTCGATAATGCTTTCCATAAAGATTCGGGCAATGAATAATGTCTGCCAACTATAAAATAATTCATGTTGAAAGGAAAGGGGCAGCCTGCACTTCTTTGCCGAATTGTACGTTTTATTGTTTTACTACGTTATTGTTTTCTATTTTGCAATATTTAAATCAATTTATGCTTTATTTTTTCCCGAAAAGAAATTTAATTTTGCTTAGATGGGGTTGGATTTTCGCAATAGGCGGCGATAGAATGCATTCACGTTCTGCAAAACATTATCGATTCAATCTATTTTTGAACGGTTTTGCATTCTTGATAACTTTTGAATAATGTAAGGAAATAACATGAAAAAATTAGCAGTATTGGCATTGGCTTCCGTATTGAGCGTTTCTGCGTATGCACAGGACAATGATAACTTTGTCCGCCAGCAGCCTTCGCACGGCGAAATCCCTAACCTGCAACTGGTGGGCAGCGAGCGCCTCCAAAGCAAAAACCAAGACCCTGTGGTGTATCTGTATGTGGGCGAGAAAGTGTCTGCCCAGTTGCCGGAAGTGCGCTACACAAACCATTAAGATTTTCAGCCTGTCTCCAAATGCAGCCTGCACATTCGTTTTTGAAGTGCAGGCTGCTTTTTTGCCGCCGCTGCGCACGTTTCGCGTTACAATCGTTTTATTTTGAACGGATGGGACAGAACAATGGATATTTTGGTTATCAACGGCCCAAACCTGAACTTGCTGGGCTTGCGCGAGCCGCATATTTACGGTGCAGAAACGCTCTCGGACGTGGAGGCGAAGCTGGGTGCGCTGGCGGCGGATTTGGGCGTGCGGTTGAGCTGCTTCCAGAGCAATCACGAAGGCGTGCTGGTGGACAAGATTCAGGCATCGCGCGGCACGGTGGATTGGATGATTATCAATGCGGGCGCATACACGCACACCAGCGTGGCCATCCGCGATGCTTTGGCGGGCGTGGGGATTCCGTTTGTGGAAGTGCATATCTCCAATGTGTATGCGCGCGAGGATTTCCGCCACCATTCTTATCTGTCGGACAAGGCGGCCGGCGTGGTGGCGGGGCTGGGAACGTTCGGCTACGAGGCGGCTTTGCAGTTTGCCGTGCGGCAGGGCAAACGGTGAAACGGAAGAAAAATCAAAGTGCAGGCTGCTTTCGGGTATGGAAAATGCTGCACGATACGGACAGGCACAAAAAGAAAGAAATCGAATGAATCTTGACCAAGTTTATTTGGACACCCTGCACGAATATCTGTATTGCCACCGCATGTTGTCCGAATACAGCCGCTATTGTTACCGCGTTTACCGCAAAATCGTACGCAGCCATCCGCACGACCACCGCGCGTGGGACGGTTTGGGGCAATGCTGCCAATATGGCTACGGCACTGCACCCAATCTTCGCCGCGCCAAAAAATACTACAAAAAAGCCGCCAAGCTAGGCAACGCCGAAGCGCAGCAGTCGCTCGGCTGGCTGTATGAATCGGCTGCCGAACCCGATTACCGCCGCGCCCGCAAATGGTACGCCCGCGCCGCCGCGCAATGCCGCAGGGATGCAACGTTTGCCATCGTTCGTCTGGGCAGCCTGCACGAACACGGATTGGGCGGCAAAAAAAATGTGCAGGCTGCTTTGAAATATTACCGCCGCGCCGCCAAGCTGGGCAATGCCGATGCCCAAAACGCCATCGGTTTTCTGTATGACACGGGGCGAGGCGTGCGTCAGAGTTACAAGCGCGCCCTGAAATGGTATGCCCGTGCCGCCACCGGCAGCTTCCACGACGAAGCCTGCAACAACATCGGCAACCTTTACCACAACGGCTTGGGCGTGAAACGCGATGTCAAGCGCGCCAAACATTGGTACAAACTCGCCGTCCGTTTGGGCAACGAAATGGCGGAGCGCAATTTGGCGCTGCTGCAAAACGAAGTGCAGGCTGCTTTCGGGCGATGAAACACACCGCAGGCACGCACCTTCGGCAGAATTTTGACCGCAACCCTAAAAATATAGTGGATTAAAATAAAAATGAGGCAAGGCGGCAAGCCGCAAGGCGTACAAATAGTACGTCAAGGCGAGCCAACGCCGTATCATTGCAATTTTAATCCACTATACATAGGCGATTCAGAAAACGTTTTTATTGAAAGGTGCGCTATGGACTGGTCTCAGATTCTCATCAACTGCATTATTTGGGTGATTGGCGTTGTGGTTTTCTTTGCCGGGCTGTATGCCGTTATCGTTATCCCGATGGCGCTGATGATGCTTGCCGTTGGCGCAGTTTGGCATGTTTTCCGTTTATTTTTGCCGTTTTTGCCTGATTTCTGGGCAGAGGTGGCCCAATCGGCAGAACCGCGCAAAAGAGGTTTTGATTGGGGCGAGAAAACCGAAGCAGACAAGCACCGCGAGTTGGTGGAACACATACGCATCCAGCACATGAACGAAGAAAGAAACCGAAGATAGGCAAAGCCCGTCCCGAAAAAAATAGGACGGGCAATGTTTGACTGATGTGCCGCAAGCCCTGTTTGCAAGCAGGGAATGAATTTTAACCGACCCTCCATCGTCCATTTGAAAGGATCGCGCATGAACTTCCGCCTTCTCCCCATCCTTCTCCTGCTGGCCGCCTGCCACCAACAGCAAGCCGCCCAACCGCCTGCCGCTTCCCAAGCGCAAAAGCAGCCTGCACCCACCGCTTCCGCAGCATCCGCCACCGATGACGCTTTCGGCGAAGCGAAGCCGCTTTCGGATACGCAAATCCGCCAACAGGCGGCGGAGAAAGTCCTGCAATATGCCAAACTCCGCCATTGCGGCAATGCCGATTTGGTGAAAATCGATGAGGAGGGCAGGGATGAAACCGATACAATCAATTCGGCCGATGCCGCCATCGTCCTGAGCACAAGAAAACACAACAACGTACAGAATACCGTTGTGGCCGTGCTGTACCATTCTGACTCTATCGCCGCCCAAGCCATGTTGCCCAGAACATCAAGCGGACCAGACTATTGGGGTGTGGTTATGTGCGGCGGAGGTTCCATCAGCGCTTATTATTTGCAACTGGCAGGCTATAACATATACCGTGGCAAGGGCAACGTTGTAGTGAGCGACACTAATTTGTTTGAGCAGATTTATGAAGCCAATGTAGCCGCCGCGCGCGAGCACGCAACAGACCCGAAAGGCAACCCGTATTTCATCAACGCGCGCTTTATCGAAAGCGTGAAAAAACAGGGCGAAAATCTGGAAATCGTGTCGCTCCAAAACGCTGGTGACCTCCTCAGTCCCCCTTTCGCACGCTGGAAATACACCGTGCATCTGTTTGATTTGAAAATCACATCGTCCGAATATTTGGGCGAAGTCCGTTACGATGAATGACGGCCGATGCGAAAGCAGCCTGCACTTCGGTTTTCCAATGTGCAGGCTGCTTTTTGCAACGTCGATGACGGCTAATCCGCCGGTGTTTCCAACACTTCCCATTCATACTCCGCCTCGTGGATGTCCAGCGCGTAGCCGTTTTCCAGATACAGCGCGAAATCGCCGTGCTGCTCAAACCAAACGCCCAAAGCAGCCTGCAAGGAAGGCAGGGAAATGCGCGCCCAAAGCACAAAGGCGTTTTCCCGCAGGCTAATCCAAGCTGTGTCGGCTTGCAGGGCGAGAATGCGCCGCACCGTTTCGGCACGGGCGGCTTGGTGTTGGGCTTGGTGGAATGCGCGGTCCATTTCGCCGTTTTGGTGAAACGGAAAGCGGGCGGCGGCCGGGCGGTCGATGCGGTAAATGCCGCTGTTTACAAACCGTCGGGCAATGTCGCCGTCTGCGGATTGGATGTCGCCAATGTTCAGGAAGGCGTAACGCTGCCGCAGGCGGATTTGCGCGTTGCGCTGTTGGTGTCGGGCGATTTTGGGGTTCATGGCTGTCGTTGCGGTGTGCGGCAGGCGGCAAATGGTACCGGCCGAACGTTCGGCTTTCTATTTCAGGCGGCTTTGCAAAACACCTGCCGCCCGAAAGGGAAAATGCAGCCTGCACTTTTTATAGTGGATTAAACTTGCAATGATACGGTGTTGGCTCGCCTTGACGTACTACTTGTACGCCTTGCGGCTCGCCGCCTTGCCTCATTTTTATTTTAATCC
>ERZ1023282.603-NODE-603-length-17143-cov-6.245669_pt1 | contig 17143 bp, 21 predicted proteins | sample MGYA00521262_ERZ1023282 | MGnify/ENA primary metagenome ERZ1023282 (study PRJEB32759, sample SAMN07749867) | skin metagenome | biome: transportation; feature: city; material: polyester macromolecule | host: Homo sapiens | place: Hong Kong:KT line | collected... | reverse complement strand
ATCGTATTCGGCCATGTCGCGGCGCATGATGGCGGCGGTGTATTTGGCAATGTCCAAGCCGGTTTTGAAGCGGTTTTGCAAACGCATACGGGCAACGTATTCAGGCGTGATGGCTGCCCAACCCTGACCGTGCGCCTCTTTGACTTGTTCCGCTGCTTTGATTTCTTCCTGATAATTAGCCATTGTGATGCTCCTTTACTCTCTTCAATTTGGTTCTGATAAAAACGCCGCAACGCTTTTGTAATAGCGTGTAGTCGAGCGGCTTGACGTGAATTTACCTGCAAATTTTATACTTGCCAAGTATGTTTTTTTGATTTGATTGGGGATTTTTTCTTCTTCGAGAGTGCGCTTAAGCGGATATTTGATATTTTCCAGCCAAACTAAGAAGCAAACGTGCATTTTATGGCCTCGTTTTCTAAAATTTAGGCAGTTTTTTGTTATTTTAATGTTATCAAAGAAGGTTTTTATTTTATAAACCCATGTGTTTCAGGTAATTAAATATCGCCTTATGTGTAATGCTTTGTAGTTTTATATTATCCAACCATATCGGAATGAAAAATATGATTCCAGATATTTCCCGTAAACCGGTTTTATTGAAAAAATCCAATATTTCCCAGAAAATCGGATTTGCATCGTAAAAAGCCGAAAAGCTGAGGCGGCTCAAGCAATTCTGCAAAGTCGGGCAACATTTTGCCAGTTTGAATTTAATCCGCTATGGTTTACAATCCGCCGCTTTGCAAACTGTGGTTCGCAATCCTCCCACAATAAAAAACTAAGGAATTTTCTATGACGCGTTCTTCTGAAGAGTTGCGGGGCATCACGCTGCTCGGCAACCAGCACACTCAATACAAAACCGAATATGCGCCGGAAGTTTTGGAAGCATTCGACAATAAGCATCCCGACAACGATTATCTCGTTTCCCTTGTTTGCCCGGAATTTACCAGTATTTGCCCGATTACCGGCCAACCAGATTTTGCCACCATCCGCATTGCCTATATTCCTGACGGCAAATTGGTGGAGAGTAAATCGCTCAAGCTCTATCTCTTTAGCTTCCGCAATCATGGCGACTTTCATGAGGATTGCGTCAATATCATCATGAAAGATTTAATCCGCCTGATGCAGCCGAAATATATTGAGGTATTTGGCGAATTTACCCCGCGCGGCGGCATCGCCATTCATCCGCTCGCCGTTTATGGCCGCCCCGGTACGGTTTATGAAACCCGCGCCGCCGACCGCCTCCACCACCACTAAGGATTCTCCCATGCAAGCATTTCATTTCACCGCCGCCGAACGGCGCAAGGCGCTCGTTTGGCTCGTTTTCTGGCACACTTTCGTGATTGCCGCCAGTAATATTCTCGTACAAATCCCCTTCCAGATTGGCGAATTGCATACCACCTGGGGCGCGTTTTCTTTCCCTTTTATTTTTTTGACGACTGACCTCACCGTGCGCATTTTTGGCGCGGCACTAGCGCGCAAGATTATTTTCTGCGTGATGATTCCGGCGCTGTTGCTGTCCACGGCGGTGGCCATTCTGGTGACGCGCATGTCGCGAGCCCAGGCCATTGGCGGACAGATGAACACCCAGCTGGTCGGCGACGGCCGCGCTCTGGCGATGGCCGCCGGCCTGATGGGGCTGATCGGCCTGGTGCCGGGTATGCCCAATCTGGCGTTTCTGGTGCTGGCGGCCCTGCTGGCCGGTGGCGCCTATTGGCTGCACCGCCGCGCCCAGGCCACGCAGACAGCCGATCCCGATCATGCGGAGACGCAGGCGCCGCCGGCCGAACTCGGCTGGCAGGATCTGCCGCCGGTGGATCCGGTGGGGCTGGAGCTGGGCTACCGCCTGATTCCGCTGGCCGACACCCAGCGTGGCGGCGAGCTGATGGCGCGCATCCGGGGGATTCGCCGCAAGCTGTCGGAGGAGCTCGGGTTTCTCTATCCGCCGGTGCATGTCCGTGACAACCTGCAGCTGGCACCCAACCGCTATCGGGTGCTGCTGCATGGGGTCGAACTGGCCGCCGGGGAGTGCCACCCGGACCGCGATCTGGCACTGGATGCCGGGCAGGTGCTGGGGCCGGTCGAAGGCATTGCCACTCAGGATCCGGCGTTCGGGCTGCCGGCGCTGTGGATCGAGCCGGGGCAGCGCGCCTACGCCCAGGCACAGGGCTACACCGTGGTGGATGCCGCCACTGTCATCGCCACCCATCTGTCGCAGCTGCTGCGTGACCACGCGCAGGAGCTGCTGGGGATCGAGGAGGCGCAGGCCCTGCTGACCGCCACGGCCCAGCACAGCCCCAAACTGGTCGAGGACCTGGTGCCCAAGGTGTTGTCGCTGGCGGTGTTCACCCGGGTGCTGCAGGGGCTGTTGGGTGAGCGGGTGCCAGTGCGCAATGTGCGCGGGGTGCTGGAGGCGCTGGCCGAACACGCGCCCCGCACCCAGGAGCCGCAGGCCCTGCTGGTGGCGGTGCGGCAGGCGCTGTCGCGGCAGATCGTGGCGAGCATCGCCCCGCCGGGTGCCGCTGATCTGCCCGTTTTCACCCTTTCGTCCGCGCTGGAGCGGCTGTTGCAGGACGGCATGCAACAGCCACAGAACGCCCTGGAGCCCGGCCTTGCGGAACGACTGCAAACCTCGTTGGAAACCCAGGCCCGGCAGCAGGACGCCGTCGGCGAGCCGACAGTCCTGCTGGTCCCCGGCACCCTGCGACACACCCTGGCGCGTTTCCTTCGCGCCGCCGTGCCCCAGGCCCACGTTCTCGCCTTCCACGAACTGCCGGACACCACGCGTATTCGCCATGTCGGGCAACTGGGGTAAGCCATGAAGATCAAACGATTCCTTGCCAGCTCGATGCGTGAGGCCATGCGCCGGGTGCGTGAAGAGCAGGGGCCGGATGCGGTGATTCTCGCCAGCCACACCCGTGAGGACGGGATCGAGGTGGTGGCGGCGGTGGACTACGACGAAGCCCTGATGCGGCAGGCGGTGCAGCGCGGCGAGACTGAGCCGGCGGTGCCCAGTCCGCGCCGCATTGCAGCCGGCCGCGCCGACACACCAGTGGAGTGGGCGGTCGATCCGCAGATTCGCCGGCTTGAATCCGAACTGGCGCAGTTGCGCGGCTTGCTTGAGGCGACGCTGGAGGCCAACGAAACCCAGCTGGCCAAGGCGCATCCCAACCGTGCCCGCATCTACCGGCTGATGGAAACCCTGGGATTCTCCCCGCGCGTGGCCCGTCGCACCGCCGCCAGCCTGCCGGTGGATGCGGACGAGCAGCGGACACGGGTGCTTCCCGTGGGCTGGCTCGCCCGCCATCTGCAGGTGAGTCCGCCGACGGTGCTGGAGCAGGGCGGACGGATTGCGCTGGTGGGACCCACCGGGGTCGGCAAGACCACCACGCTTGCCAAGCTGGCCGAGCGCGCGGTGCGCCGATTCGGCGCACGCCAGGTGGCCGTCGCGTCGCTGGATACCTATCGCATCGGTGCCGAGGAACAGCTTTCCACCTACGCCCGACTGCTCGGGGTGCCGTTGTTCATCGTGCCGTCGCCGGATCAGCTGTCGGCGCGGCTGGCGGAGCTGGCGGACTGCCGCTGCGTGTTCATCGATACCCCGGGCATGAGCCCGGCCGATACCCGACTGGCCGAGGCGCTGGAGGTGCTGGGGGCGATGCCCGAGGTGCTGAGTACCTGGCTGGTGTTGTCCGCCGGCCAGCAGCGCGAGGACCTGGAGGCGGCGGTCAGCCGCTTCGCCCCGGTACGGCCGCAGGCGCTGGTGCTGACCAAGGTGGACGAATGCACCCGGCTTGGCGGTGCCTTGTCGGTGGCGCTGGAGCGCCAGTTGCCGATCACGGTGATCTCGGACGGTCAGCGTGTGCCCGAGGATCTTCACACCGCCCGCGCCGCCGACCTCGTGCTGCGGGCCATGCAGAACGCGCGGCAGGTGCTGCCGCCCAGCGAGACGCCCAGCGTGGCCGACCTGGAAACCGAAATCCCGACAATGGAGCGCGCCGCTCATGCTTGAACGACTGAAAGATCGCTTGCACCAGGCGGTGGGACTGGCGGGACCGGAGCCGGCGCGTCCGGCACGGGTGATCGCCGTCGCCAGCGGCAAGGGTGGGGTGGGCAAGACCAATGTGTCCGCCAATCTGGCACTGGCGCTGCAGATGAGTGGCGAGCAGGTGCTGTTGATGGATGCCGACCTCGGCCTCGCCAACGTCGATGTCCTGTTCGGCCTGCAGCCCACCTTCCATCTGCAGCATGTGCTGGAAGGACGCTGCACCCTGCAGGAGGCGTTGGTCGAGGGCCCACAGGGCCTCACCATCGTGCCGGCCGCCAGCGGCCTCGGGCAGATGGCCAACCTGTCCCATGCGGAGCATGTGGGCCTGATCCGCGCCTTCTCGGAACTGCAGACACCGGTGGACACCCTGGTGGTGGACACGGCCGCCGGCATCGCCGATGGCGTGCTGACCTTCTGCCGGGCCGCGCAGGAGGTGCTGATCGTTGCCAACAATGAACCGGCATCCCTCACGGACGCCTACGCCCTGATCAAGGTGCTGTCGCGGGACCAGGGCGTGAAGCGTGTGCAGGTGGTCGCCAACATGGTGCGCTCGGCGGCTGAGGGCTACGAACTGTTCGAGCACCTTCGCCGGGTTTCGGATCGATTTCTCGACGTTCATCTCAATTTTCTCGGCGCGGTTCCCTACGACGAGTTCCTGCAGCGCGCGGTGCGACGTCAGCGTGCGGTGATGGAGGCCTATCCGAGCGCGCCGTCGTCGGTGGCGTTCCGCACCATCGCGCAGGCCATCCAGAAGTGGCCGCCGCCGCAGGGTGCGCGGGGGCATGTGGAGTTCTTTGTGGAGCGGCTGGTCGGCGCCCCGATGATGATGGGGGCGATGGCATGAGCAGCGCCGCCGCCTATCGCGCGGTGCAGGCGCCCGACGTCAATGCGCTGGTGCGGGATCACCAGGATCTGGTGCGGCGGATTGCCTATCACCTGCTGGCGCGGCTGCCGGCCTCGGTGGAGGTGGACGATCTTCTGCAGGCCGGGCAACTCGGTCTGATCGAGGCCGCCCAGCATTTTCGTGACGATGGTGGCGCCAGCTTCGCCACCTTCGCCGGCATCCGCATTCGCGGCGCCATGCTCGACGAACTGCGCAAGGGCGACTGGGTGCCCCGATCCGTGCATCGGCGTGCCCGTGAGATCGCCGAGGCGATTCGCGCCATCGAGGCGCGCACCGGCCATGAGGCCAGCGATGCCGAGATTGCGCAGGCGCTGGGAATGCCACTCGAGGCCTATCACCGGCATGCCGAGGATGCGGCACGGGCGCCCCTGCTGTCGCTGGATGATCCGGGCGCCGGTGATCGCAGTCTGGCTGACACGCTGGAGGATCCGGAAACGCCGGAGCGGGCCACGTTCCAGGCTGCATTCCGGGAAGCCCTGGCCGATGGAATCGCCGAGCTGCCGGACCGTGAACGCACCGTGATGGGCCTGTACTACCAGGACGAACTGAACCTGAAGGAGATCGGCCGCGTGCTGGGTGTCAGCGAAAGCCGGGTCTGCCAGTTGCACAGCCGGGCGTTGCTGCGCTTGCGTGCCCGCCTTCAGGACTGGCGCAGCGTGGCCGTTGCGGCCTGAACCCGAAGAACCCCCGAGAGAAATGCCATGAACCCCAACATGAAAATCCTGATCGTCGATGACTTCTCGACCATGCGACGGATCGTCAAGAACCTGCTCGCCGATCTGGGCTTCAACAACACCGCCGAGGCCGATGACGGCGCCACCGCGATGCCGCTGTTGAAGCAGGGCGGTTTCGAGCTGGTCGTCACGGACTGGAACATGCCGGGGGTCACCGGCATCGAACTGCTGCGCGCCATTCGCAGCGACCCGGATACCGCCAAGCTGCCGGTACTGATGGTGACTGCCGAAGCCAAGCGCGAGCAGATCATCGAAGCGGCCCAGGCCGGCGTTAACGGTTACGTGATCAAGCCCTTCACGGCGCAGACGCTGAAAGAGAAGCTGGACAAGATCTTCGAGCGGCTGGCGCAGGCGGCATGAGCACGCCCACGTCCCCGGCGCCGGATCTGCGTGCGGACCTGATGCAGGTCACCACGCAGTTTCAGACCGCGCTGCACAACCTGCCGCTGGACACGAGGCTGGTGGATGTGGCGCGTCTGGCGCTGCCCGACGCCTGCGCCCGTCTGGATCACGTGGTGGCGCTTACCGAGCAGGCGGCGCACTCGACGCTGGATGAGGTGGATCAGCTCCGTGCCGGGCTTGATCGCACGCTGCGACTTGCCGAGGGGCTGCCACCGCATGTTCGCGAGCGTCTGCTGGCACTGGTCGCCGAGCAGCGCCAGCGTTGCGCGGCACTGGATGCGGCCCAGGCCTATCAGGACCTGACCGGGCAGATCATCCGGCGTGTCACGGCGCTGATCCGGGGGCTCGAACAGGACCTGCTGGCCATCGCCGACGGTCGCAGTCCGCCACCGCGGGCAGGCCCCGCCGAGGACCGGGGCAGCGGACCGGCGGTGCAGGGTCTCGATCAGCCGGCGGCCTCGCAGGGCGATGCCGATGATCTGCTGTCGGCGCTGGGGCTGTAGCCATGAGCACGGCCGATCCCAGCCTGCTGCCGGATTTCCTCACGGAGGCGGGCGAACTGCTCGACCGCCTGGGGGAGGATGTCTTCGCACTGGCCGAGGATGCATCGGCGGAACGCCTCAACGCCGTGTTTCGCGGCTTTCATACCATCAAGGGCGGCGCCGGCTTTCTCGAGCTGGCGCCGGTGGTGACGCTGTGTCACCGGGCCGAAGATGCCTTTGGCAGGGTGCGCGACGGGCAGCTGGCGGTGACCCCGGCCCTGGTGGATGCCGCCCTGGACGCGGTGAAGGTTCTCGACCAGCAGGTGGCGCTCCTGCATGACGGCGGCATGCCGTTGGAAACGCCCGCAGCGGTGCTGTCGGCATTTGACGCACTGCTCGGCACGGCGGCGGATGACGCCATCAGTGAAGATGAGTTCGAGGCGCTGCTGGATCAGTTGCACGGGACCGGAGCGGCGCCGGCAGGCCCTCCACCCGCCGCCCCGGCCAGAGTCGTCGAGGTGTCCGCGCCCGCGCCTGTCGCCGCGCGGACCCCGGACACCACGGTGCGGGTGGACAGTGAGCGGATTGATCACCTGATGACCCTGGTGGGCGAACTGGTCATTGTCCGGAACCGGCTGAAGGCCGATCCGCGACTGCGCGGGCCCAGTGGCGGCCTGATGGGCGAGCTGGATCGCGTCACCGTGCGGCTGCAGAACGCTGTGATGCGGGTCCGCATGCAGCCGGTGGGGCGCCTGTTCGCGCGCTTTCCCCGGGTCGTGCGCGATCTCGCGCGCGAACTCGGCAAGCAGGTGCGGGTGGAACTCGCCGGGGAGGACACCGATCTCGACAAGCACCTGGTGGATGCCTTGGCCGATCCATTGATTCACCTGGTGCGGAATGCGGTGGATCACGGGATCGAGTCGCCCGAGGTCCGGCGGGAGCTGGGCAAGAACCCGGTGGGGCGGCTGTTGCTCAGCGCCAGTCAACGCGGTGACAGCGTGATGCTGCGCGTGGAGGACGATGGCAAGGGACTGGACCCTGATGCCATCCGCGCTTCCGCGGTGCGCAAGGGCTTGCTCGACGAGCGGGCCGCTGCCGCGCTGACGCCGGCCCAGGCCTGCGAGCTGGTGCTGCGGCCGGGGTTCTCCACCCGCGAAGCGGTGTCGTCGGTTTCCGGGCGGGGCGTCGGGATGGATGTGGTGGCCAGTGCCGTGCGTGCCTTGGGTGGGCGCCTGTCGCTGTCAGGGCAGGTCGGGCGTGGGGCGGTGGTGGAGCTGGTGCTGCCGCTGACCCTGGCGATCCTGCCGACCCTGCGGACCCGCTGCGGGCCCCGCAGTCTGGCGTTGCCCCTGCGGCAGGTGATGGACCTGCAGCCGTTCGACCCCGAGGCGCTGCAGTGGCGGGCCGGCCAGCCGGTGTTGCCGCTGCAGGGCCGTAGTGTGCCGGTGACCTTTCTCGATCAATGGCTGGACCTGCCGGCCGGCGCCCGCAGCCTGCTGGTGCGGGTGACGACGCATCACGGCGAGCGGGGCTTGGTGGTGGATGGTGTCGAAGGCCGCGAGGACGTGGTGCTGAAGCCGCCCGGACGGCTGCTGCGGGGCATCCCGGGCTATGGCGGCGCCGCCGTCACCGGCGACGGACGGATCGCGCTGATTCTTGACCCTGACGGCCTCACCGCCGCACAGCCGGAGACCTGAGGCATGGATATCGTCAGCCTGGTCGCCGTCATACTGGCCTTCGTGTCGGTGATCGGCGGCAGCATTCTCAAGGGCAGCGGCATCAGCGCGCTGTTGTCCGGTGCCGCGTTCATGATCGTGGTGATCGGCACCCTGGCGGCGATCTGCCTGCACACCCCGGGCACTACGCTCAAACGTGCGCTGGCCATCGTCAAATGGGTGTTTGCGCCGCCGAAGGAAGATCCGCACAGAACGCTGGAGCGCGTGGTGGAGTGGAGCCAGACCGCGCGCAAGCAGGGCCTGCTGGCGCTGGAAGGCGCGGTGGACGGTGAGACCGACCCCTTCATCAAGAAGGGCTTGCAGATGTTGGTGGACGGGACCGAACCGGAAACCCTCCGGGGCGTCCTCGAGGTGGAGATCGAGGCCCGGGAGCATCACGATCTGGCGGCAGCCAAGGTGTTTGAAGGGGCCGGCATCTATGCCCCCACCATGGGCATCATCGGCGCCGTGATGGGGCTGATGGCGGTGATGAAGAATCTCGCCGACCCTTCAAAGCTCGGCGCCGGCATCGCCGCAGCCTTTGTTGCCACCATCTACGGCATCGGCTTCGCCAACCTGTTTCTGCTGCCGATGGCGGCCAAGCTCAAGGCCATCGTGCAGGGTCGTGCGCGCCAGCAACAGATGCTGGTGGAAGGCCTGGTGGCCATCGCCAACGGCGAAAACCCCCGCAACATCGAGGCCCGGCTGTCGGGCTATCTGCATTGAGGAACGCGCATGGCACGCAAGGTCAAGCATGAGGAACACGCCAACCACGAGGCCTGGGCCATTCCCTATGGCGACCTGATCACACTGTTGCTGGCGTTCTTTGTGGTGATGTACGCGGTATCGTCGGTCAATGAGGGTAAGTACCGGGTCATGGCGGCCTCGATGTCGGCCGCCTTCGGGGGCACGCCGAAATCACCGCTGCCGATCCAGATTGGCGACAACCTGGCCAAGGGCAGCGAAAGCGGGCAGCCATCGCCTCCGTCCGACGTTCCCAAGTTCCAGACCGAGATGAAGGAGTTTCTCAGCAGCGCGCCCCTGGCCGAAGCGCTCAAGGAGGCGCGACCGGTGCCCGCCCGGCTGAAGCCGGAAAGCGACGAAACCCTCAATCGCATCAGCGACAACATTTCGGCGGCACTGGCCCCGCTGATCGCCGACAACTGGGTACGTGTCACCCGTCGCACCTTCTGGCTGGAGGTCGAGATCAATACCGATGTGCTCTATGCCAGCGGTTCGGCGGCGCTCAATGCCGAGGTGCTGCCGGTGATCGATGAACTGGCTTCGGTACTGGTGGCATTCGACAATCGCATGCGGGTCGAAGGGCATACCGACGATCGACCGATCCACACCTCGCTGTTCCCCTCCAACTGGGAATTGTCGGCGGCGCGTGCCGGTACCGTGGTGCGGCGCTTGCGGGACGGCGGCATTGCGCCGGAGCGCTTGTCGGTGGTGGGGTATGGCGAATTTCACCCGACAGGTGACAACACCACCGTCGAAGGCCGGCAGCGCAACCGCCGCGTCACCATCGTGATTCTGGCCGCGGAAGCGGCCTCGCTGCCCATCGGGCCCGCCGGAGCACACCATGCCCCTTGAGGCCACGCCCGATCTGCCTCCCGGCCCCTGGCTGCTGGTGGGCCTGGGAGACCGCCTCTACGGGTTGCCGGTGCCGTGGTTGCGCGAGGCCCTGCCGGGGCAACCGGCCGATCCGGTGCCCGGCGCGCCGCCGGGAGTGCGGGGCATCATGCACGTCCGTGGCGAGGTGATGCCGGTGGTGGACCTGCGGGTACCGCTGGCGGTCGAGGGGGCGTCGGATGCGACGGCCGGCAAGCTGGTGGTGGTGGAAGTGGAGCAGGAGCGGTTTGCGTTGCGGGTGGACCGGGTGGCGGACGTGGTGAAGGTGCAGGCCGAAGGCATCGAACCGCGCGCCATCGGCCCGCACCCGAAGGCGCTGTGTGGTTTTGCCCGGCTGTCGCAGGGCCTGGTGCAGCTGGTCGACCCCCGAGCGCTGCTGGCCCTCACCGCTGCAGCGGCGTCCGCTACAGCATCACGAACGACTTGAACCCGCCCCAGAACATGCGTTTGCCGTCGAACGGCATGGCCTGCATGTCCATCTGCAATCGCGGATCGTTCATCACCTTGGCGACCACCCGGTCGCGGTCCTTGCGGGAGCGGTAGGTGGCCCAGGCGAACACCACGACCTCGCCCGGCTTGAGTTTCACGCTCTGCGGAAACGAGGTGGATTTGCCGGGCTGAACATCATCCTCGACACATTCCACATAGCTGAGGGCGCCATGTTCGCGCCAGATCTTGCCCGCCTTGCGGGCCATGCGGCGGTAGGCGGTGAGGTTGTCCCGGGGGACCGGCAAAACGAATCCATCGACATACATGACGTACTCCTCGGTGGGCTGTGAATGACGAATACCCGTCGAGCGAGCCTGCGCGAAATCGACAGGGGTGTCATCCACCGGGGGTTACGGCTGGAGTCCGGGCAGGCCGGGGTGACGGTTCCTGTCTGCCTCCCGTCATGTCTCACGTAATCGGGCATCCAGGCTCCGACCGCCGAAGCTGGATCCCGGGTCAGGCCCGGGATGACGTCACCTGCTCATCTCCCGTCATGCCCGACGTGATCGGGCATCCAGGCTCCGACCGTCGCAGCTGGATCCCGGGTCAGACCCGGGATGACGTCACCTGCTCATCGCCCGTCATGCCCGACGTGATCGGGCGTCCAGAGCCGATCGTTGCAGGTGGACCCCGGGTCAGGCCCGGGGTGACGTCACCTACCTATCTCCCGTCATGCCCGACTCGATCGGGCATCCAGAGCCGACCGCTGCCGCTGGACCCCGGATCAAGCCCGGGGTGACGTTTCCTACTCCTCAACCGTCATGCCTGACCGCTTCGGTCGATCAACGTCCCACCAGCGAGCGCGCAATCACTTCCTTCATGATTTCCGAGGTGCCGCCGTAGATACGCTGGATGCGGGCATCCTGCCAGTAGCGGCTGATCGGGTATTCGGTCATGTAGCCGTAGCCGCCGAACAGCTGCAGGCAGGCGTCGGTGACGCGGCCTTCCATCTCGGTGGTGGAGAGCTTGATCATGGCGGCGTGCGGCACATCGAGCTTGCCTTCGGCGTAGAGCGCATTGCACTTCTCGACAAAGGCGCGGTGCACTTCGATGTCGGTCTTGCATTTGGCCAGCTCGAAGCGGGTGTTCTGGAAGCTGGCGATGGGCTGGCCGAAGGCCTTGCGCTGGCTGACGTACTCCACGGTCCTTTCCAGAGCGCCCTGGGCGTGGCCGACGGCGGTGACGGCCAGGGCCAGCCGCTCGCGCGGCAGCTCGTCGATGAGGTGGCCGAAGCCACCGCCGACCTTGCCGAGCACTTCGTCGGCGGCCACTTTGACGTTGTCGAAGAACAGCTCCGAGGTGTCGGCGGCGTGCAGGCCCACCTTTTCGAGGTTGCGGCCGCGCTTGAAGCCGGGCAGCGAGGTGTCGAAGGTGAACAGGGTGGTGCCCTTGGCGCCCTGTTTGGGATCGGTCTTGGTCGCCAGCACCACCACGCCGGCATGCTGGCCGTTGGTGATGAAGGTCTTGGAGCCGTTGATGAGGTAGCTGTCGCCGTCGGGCAGGGCGCTGGTCTTGATGCCCTGCAGATCGGAGCCGGCGCCCGGCTCGCTCATGCCGATGGCGCCGATGCACTCGCCGCTGGCCATGCGCGGCAGATACTTCTGCTTCTGCTGCTCGCTGCCGAGATGGAGGATGTAGGGGGCGGCGATGTCGGAATGCACCGACAGGTTGGACGCCAGTGCCAGGTAGCCCATCCGTGCGGCTTCTTCCAGCACCACCATGCTGAACTCGAACGGTGCGCCCATGCCGCCGTATTCCTCGGGCATGTCCACGCACAGCAGGCCGTTCTCGCCCATCTTCAGGTAGAGCTCCTTGGGGAAGATGCCTTCTTTCTCCCACTGCGCGTAGTGCGGTTCCACCTCGTCGTTGAAGAAGCGCACGACGGTGTCGCGGAACAGCTGCATTTCGGCGGTATCACTCATGAGTCACAGTCCTTTTGGGTCAATACGAATGTCAGGGCATCAAGGTTGATCTGGAGGCGGCCGGCTGCCGGCCACTGATAGCGGATGCGTTGGGGCTCCCCCGGACCGTCGCGCCGGAACTGCAGCGGAGCAGTGGACTCCAGCACATAGCGGGCCGCAGGCTCGCCTTCGGGCTGGATCAGCAGCGCGGTGCCGGTATCGGTGGCGACGATGCGCATGAACTCGTAGGTCTCGGTGCGGCTGCCGTTCAGGCGCAGGCTGGTGCCGAGCATCACGTTGTCGCTGGGCGGTAACCACACCTCCCGGTATTGCTGTTCCTGGGTGGCGTACTCCCAGCAGCCCTGAAGGCCATCGAGGGTGGGCAGGCGCGGCTGTGCCATCGCCACGGCGGGCAGGCTCAGCAGCAGTGACAGGCTGTAACGCAGGAGCATAGTCATCGGCTATCACGAGGGCGAAAAGAATTCATTTGCACGAATGTTGAGAGTAATTATCATTTGCAACAGTTCTCACTTGGAGCCCGCCATGACCAAAACGCTCAGCTTCGCAGTCGTCCATTTTACGGTGGCGTTCACGGTTGCCTATCTGATCACCGGCAGCTGGGTCGCGGGCAGCCTCACGGCGCTGATCGAGCCTTGTATCAATACCGTGGCCTACTATCTCCACGAAAAAGTGTGGTCGCGGCGCGTGCCGCCGGCAGGTGATGCGGCAACGTCCACCTGGAGGCCGCAGCCCGCGCCGGTGTGAGCGGGCTGCGCCGTCACCGGGTCTGAGGCGCCGGGCGGGGGCGTCAGGAATCTGTGATGGGATGATAGAGTCCCGGCATCACGAGGAGATGCCGATGGCAGAACAGTCCGCCAGCCCACGAACACCCCTGAGCCGACCGCGCACGCCTGCGCTGCTGATTCACGGCATGTGGTGCACGGGGACGGACTGGGACCGTATCCGGCAGATGCTCGATGCACGGGGATTCGACTGTCATGCCCCCACGCTGCCGGCGCACCAGCCGACCCCTGACCAGCCGCTGCAGGTCGGGGCGATGAGCCTTCAGGACTACCTCCGCTTTCTCGAGCGGGAGGTGACGGCGCAGGAGTGGCAGAGCCCGCCGGTGTTGATCGGGCACTCGATGGGCGGGGCCTTGGCGCAGCAGCTGGCGACGCGGGTGGAATGCCGCGCGCTGGTGTTGCTGACACCGGCGCTGCCGTGGGGCATGAACATTCTCTCCTGGTCCAATTTCAAGGCATTTTTTGCGGCCTTTGCGCGCTGGGGATTCTGGCGGCGCCCCCACAAGCCGTCGCGACGGATGGCGTCCTATGCGGCCTTCAACGGCCTGCCGGAAGCGCGGCATGACGTGCTCTATCAGCGCATGGTGCATGAGTCCGGCCGGGCGGCGTTCGAGCTGGCCTTCTGGTGGGCGGACCTGCGGCGCGCGTCTCGCGCCGAGGCCGATCGGGTTCGCTGCCCGGTATACATCGTCAGTGCCGGCGCCGACCGTCTCACCCCTTCGCGTCATGTGCGCAAGCTGTTGCGGCGGTATCCCTCAGCCCGATTACGGCACTATCCCGACCGCGGACACTGGGTCATCGATGACGAGCATACGGACGAAATGATGAATGGCATCTGCAGTTGGCTGCGTCCCCTGGAGGAGCGCCCCGTTCCCGTTACGGCACAGCCGGCAGGGTTGACGGCATGAAACATCGGTTTATCTCGGCCGCCCTGGTGGCGGTCACGGGCGCGGTTTGGGCGCAGGGCGACACGGTGGGGCGGGCATTGAACACCGTGGAGCAGTCGCAGCGTGCCGCTGCGGCCTCGCAGGACCGGGTCGACCAGCTTGATGATCAGACCCGCGCCCTGCTGGAGCGCTTCCGCGCCGCCAGCTGGCAGGCCCAGCAGCTGACGGTCTATGCCGACCAGCTGGAAGCCATTGCCGAGCGACAGGCCGAGGAGAAGACCTCGCTGCAGCGCCAGATCGAGGCCATGCAGCGCACCGAGGCGGAGCTGCTGCCGCTGATGCTGCGCATGCTGGATGCGCTGACCCGTTTTGTGGAGCTGGATCTGCCGTTCCTGCCGCAGGAGCGGCGCGAGCGGCTCGACAACCTGGAGCGCCTGATGAGTGATCCCGAGGCGACGCTGGCCGACAAGTACCGGCGCCTGCTGGAGGCCTATCAGGTGGAAGTGGACTATGGCCGTGGCCTGGGGGCGGAGCGGGCGGAGGTTGACGGTCGGGTCGTGGATCAGCTGCGGGTGGGCCGACTGGCGCTCTATGCCCTCACCTTGGAAGGCGATCAGGCCTGGCGCTGGGATGCCGAGTCGGCCCAGTGGCTGCCGCTGGAAGGCGGTTGGGTCAGGACCATCCGGCAAGGGCTGCGCATGGCGCGCGACACCGCGCCGGCCGGGCTGCTGAAACTGCCCGTGGCGGTCGCCGAGGAGGTGCAGCCATGAAGCGCTGGACGCTATTGCTGGCCGGTCTGGTCGCCGCCACCGCCCAGGCCCAGGCGCCACAGACCGCCGAAGGTCTTGACGCCCTGCTGCGGGAAGTGCAGGCCGCTGCCGCCGAGGGCCGCACTCTCAACCGGGAGCGTGAAGCGCGGTTTCTGCGAGAGAAGAATCAGCAGGCAGCGATGCTGCGCGAGGCCGAGGCGGAGAAACGCAAGGCCGATACCCGCATCGCCGAGGTGCGCCGTCGTTTCGAGGCGCAGCAGCGCGAGGTGCAAGCCCTGAAGGAACAGCTGCGGACCAGTGTCGGCGAGCTGGATCAGATGTACGCCGGCATCCGGCAGGTCGCCGGGGATCTGCGTGCGCTGGCGGCGGACTCGCTGATCACCGCACAGGCACCCGAGCGGCTGCAGTTGCTCGATCAGCTTGCCACCGGCCGCGAGCTCCCCGGCATTCCGGAGCTGGAGCAGCTCTGGGTGACGCTGATGGAGCAGATGACCGAGTCCGGACGCAGCGTACGGTTCGAGGCGCCCATCGTGGATGCCGGGGGCTTGTCGCGCACCACCGAGGTCGTGAGGGTGGGCAGTTTCTCTGCCTTTGCCGACGGCGAGTACCTGGTGCTCGACGAGCAGGCCCGACTGGTCGCCCTGCCGCGTCAGCCGGCCCGCAGCCTGCGCGGCTTGGCGGAGGACTTTGCCGCCAGCCGTCAGGGGGTGGCACCGGTGTTGATCGACCCATCGCGTGGCACCCTCCTCAGCGTGGAGGGCGACAAGCCGGATCTGCTGGAACGGGTGCAGCAGGGCGGCGCCGTGGGCTATGTGATTCTGGCCCTGGGTGTGATCGGGGTGCTGATCGCCGCCGGCCAGCTGCTGTTCCTCACCGGGACCGGCGGGCGCATGCGGGCGCAGTTGCGACAGCTGGATGCGCCGCGCGGCGACAATCCGCTGGGGCGGGTGATCGCCGACTTCCGGCAGGGCAGTCGCGACGACGATGACCCCGAGCTGCTGGAGTTGCGTCTGTCGGAGTCGGTGTTGCGCGAGACGCCCCGGCTGGAGCGCGCGCAGTCGGTCATCAAGCTGTTTGCGGCAGTGGCGCCGTTGTTGGGTCTGCTGGGCACCGTCACCGGCATGATCGCCACCTTCCAGGCGATCACCGTGTTCGGGACGGGGGACCCGAAACTCATGGCGGGTGGTATCTCCCAGGCGCTGGTCACCACCGTGCTGGGCCTGGTGGTGGCGATTCCCCTGCTGTTCGTCAATTCGCTGCTGGCGGCGCGTTCGCGGGTGCTGATCCAGATGCTCGACGAGCAGTCCGCCGTGCTGCTGGCGGAGCGTCTGGAGGGCCCCCGTGACTGAGGTGTGGCTGGCGCCGTATCAGTCGCTGAGCCTGTTCCTGGAAACCGGCGGCTGGGTGCTGAACTGGATCTTCGCCGCCGCCGTGCTGTTGTGGATGCTGATTCTGGAGCGCATCTGGTTCTTCTGGCGGGTGCTGCCGGGGGTGGAGGGGCGGGTGCGGGCGCACTGGTTCGCCCGCCCTGAGCGCCGCTCGTTCAGCGCGCGGCGGATCCGCAGCGCGCTGCTGGGCCGGGTGCACCTGCTGATGGGGCAGACCCTGCCCACCATCCAGGTGTTGATCGCCATCTGCCCGTTGCTGGGGCTGCTGGGTACGGTGACCGGCATGATCGAAGTGTTCGATGTCATGGCGCTCAAGGGCACCGCCGATGCGCGCGCCATGGCGGCCGGGGTGTCCCGTGCCACGGTGCCCACCATGGCGGGCATGGTGGTGGGGCTGTCGGGGCTGTTCTTCATCAACCGCTTCCAGTCGCGGATCCGCATCGAGAGCGAGCGGTTCGGCGACCGGCTGAGCGTCACGGAGGTGGCGGCATGAAAATCAAGCGGCACAGTCCGCCCGGCGATGACACCGGGATCGACCTGACCCCGATGCTGGATGTGATCTTCATCATGCTCATCTTCTTCATCGTCACCACCTCGTTCATCCGTGAGGCGGGCATCGAGGTGAACCGCCCCAGTGCCGAGACTGCGCAGCGCGAGGAGCAGACCAACATCCTGGTGGCGATTTCGCCCGAAGGCGAGGTCTGGATCGACAAGCAGCGCGTCGACATCCGGGGCCTGCGGGCGGTGATCCAGAAACTGCGTGCCGAAAACCCCGAGGCCTCGGTGGTGATTCAGGCCGATACCGACGCCCGTGCCGGGCTCATGGTGGAAGCCATGGATCAGGCGCGTCTGGCCGGCGTCAAGGACGTGTCCATTGCCGCACTTCCCCGCTGACGCTTCGCTGGAGGCCGCGCCCTGGTCGCGGCTGACGGTCACCGCCTTTTTCGCGGTGGGCGTGGCGGTGCTGCTGTTCCTGTGGATGTCGTGGATG
>ERZ1023282.599-NODE-599-length-17273-cov-4.769485_pt1 | contig 17273 bp, 16 predicted proteins | sample MGYA00521262_ERZ1023282 | MGnify/ENA primary metagenome ERZ1023282 (study PRJEB32759, sample SAMN07749867) | skin metagenome | biome: transportation; feature: city; material: polyester macromolecule | host: Homo sapiens | place: Hong Kong:KT line | collected... | reverse complement strand
CGTATCTAAAAGGTCGTCTGAAAACAGATTTTCCCGATGCGGAGTGGATGGAGTTGGACAAAACGGAGACGGACGAAAGGTCGTCTGAAAACGATTAAAATATGAAACCCATCAATCTAAATCCCATGAATCCCCCTTTGAATTGGCAAGGCAAACTTCCTGACGAGCTGCCGCAAGGCTGGAACGAACACGCCGCCGCCTTGTGCCAGCAAGCGTAGCCCGCACAAGGTAGGGTGTGTGCGTCCCGCACGCACGCGGTTTCAGCTTTCAGGCAGCCTGAAAACGCAGTTTCAACGAAGTTAAAAAATGCAGGCTGCTTTCAAAGCCCTCAAATGATTCAAAAAGCAGCCTGCACATTCAAAAACACACGGGCAAAAGCCGTTTGGCAACAACGCAGCAGCCGTAGGTTGGGTTGCTAAACCCACGCTTGCAGGCAGCCTGCACTTTATTGGAGAACACCATGAAAATAGTGACCAAAACCCTTGCGCTTTCGGTTTTCATGCTGCCGGCATTGGCATTGGCCGAAGCGGTTGGCGGTATGGGGGAAATTGTCATATACGCTATTTTGATGCTGGGCGGTGTCTATTTTATTTTGTTGCCTTATGTAATGACGCGGTTGGTGTATTGGATAGTGGTTATTTGCCTTACTCCAGGCAAAAAAACAGAAAAATTGAATTCCGGTTGGATTCTGTTGGATATTGTCATGTTTTCTCTGGCGGGATATTGGTACATTGGTTTCGTACTTTTACCCCAACGGGAAAGCAGGGAGCGCGAACGGCTCAAAGAGTTAAGCCAAATCACGCTGCCTGCGCCGCAAACCGTTTCCGGTATCGCTATGCCGGCCGGAACATATATTGAAACTAATATTGCGGAACGCACACAATCCGAACCCGACAAATTCACTTACGCAAAATTTCCACAACCGGTTGTGTGGAACGGCATTCCTATTACGAGCATAAAAAGGCCGATGTTCAACGATTATGACTATTGGTCGGACTATAATGCAATCCAAACCAACTCTGAAAAACCGGCCAGAATCGGGCAATGGCTTTGCGCGGGTAAAAATTTGGAATGGCGGTTGCTCCCGCAAGCCAATGGCAAGCCGCCAGAGATTCCTTACAACCAATCGGCAGAGTCTTATGTCTATTTGTCCAGCTGTTTTTTGGAGGAAGTGCAGACCGCATTGCTGCCCGAATTCGGCTCGATGTTTAAAGTGAGGTTCATCCGTCGGGAAAACGACAAATATCGGGATGCTGCCAAAGGATTTTGGCGTACTGCAGCATCTGGATACAGCGAAGAATCACGGGAATCCGGCAGAATGGATTTCTATTCTTTGGATCTGTCAGTGGACTCAGCGCGGGTGGTGCATGAATTTGCCGCTAAGCTGGAAGACAATAATCCGGATATGAATTGCCAAATACCCAATCCTACTTTTTTGGTGTGGCAAAAATCCCGGCCGAATGTGATTTTGGCAGCCAGCCCTGAACCGAAGAGAATTCCGAAAAAATGCTGGGGTAAAACGCTTGTGCCGACATCGTTTGAGGTACTTTCCAAGCAGCTCGGGCCGAATTACGCATCCTTTTTTGCCGGAGAAGGGCGATATTTCGAGCAAGCACAGGCGGCAAGCAGCGAGCAGAAGAATGCTGCAAAACCTTGAAATGTTGATATATCCAAAAGCAGCCTGCACCCCGAAATGGAAGTGCAGGCTGCTTTTGGATGGTGCGGACGATTACATGGCGCCGTAATTCGGTCCGCCGCCGCCTTCGGGGCAGGTCCATGTGATGTTTTGCGCCGGGTCTTTAATGTCGCAGGTTTTGCAGTGCAGGCAGTTGGCCGCGTTAATTTGCAGGCGGGGCTTTCCGCCGTTTTGCTGCACAATTTCATACACACCGGCAGGGCAGTAGCGCGTTTCGGGGCTGGCGTATTGCGCGTAATTCAGGTCAATCGCCAGTGCAGGGTCGCGCAGTTGCAGGTGTGCAGGCTGGTTTTCTTCGTGTGATACGCCGGCCAGGAACACGCTGCTCAAACGGTCGAAGGTGATTTTGCCGTCGGGCTTCGGATATTCGATGGGCGTATATTCTTTGGCGGGGTGCAGGCTGCCTGCATCCGTGCCGTGGTGGGTAATCGTCCAAGGCATCCGCCCTTTGAACACGTATTGCTCCAAGCCGGTATACATCATGGCGGGAATCAGCCCCCATTTGAACGCGGGGCGGATGTTGCGGATGGCGTGCAATTCTTGATACAGCCAGCTTTGCTCGAACAGGCCTTGATAACGCGCCGCCGTTTTGCCGTGTGCAGGCTGCTTTTCGGTGTCGCTTTCCAGTAGGGGGAATACGGCTTCTGCCGCCAGCATGGCGGATTTCATGGCGGTGTGGCTGCCTTTGATGCGCGCCACGTTCAAAAAGCCCGCGCAGTCGCCCACCAGCACGCCGCCGGCAAACGCCAGTTTCGGCAGGCATTGCAAGCCGCCTTCCACCAATGCGCGTGCACCGTAAGCAATGCGGCGGCCACCTTCCAGCATGGGACGGATGGCAGGGTGCAGCTTCAAGCGTTGGAATTCTTCAAACGGCGACAGGTAAGGATTCTGATAATCCAGTCCCACCACCAAACCCAAGGCGATTTGATTGTTGTCCAGATGGTAAACAAACGAGCCGCCGTAGGTTTTGCTATCCAGCGGATAGCCCACGGTGTGAACCACCAGTCCGGGCTGGCATTGTTCGGACGGCACTTCCCAGATTTCCTTGATGCCCAAGCCATAGGTTTGCGGCTGTGCGGCTTTGTCCAGATGGAACCGTTCAATCACTTGTTTGGTCAATGAGCCGCGCGCGCCTTCGGCAAAAATGGTCTGCTGTGCCCAAAGCTCCATGCCGGGCTGGAAAGCGTCCGTCGGTTCGCCGTCTTTGCCCACGCCCATATTGCCGGTGGCCACGCCTTTCACGCTGCCGTCGGGGTGATACAGGATTTCGCTGGCGGCAAAGCCCGCATAAATTTCCACGCCCAAATTTTCCGCCTGTTCCGCCAGCCATTTGCAGAGCAGGCCCAGGCTGATGATGTAGTTGCCTTCGTTGTGGAAGCTGGGCGGCACAATCGGCATGCGGTAGGATTTTTGTTCGGTCAGGAACAGGATGCGGTCTTCGGTTACGCTGCGCGTGAGCGGTGCGCCCAGTGCTTTCCAGTCTGGCAAGAGTTCGTTGAGCGCGCGCGGGTCGATGACGGCGCCTGATAAAATGTGCGCGCCCACTTCGCTGCCTTTTTCCAAAACGCAAACGCTGATTTCGCGCCGCTGCTGCGCGGCCAGTTGTTTCAGGCGGATGGCGGCCGACAATCCGGCAATGCCCGCGCCCACAATCACTACGTCAAACGCCATGCTGTCGCGTTCAAATTCGGTGGTGTTCATGATGTCCTTTTGCTTTGTTTTATTTGAGTGCAGGCTGCTTTGAAAGTGTCCCAAAGCAGCCTGCACGGTTATAAATGATTGGTTTGAATAATGTTCATACGGCAGATGAGAAATGCGATTTTAGCATTTTCCGCCAGCCGTGTCGCCCGCTTAAAGCGGTTTGAAGTAGGCCAGGTAGGCAATGCAGGCGATACAGCCAAGGCTCACGGCATACAGCGCGAACCATTGCACCGAGCGTGGGCGGCTGCGCAGGCAAATCACGCCCAATATAATATACACCAGCACCAAGCCCAGCTTCACGCCCAGCCATTTGCTTGCCCCGAACGGCTGCCAATGCCCGATTTGCATTAGCATCATGCCGGAAAATAGCAGCAGGGTGTCGTTGATGTGCGGCACAAAACGCAATGCGGAAGGCAGCGGCTTTTCAGGCTTCATCGTGCGCAGCCAAAAACGCAGGTTGAACAGGATAAAGGTCATTGTGATAAAAAACAGATGGCTATGCTTGATGCCGAGATACATGCTTTCCAAAGTGGTCTCCAAGAAGGTTTCGGACGGGGCGGTAGTTTAAATCAAACCGGCGTGAACGTCACGGATAAATGGATTTTCGGTATCCCAGGCATAGCCCGCAAAAACGGAGCACAGGGCTTCGCGCAGTTCGGGCGAGGGTTTGTTGCTGAACACCAGCTCTTGGAACGAGCCGTCATACCAGCTGTCGATGCAGTTGCGCAGCGTATTGACCCCGTATGCGTGCGCTTCGGCATAATCTTTCTGCCAATCCACTTTTTCGCCGCGCAACTGGCGGGTAACGGCTTGGCAGGCGAGTTTGGACGAATAAATGGCGGTGGTCACGCCCGAAGAGAAAACGGGGTCTAAAAAACCGGCAGCATTGCCGAGCAGGGCGAAATTATCGCCATACATTTGCTTTACACCCGAATCGTAGCGCGAGAAGAACAGGAACGGGGCATCGTTTTCCCAGAACGCGTTTTGCAGGATGCGCGCGAAAAACGGAATTTCCATCACAAATTTCTTCATAACTTTGGAGGCGGCGCGGTCGTCTTGAAAATAATGCGATTCGCCCACCACACCCACCGAAGCGCGACCGTTGGCAAACGGAATCAGCCATGCCCAGATATCGGGGAATTCGGGGTGGATGGCGGTGGTGGATTTATAGCGGTCGTATAACGGGTCGGTGATATTGTCGTTGATATGGGTGCAATACACGTTGCGATGCGTCAGCCCCGTTTCGATTTCCCAGCCCAGCAGGCGCGGCAGCAGGCGGAAATAACCGCTGGCATCCAGCACGAAACGCGCATTCAGCCGGTATTCGGATTTGTCTTCGCGCTGAATGGTCAGCGATACAGGCATTTCGTTGGGGTTGAAATCCAACACCGATTGCCCGAAACGGATATCCGCCCCTTTTTTAATCACTTCTTCTGCAAGGATTTGGTCGAATTGGGCGCGGTCCACCTGCAAGGCAACGCTGCTGCGGTGTTTGTATTGGTAGCGGAAATCGAAATGCGTTTGGCGTTCGCCATAGGTAAAGACAACGCCGTTTTTGGGCTGGAAGCCTGCCATGGCCACGGGCGTGAGTAAATCCGCTTCTGAAAGGATGTCCATCGCAAAAGGCAGCAGGCTCTCGCCGATAACATAGCGGGGGAAATGCTGTTTTTCGATAATGCAGACGCTGAAACCCTGTTGCAATAAAAGTGCCGCCGCTACGGTTCCTGAAGGGCCTGCGCCCACAATAACAACATCAAAGAAATCGCTCATAGTTGCCTTCTGAATAGATGGATATTGGGTGTAGAAACAAAAAGAAAATGACTAAAGTTTATGAGACTATACTATATCATGAAAAAGTATAAAGAAATTTACGCGAAACAAATATTTGCGCAGGTTTTGGATGCTCATTCGTTAGGTTTTCCATCTATCTTCATTGTCTGTAAGGCAAATTTCTTTTCTACTGCCACTGCAAACGGTGCGGCATTCAAACGGTTGACGTGTCCGTAACGCAACACACTGAACCGACGTGCCGGCAGCGTTGCAAAATAATCCAGCAGCGCGGCTTTTTCTGCCTTGCCTGCTTCGTGCCCGTGATACACGACAACGACCAGATAACCGCCCTTGTCCAACAAATCCAAAGCAGCCTGCACGGCTGCCACGCTGGTTTCGGGTAAGGTGGTGATGTTTTTGTCGCCGTGCGGCAGGTAGCCGAAGTTGAACACGGCGGCGCGCAGGGGTTGGCGGATGTATTGGGCGGCGTGCTGGTGTCCGTCCTGAATCAGGGTAGCGCGCGGCAGCAGGCCGTGTTCCGCCAAACGCGCACGGGTGGCTTCAATGGCGGCGGTTTGAATGTCAAAGGCAAACACGCGACCGGTTTCGCCCACACATTGCGCCAGCAGCAGGGTGTCGTGCCCGTTGCCCGCCGTGCCGTCCATCACGCAGTCGCCTTCGCGGATGTGCGCGCGCAACAGGCTGTGGGCGAAGGGGATGATATCTGCCAGCATATTCAACCTGCCTTGTGTTGTTTCAAAATATACGTTTCCGTCATCAACGCCTCCTGCCAAAAGCAGCCTGCACGTTATCCTGCCGCTTCCAAAGCCGCCACGGATTGTTTCAAACGCGCCAGCAGCACGCGGCGGAAATCGGTGTACGCGTCCCAAACCGCGTCTTGGTTCATCACGCTCAAATTGCCGCCGGTGGTCAAATCGACCGGCGCGCCGTTTTCAATGGCATCGTGCAGTTCCAAAAACTCGTTTTGCGCGAACGCCGTCAGTTTGCCGACCAGCATTGCCGCCTGCTCGAAGCGTGCCAAATCGGCCTCCAATTCGGGCAGCAACGCGCACCATTCGTCGTATGTTTCCTGCGCGGCATTCACGCGCTGTTGCAGATGGTCCATGATCACAAACCCAATTCGTTCAAAAAGCGCACATCGTCCGCCCAGCCGGATTTCACTTTCACCCACACTTTCAAAAACACTTTGCAGTCAAAGAGTTTTTCCATATCCAGCCGCGCTTCGGTGGAGATTTTTTTCAGTTTCTCGCCGCCGCGCCCAATCACAATCGGCTTCTGGTTTTCTTTGTCCACCAGCACGGCAATGTAAATATGAAACATGCCGTTTTCTTCTTTGAACTGTTCCACTTCCACGTTCATCGCATACGGCAGCTCTTCGCCCAAATAACGGAACAGTTTTTCGCGCACGATTTCCATCGCCAGGAAACGGCTGGATTTGTCGGTTACCATGTCTTCGGGATACATGGGCACGCTTTCGGGCAGAAACGGCTTTAAGGTTTCCAGCAGGTTGGCAATCCGCAGGCCGTGCTTTGCGCTCACCACTTCCGCCGCCGCAAAATCAAATTCTTGGCGCACTTGGTCAATAAACGCATTCAGGGCGTGTTTGTCTTTTGCCTTGTCTTTGTCGATTTTATTGACCACCAGCACCACGGGGATTTTGTTCGGCAGCTGCTTCAACACCGTGCGATCGGCTTCGGTAAAGCGCATGGCTTCCACCACGAAGGCCACTGCGTCCACGCCGCTCATCGCTTCGGTCACGTTCAGGTTCAGGCGGTCGTTGAGTGCGTTGCGGTGGTCGGTTTGAAAGCCGGGCGTGTCCACAAACACGAACTGCGCCGTGTCGTCTGTGTAAATGCCGGTTACCTTGTGCCGCGTGGTCTGCGCCTTTTTGCTGGTGATGCTGATTTTCTGCCCGATCAAATGGTTCATCAGCGTGGATTTGCCCACGTTCGGCCGGCCGACAATGGCAATGAAGCCGCAGCGGTATCCGTCTGCAGCCTGCTGTTCGTTGGCCAAAAATTCTGCTACGTTCATATGGCGCGTTCTTTCCGGTTGTTTGATAATGCGATTATACTGGTTTACGGTTTTTTACGCTTGCCTTCTGCGGGCGGTGCTTGTTTTTGGGCGTATTCAGCCTTATTTTCGAAAAATCAGTGGAATGTGTTATCAAGGATGGGAAAATGCAGTTGATCGGGATTTTTTTGCTGGCAGGCGCGGTGTTGGAAGTTTTGTCGATTGTGATGATGGTAAAACTGATTGGCGGCATGCTGACTTTTGCGTTGATGGTGCTGAGTTTTATTTTGGGCTCGTATTTAATCGGCCGCAATGCCGGCGTGTCGAAGGTGATGCTGGCGGGTGCGCTGCTGCGCGGGCACGGGCGCATGTCGTTGTACCAAATGCTTTGGCCGGTGCGGATTCCGGTGGCGGGCGGCTTGCTGATGATTCCGGGGTTCGTGTCCAGCGTGTTGGCGTTGCTGTTGCTGCTGCCGTTGAAGGGCGGCAAGGCGCAGGAGCCGCAGGGCGCGTCGCCGTTTTTCACGCAGCGCCAAGCCGCGCGGGACGATGATGTGATTGAAGGGGAATTTGTGGTGCGCTCGGATGGTGGCAAGCGCCATCAGCATCAGGATTTGCTGAATCCGCCGCAGGACAAACCGTGATGTCGGGCGACCAATAAAAAGCAGCCTGCACTTTGAAAAAAGAGGTGCAGGCTGCTTTTTTGTGTGTTGAATAAGGGGAAACGCGAATTGGCGGCGGGCTAGGTTTGCATACGGCATTCCATGTGTGCCGTTGCGTGTGCGCGAAGCATGCGTTTGATGGTTGGCTGGTTGGGCGGTTCATAAAAAGCAGCCTGCACCCGTAGAATGGAAGTGCAGGCTGCTTTTGTGCGGTTTTCCCGCTCGTTTACCGCATAAAAAATGCAATGTAATACAGTATATGCAGCAGGGCATTGGCGCACAGGGCAATGGTAATGCTGTTGAAGCGGAGCTGCTTGCTGCAGCAAACGGTTACCACGCACCACAAAACCAGCAGGTTCACCAGCAGCGTGATGGCGAGGATTGTGCTGATCAGGCTGCTGAACACCAATGCCAACGGCAGCAAAAATATCCATGACGGCAGATGGTTGAACGCGCGGCGTAAATCGCCTTGCGACAGGGCTTGCAGGCCGGTTTGGAAGGTGGACGGGCGATTGTCCTGGCAGAGGATGGACAACGCGGCGGTGGACGCGTAGGAAAAGGCCAGTTGCAGGCAGGTGAGCGGCCACGGCATGGTAAGCATCTGGCCGGCATAGGTGAAAGGAAGCAGCAGGCTGCACAGCAGGAAAATGTGTCTGGACGGGCGTAAATGCAGGCGTTGCGCCATGGCGGCATTCACGGCAATGCTCATCAGAATCGCCGGCCAAATGCTGGAAAATGCCGCTTCCACGACAGATGATGGCGTCATCATGAAATTGACAAAGCTGTTTGTGAAATCGGCAGAATCGAATTTCTCCCGAATATCACTGAGTGCGCCCAGCAAATGCGGCTGCATAATCGCGGCATTGATGATCAGCAGGACGATTTGGGTGCCGTTGCCCGACCATTGCTGCAAGCCGCGTTTGAATTGCAGGCTGTTCGTTAGAAACAGGCACAGCAGCGTCCAGACGGACAAAGGCAGCATGGCAAGCATAATCATGGTCAAATCGTTTTTGGGTGCGCCGATCATGTAAGCGGCAATCAGGCACAACCACGAGCAGGCAAACACCACCCAGCCCAATACAGGGGCGGCAATCAGGCGTGAATAGGCCATTTGCCAAGGCGATAGGGACGACATGCGTAACTGGTCGAACATATTGGACGAAATATCCCGTTTCAGGCTGCGGCTGATTAAAATCAGGCATGCAAGAGCGGCAAATGATAAGCCGAAGCCACCTAAGATAGCCAGATATTCCGCCAAACGGACGCTGTCGGTTCTCATTGCGATAAATAGGCCGAAGACCAGGATGACGCTGGCGACCAGGCCCCAGTTTAGGTTCAGCCACAACAGGCGTTGGAATTCGGCATTCACAAAGATTTTCGGAATTCGGACGGACGATTTCATTGGGCATTCTCCCGATGGATGTTCAAACTGTTTTGGTAATTTTCCAGCAATGTGGTGCGCACCACGGATACCGAGCTCAATGTCAGGCCTGCACGCACAATATCGGACAACAAGGCGGCGCGCATTTCATCGGAGTGGGGCAGGGTAACGGTGAACACGTCGCCTTGCTGCGAGGCAGCCTGCACATTCGGCAGCGAACGCAATCGTGCCAATGCGTCTTGCGGCGGCTGCAACAAATGGATTTTCAGCGTTTGTTCGTTTTGGTTTTCCGTGTGGATTGCCTGATGTGCCTTAATCCTGCCGCGCTGCATCACCAGCATGTGCGTGCAATATTCGTCCAGCTCCGACAGAATGTGGCTGGACACCAGAATCGTCATGCCTTCCGATTTCAGGCGCAGCAGCAGTTGCGACAATTCGTACCGCGCTTCGGGGTCGAGCCCGCTGGCCGGTTCGTCCAGCAGCAGGAATTGCGGGCGGTGGATAATCACCTGCCCGATGCCGACACGCTGTTTCTGGCCGCGCGAAAGCGATTTGATGCGGTCGTATAGCTTGTGCTCCAATCCCAAAAGCTGCACGGTGTCCACCACCGCGTTTTCCAGTTCGTCATCCGGCACGCCGCGCGCTTTGGCGGCATAGGCCATATACTGAATCACGGTCAAATCGTCGGACAGGCCGAAGATGTCGGGCAGGTAGCCCAGTTGCGCGAAGCTGGCGCGCGGGTCTTCCAAAATCGGGCGGCCGTTGAGCAAAACCTCGCCGTCCGAAGGCACTTCCAAGCCTGCCAAACAGCGCATCAGCGTGGATTTGCCCACGCCGTTCGGACCAATCAGGCCGGTAATGCTGCCGCGCGTCAAATGAAGGTTGATGTCGTGCAGGACGTGCTGCCTACCATAGTAAAAATTAAGCTGCTGTACTTGAATCATGCCGTTCTCCGTATAGTGGGGCAGGGGCATTGTAAAGGATTTGGCGCGGCAGAGAAAGCGCAGGCATGCAGGTGTTGCAGGTGGTTGACACAAATCGGCGGCTGATGGCAAAAGCAGCCTGCACCTTTATGCAGAATTGAAAGTGCAGGCTGCTTTTGAATAGGGCAGCGGTCAGAATCGCCCGCCGTTATCCGAAACCGGAAAAGCAGCCTGCACGTCCTTATCGGTGCAGGCTGCTTTGTTTGCAGATAATTCAACTTTAACCGTTAAAATTTTCACGGCAGGAACAGCGAAAATACCCTAAAATAAACGCTATTTTACCCAAAGGCCGGCCGCCTGCCGTGCGGATTGCGCCCCAATATAAAACCAACGCAAAACACAGGAACGCCCATGACCGCCACCACCCACACGCCCACTCAACGCCTGCGCGAAATCCCATACAACTACACGTCCTATTCCGACCGCGAAATCGTCATCCGCCTTTTGGGTGGGGCGGCTTGGGAAACGCTGGAAACCCTGCGCGCGCAGCGCAAAACGGGGCGTTCGGCACGAATGCTTTTTGAAGTGTTGGGCGACATTTGGGCGGTGGTGCGCAACCCGTATCTGACGGACGATTTGCTGGAACACGGTAAACGCCGCGCCGCGCTGGTGGAGGCCATGCGCCACCGGCTGAACGAAATCAACAAACGCCGTGATGAAAACGCCGACGTGCTACGGCTGGTGCAGGCTGCCGAAAGCGCGGTGAACCGTTTTGAAGACAGCTTTGCGGCCACCAAGCTCAAACGCAGCCAAATCTTGGCACGGCTCTCGAAAATCACGAAAAAACACAACATTATGTTTGACGGGCTGGCACGCGTTACCCATGTGACCGATGCCACCGACTGGCGCGTGGAATATCCGTTCGTGGTGGTGAATCCCGACACGGAAGCCGAAATCGCGCCGCTGGTGCGTGCCTTAATCGAGTTGGATTTGACGATTATCCCGCGCGGCGGCGGCACGGGCTACACGGGCGGCGCGGTGCCATTGGATGCGATGAGCGCCGTCATCAACACCGAAAAACTGGACCGGCACAGCGGCGTGCAGGCTGCTTCTTTGGCGGGTCTGGATGGCGAACACGCCATCATCGTGTGCGGTGCGGGCGTGGTAACGCGTCGGGTGGAAGAAGCGGCGCACGCGGCGGGGCTGGTGTTTGCCGTGGACCCCACTTCGGCGGACGCATCCTGCATCGGCGGCAACGTGGCGATGAACGCGGGCGGCAAAAAAGCCGTGCTGTGGGGCACGACGCTGGACAATCTGGCGTGGTGGAAAATGGTCAATCCGCAGGGCGAATGGATGAAGGTGGAGCGCGTGCGCCACAATTTCGGCAAAATCCATGATGAAGAAACTGCTGTGTTCCATGTCCACACGCTGCACGACGACGGCGAAACAGTGCTGAAAACCGAAACGCTGGAAATTGCAGGCTGCAAATTCCGCAAAGTGGGGCTGGGCAAGGACGTTACCGACAAATTCTTGAGCGGCCTGCCCGGCGTGCAGAAAGAAGGCACGGACGGCATCATCACCAGCGCTGCGTTTGTGCTGCACAAAATGCCCAAATACACGCGCACCGTGTGCCTGGAATTTTTCGGCACAGTGGCCAACGCCACGCCGTCCATCGTGGAAATCCGCGATTTCATGCAGTCGCATGCGTCGGTGAAACTGGCGGGTTTGGAGCATTTGGACTGGCGGTACGTCCGCGCCGTGGGCTATGCCACCAAAGCCGCCGGCAAAGGCCGTCCGAAAATGGTGCTGATTGCCGATGTGGTGTCGGACGACGAAGCACAGGTGCAGGCTGCTTCCGAGCACATCTGCGAACTGGCGCGCGCCCGCGACGGCGAAGGCTTTATTGCCGCATCGCCCGAACAGCGCAAAACCTTCTGGCTCGACCGCGCCCGAACCGCCGCCATCGCCAAGCACACCAACGCCTTCAAAATCAACGAAGACGTGGTGATTCCGTTGGAACGGCTGGGCGAATATTCGGACGGCATCGAGCGCATCAATATCGAACTTTCCATTCAAAACAAACTCAAACTCTGCACCGCACTGGCGGATTATCTTTCAGGCAGCCTGCCAGTGGACAAAATGGACACCGACCTGCCCGCCGCCGAGCTTTTGGGCGAACGTGCCAAACACGCGCTTGCCCATGTCACCGCCGTGCAGGAACGCTGGGAGTGGCTGCTGCACAACTTGGATGCGCCGCTGGCCGAATACCAAATGCGTTACGGTAAAGCCGCCCATGCCGCGCCCGAAGCCGACCCGCAGCAGAGCTGCTTCATCGCCTTCCGCGATTTCAGGCTGCGCGTGTCGGTGAAGCAGGACGTGATGCAGCCGCTGGCGGAAATTTTCTCCGGCAAGGCGGACACCAAAATCATGGCGGGACTGGGCAAAATCCACGCCCAAACCGTGCGCGGCCGCGTATTCGTCGCGCTGCACATGCACGCGGGCGACGGCAACGTCCACACCAACATCCCCGTGAATTCGGACGATTACGAAATGCTGCAAACCGCACACCAAGCCGTGGCGCGGATTATGCGGATTGCCCGCAGCCTGAACGGCGTGATTTCGGGCGAACACGGCATCGGCATCACCAAATTGGAGTTTCTGACGGACGAGGAAATGCAGCCGTTTTGGGACTACAAAGCCAAAATCGACCCGCAAGGCCGCTTCAACCGCCACAAACTCATGCGCGGTGCCGATTTGCGCCATGCCTACACGCCGTCTTTCGAGCTGCTCGGCTTTGAAAGCCTGATTATGGAGCAGTCGCACTTGGGCAAAATCACCGAAGCCGTGAAAGACTGCCTGCGCTGCGGCAAATGCAAGCCTGTGTGCAGCACCCACGTTCCGCGCGCCAACCTGCTGTATTCGCCGCGCAACAAGATTTTGGGCGTGGGGCTGCTGGCCGAAGCGTTTTTATACGAAGAACAAACGCGGCGCGGCGTATCGCTGAAACATTTTGACGAACTGGGCAGCATTGCCGAACACTGCACCGTGTGCCACCGTTGCGTGAAGCCGTGTCCCGTGAATATCGATTTCGGCGATGTGAGCGTGGACATCAACAATTTCCTGCGCGAAACGGGGCACAAGCGCTTCAACCCGATGGTATCCGCCGGCATGGCATTTTTGAACGCCAAAAATCCCACGCTGGTCAAAACCCTGCGCGCGGGCGTGGTGACCGCAGGCTTTAAAGCGCAAACCATTGCCTATGATTTGGGCAGGCAGTTTCATATCGGCGCGGGCAGGCAGAAGCGCGCGCCCAAAGCCACCACACAAAAACCGGCCATCAAAGAGCAGGTTATTCATTTCATTAACCGCCCCCTGCCGCGTAATGTGCCGCTGAAAACTGCGCGCTCGCTGCTGGGTTTGGACGGCGACGGCAGCACCGTGCCCATCATCCGCAACCCCGCATTGCCCGAAGATGCGGAAGCCGTGTTCTACTTCCCCGGCTGTGGCTCGGAAAAACTGTTTTCGCAAGTGGGGCTGGCCACGCAGGCGATACTGTACCACGCAGGCGTGCAAACCGTGCTGCCGCCGGGCTACCTTTGCTGCGGCTACCCGCAATCCGCCCACGGCGACCAGCCCAAAGCCGACAGCATGGTGACCGAAAACCGCGTGCTGTTCCACCGCATGGCCAATACCCTGAATTATCTGGATATTAAAACCGTGGTCGTGTCTTGCGGAACGTGTTACGACGCGCTGGCGGAATACCGTTTTGAAGATATATTCCCAGGCTGCCGCATTATCGACATTCACGAATATCTGTTGGAGAAAAACATTAAGCTGCAAGGCATTCAGGGGCAGCAGTATCTGTATCACAACCCGTGCCACACGCCCATCAAAACCATGGACGGCGCCAAACTGGCCAGCGAACTCATCGGCCAGAACGTGCCGTTGAGCGACCGCTGCTGCGGCGAAAGCGGCATGTTTGCCGTCAAGCGCCCCGACATTGCCACGCAGGTGAAATTCCGCAAGCAGGAAGAAATCGAGAAAAATCTGGCGCAGCTGCCGCAGGGCGAACCTGTGAAAATGCTGACTTCCTGCCCCGCGTGCCTGCAAGGCTTGAGCCGTTATGCCGAAGACAACAACCTGCCGGCGGACTATATCGTGATTGAAATGGCCAAACGCATTTTGGGCGAAAACTGGCTGGACGAATTTGTGGACAAAGCGAAAAACGGCGGCATTGAGAAAGTGCTGCTGTGAAGAAGGTGCAGGCTGCTTTTGAAGGCGCAGAAGCAGTGACAGGCAGCCTGCACCACGTTTGCCGTCGGTATGACGCGTTCGCACAGAAGAACGAAGCATGGCCCGGTCGAACCGGCGTGCGGGAAACAGAGTATTCAAGAGAGAAAATGCAATGAAACGTTTTTTTATCCGACAAATCCTGCCGCCCGTGCTGATTCAGTTAAGCATTATTGCCGTGCTGGCCTATTATGAAGGCAAAAATTTCGTCCCTTTCGTGGCGCCCGACGAATTCGGTGCCGATTTCTTGTCGGTTTTCGTCTTAATCCCGACCGTGTTGCTGACATAGCTATGGCAGGCGGTGGCCGCGGTGCGTTACCTTATGCAGGCACCCAAACCGAGAGGTAAATCGGCGGTGCTGCTGCTGATTGCCTGGCTGTTAGCTTACCCTGTCGTGCTGATCGCGGCCGTGGTTTTGTCATGGTGGGTTTTCCTATCCTTGTTTCGTTAAATTCCGGAAAAGCAGCCTGCATATCAACCGTTGGCAGGCTGCTTTCTTTCACCCATAAAGGAACGTTATGACACACAATCCTGACAATCCAACCATTGTACGCGGCATTTACCGCCATTACAAAGGCAATCTGTACGAAGTGCTGGACATTGCCACCCATTCGGAAACCGAGCAGAAAATGGTCGTGTACCGCGCGTTATACGGTGAATTCGGGCTGTGGGTTCGGCCGCTGGAAATATTTGCCGAAAACGTGGCAACGGAAGAGGGCAGCCGCCCACGCTTTTATTTGGAAAAAGCATTTTAAGCGCAAAAAGCAGCCTGCACATGAATTAAACGGAAGTGCAGGCTGCTTTTGAATGTTCATGTATTGGTTCGGAGCATATCTTTCCGGCAAAACCCAATGCGGAATTTAAGGAAAAGATGTTCAATAGCAAAATAGGATAAATTATGTGGCATGAGTTAAATTCACAAAACGATATTGATAACTTTATGAAAGAAACCGTCGGATTTCATGATTCATGTATCGTGGAATTGCACTATAAAAGTGGATCATTCGTGAAAGAGAACGGAGCTATGTGTTTGGCAACAGAACCTTATATGTACATTACTTTTCACAGCCAAATGGCAAAATTTCCTGCGTTTGAAATGGAATTAGGCATGTTGGACAGATTTGCAATCAATCTTAATTTGGGCTATACCTTGGAAATTTATAATGCCACATTTGAAAAACGTGATGACGGTTTTTATTGGTACAGTGACGAGTATGCTGACGAAGATGCGAACTACTGGTTCCGCTGCCAAACCATCCGCTGGCGAGAAATCCCGCTGGCCAATCAATCTGATGGAAGCAGCACCAATGGCAAGAAAGGAAAATAGCCTATGTTTATTAGATTTGGTATGCAATGCGGTTTTAAAACCGATAAACGGTTTGAACAATATCATACTTTATTAAATAAAATTTTTAATAGCGATAAAAATAAACCATGCATCCATTTTAAAACCCTGCATGAATTTTCTATTATGCTTAGAGTAGCAGGGGGAGAGATTGATTTTGATGGTGGAGAGGGGCCGGAATTTTTGAAAAAAGCACGTAATCGCCCCGTTTACACCATAGATTTGGTCATTCCTGAAAAAAACTGGCCTGAAAAAACCGAAACCGAACTGCGTGAATATGTCGCACAAGGCGTTCGGGACTGCTTTGCCTTGTTACGGGACAAAGCGGTTAAAGCTGGCGAAGTCAAAGATGTGGCAAAGCTGGATGCCGATTTTGAACAAGGCATGGCGCAATTTCTAACCCTGCCTTTGCCGGAACTGCCAAAATATTAACCGACAAGCGAAGCAAAAGCAGCCTGCACATAAATCAGGACGAAGGTGCAGGCTGCAATGAAAAGAGCAGAAAGTAATTCAGCCTTAATTCAGTTGGTGAGACAAAATAAATTGAATAAAAAGTCTTATGTCACATTTGAGAAAAATTTGTAGAAAGTGGACAAGGAAGCGGATAGGATGCCCTAATGACCGTATTTATTGATAATGTGGAGGTGATTCAATAATGATAAAACAGAGTGCTTTTCATCCTTATCCAAGTACAATGCTGCCGACTGGGTTTATATATCCCGAACGTTATTTAAAATTGGCACAATCTACCCATAGCATTCAGTATGATGAAGAATATATATTCCCTTGGTGGTTTGTAGATTATGGTACGGAAGGCGCCATGTTGTCTTATGAGTTGCGTCATTCACAAATTCCGAATCGTAATTTAATCCCCTTTGCTCAAAATGGCGCTTGGAAAGCTTATTTTGATGGCGATAGCAGCGTAGGGAATCCAAAGGTAATCGTAATAGACTTGGATAATTTGCCTTTTCATATGGTTATCAATCATTTTGATGATTGGCTTTTGCTGGCGGAACAGGATTATTGGTAATGCGTTTGCTATTGGCTCGTCTATGGATTTTTAAAAGGTAGATATCGGTAACAAAAGCAGCCTGCACATAAATCAAAATGAAAGTGCAGGCTGCTTTTGGTTAAGCTTTTGGTTAAATCGTTCGGTAAGCTGGCTGGTGTTGGGATTTATCTTGTGGATTATATTGAAAGAGAAATGAGTGTCTGGGAAGTATCGAAATGGTACAGAGATGCGCACATCTCTCACCCAAACACTTATCACAGCACGCCCGTTTGATTGATTCCGGATTCGCCCCCGAAATCGACGGTTTAGTCCAAAATTTTGCCAAAGTCCAAAAAGGGAAAATTTATACTAAACCAAAAACAAGACTCAACTAACTGATTACTTAGAATTTAATTGGTGGGTCGGGTGGGTTTCGAACCCACGACCAAGGGATTATGAGTCCCCTGCTCTAACCCCTGA
>ERZ1023282.583-NODE-583-length-17517-cov-3.833181_pt1 | contig 17517 bp, 18 predicted proteins | sample MGYA00521262_ERZ1023282 | MGnify/ENA primary metagenome ERZ1023282 (study PRJEB32759, sample SAMN07749867) | skin metagenome | biome: transportation; feature: city; material: polyester macromolecule | host: Homo sapiens | place: Hong Kong:KT line | collected... | reverse complement strand
CGCGATGTGTGCGGGGGCCATCGTCTCCTCCCGGATCGCGCACCTGGTGTTCGGGGCCTTCGACCCGAAGGCCGGGGCGGTGTCGTCGCTGTTTGACGTGGTGCGCGACCCGCGTCTCAACCACCGGCCGCGCGTCACCCCAGGGGTGCTGCGGTCGGAGTGCGAGGCCCTGCTGGAGGGATTCTTCGAAGACCTCAGGTGATGGGGGCCGGGCCGCTGTATACATGGACATAGCATGAGGTCAGGAGGTCGAAGATGACTCAGCTTTCCAGACGTGGGGCGCTGGCCGGGGTGGTCGGCGTCGGGGCGCTGGCGCTGCTGGGCTCCCAGTGGCCGCGGCTGACTGCGGCAGACATCCCCGGCCGCGGCGACGATGCGCTGACCGTCGCGATCCTCGGCACGAACCAGGACGCCGAGGCCAGGAGGGGGCTGGTGGAGGCGTTCACCGCCCAGCATCCGGAGATCAGGGTGCGTCTCCAGGCGGTGCAGGGTGCCGACTGGGCCGATTTCTTCGCCAAGATCCTCACCATGGTGGCGGCCGGGACCCCGCCGGATGTGTGTGTCGTCGCGACGGAGGGCGCCCAGCTGTTCGCGGAGCGTCTGGCCGAGCCCTTGGACCAGTTCGTCGCCCGCGACGCCGGTGACGTCGCCGACTACTTCGCCGACGTCCACCCCAGCCTCGTCGAGGCGTTCATGTACCAGGGGTCGCTGTTCCAGCTGCCCATCGACTTCAACGCCGCCAACCTCTACCTCAACACCCAGGCCATGGAAAGCGCGGGCGTCGCATACCCCGCCGCCGACTGGACCCACCAGGATTTCCTGGCCATGGCCCGGCAGCTGCGGCAGGGCGGTGATGCGCGGTTCGTTCCCTTCTACTGGACCAACCGGCTGTGGGGTGGCATCGTCCCCTGGCTCTACATCAACGACACCAGTTTCCTCACCGAGGAGAAGGTGCTGGGCGGGGACTGGCTGTGGGACCGCTTCTACCCGGCCAACAAGGCCGACCTGTCCGGCGGCTACCGGTGGCGTGCCTCGAATGCCCTCGACCCCAAGGTCGCCGAGGCCTTCGAGTTCGTGCGCGCCCTCGTCGAGGAGGGGCTCGGCACCAGCCCCAGCCAGGGAGGCGGCAATGAGCTCGTCGGCCAGTTCGCGGGCGGCAGCATCGGCATGACCCCTGCGGGTGGGTTCTGGGTGCAGGGACTCGTCGAGGCGGGAGTCACCCCGCAGGACTACGACGTCGCCCCCTTCCCCAGGTGGCGCAGTCAGCGCCACCAGTTCGGGGCCGCCGGATACGCCATCCTCCGCACCTCCCACCGCAAGGACGAAGCCTGGGAGTGGGTGAAGTTCTGCATCTCCCGGCCCGGCATGGAGCTGGCCTTCCCCACCCCGAACACCACCCCGACCCGCCGCTCCATGTGCAATGAGGCCTTCTACAGCGGCAAGGGTCCCGCGCACTGGAAGGTCTTCTATGACACCCTCGACCAGCTGCCCAGCGCACCCATTCCCGCGCCTCCGCAGCAGGCCGCTGTCGAGACCGCACTCATCAAGAACGTCCTCGGGGCCGTCACCGGATCAGCGTCCGCACTGCCCGGTGCCCTCGCCCGCCTCGACGAGGACCTGACCCGGGCCCTGAGGAAGAGAAGGTAGACGATGAAGCGCACCACCTTGACCTGGCTTTTCCTGGCCCCGACGCTCATCGGGCTTGGCCTGTTCACGTTTCTGCCCATCGTCGCCTCCCTGCTGCTGGCGTTCTTCAGGTGGGACATCATCACGGCCCCGAAGTTCGTGGGCTTCGACAACTTCGTCGACATCGCCACCGACCCCGTCATCCGCGTCTCCTTCGGCAACACCCTGCTGTTTGTGGTGGTGGCTGTGGCGTTGCAGCTGGCCGTCGCCCTCGGGCTGGCGGTGCTGGTGGGCGGCAGGCTCCCACGGCTGGTGAGGTCCTTCTTCCGGTCTGTGCTGTTCTTCCCGCTGATTCTGTCCGCTGCGTCGGTGTCGATCATCATGAGCTACCTGTTCAATGAGAACTTCGGGCAGGTCAACCATCTGCTGAACCTGCTGGGGATCGGGAACGTGCCGTGGCTGACCTCCGGCGGTGGCGCGAGGGTCGTCGTCGTGCTGGTCTACGTGTGGCAGAACTTCGGGTTCTCGTTCCTGCTGTTCCTGGGGGGCTTGGCTTCCATCCCCAAGGAGGTCCATGAGGCCGGGCAGGTCGACGGGGCGACCAGCTGGCAGCAGTTCTGGAGGATCACATTCCCCCTGCTCAGCCCCACGACGCTGGTGGCCTCCGTGATGGCGATCATCGCTGCCCTGCAGATCTTCGACCAGCCCTATGTGCTGACCAGGGGTGGTCCCGGCGACTCCACCCGGACCGCTGTGATGGTGATCTACGAGTCGGCCTTCAAGCAGCTTGAGTTCGGCCGGGCCTCAGCCGTCGGCATTGTGCTGACCATCATCATCATGCTGGTCACTGCGCTCCAGTTCCGGCTTTCCCGTCGTTTCGTGTTCTACGGGTGAGGTGAGGAGATGAAACGAGCCGCCACCTACGTCATCTTGATCCTCGCCACCCTGGTCACCCTCACCCCGGTGATCTGGACGGTGCTGTCGTCGCTTCGCCCGCCGAGCGAGTCGCTGTCATCCGACGGCTCCATCCTTCCCGCCCGACCGAGCCTCTCCTCCTACGCCGAGGTGTTCCAGAGAGTGGATCTGTGGCTGCTGGTGCTGAACTCCGCGCTGGTCACGGTGCTCATCGCCGCCGGGCAGATGATCTCTGCGGCTCTCGCCGGATATGTGTTCGCCCGCTACGAGTTCCGGGGCAGGAACGGTCTGTTTGCCCTGATCCTGGCGACGATGATGGTGCCCATGCAGGTGACCATTGTCCCGGTGTTCATGCTGATCCGCGGCATGGGGCTGGCCGACACGCTCCTGGCGCTGATCCTGCCCGCCATCCCGACGGCGTTCGGGACGTTCCTGATGCGCCAGTACTTCCTGGGGCTGCCCGCCGAGCTGGGGGAGGCCGCCGAGATCGACGGAGCCACCCCGTGGCGGACATTCAGGTCCATCTACGCACCTCTGGCGGCACCGGGCATGGCCATCGTGGGTATCCTGGCATTCAACTTCCACTGGAACGAGTTCTTCAGGCCGCTGATCCTGACCATCAGCGAGCAGAACTTCACGCTTCCGCTGGGCCTGGTGTCGTTGCAGGGGAACATGGGGACCGGATCCGTCGCCACGGTGCTGGCTGGGGTTGTGATCTCCATGATCCCGGCGTTCGCGGTGTTCGTCTTCGGGCAGCGCACGCTGCGCGAGGGCCTCACCGCCGGTTCCCACCGTTGACGAGATGAAGAGAGAGATGTCCGCACCGACCACGAGCTACCACCTGCGTCCGCAGGCCGGCTGGATCAACGACCCCAACGGCATGACCCACCTGGATGGTCGCTGGCATGTGTTCTTCCAGCACAATCCCGATGCCCCCGTCCACGACCACATCGTCTGGGGGCATGCTGTCAGCAGCGACTTGGCGAACTGGGAGCTGCTTCCCATCGCCTTCGGCCCCACGCCCGGCGGACCGGACTCCTTCGGCTGCTGGTCCGGGGTGTACCTGCCGGGTCATGAACGACCCGGGGTGGTGTACTCCGGGGTGACCGACGCCACTGCGCAGTCGACGGTGTGCCTGCGTTGGGGCAGCCCTGACCTGGTGACGTGGGGTGACCCCATCGTCGTCGCCACCACCCCGCAGACCGACGACATCGCCGTCATGCGTGATCCGTTTCTCTTCGAGCTGGCGGGCCGTCGCCTCGCGATCGTGGGGGCGGGTCGCGTCGATGGCAGCCCCGTCGTCCTCCTCTACGACCGCACCGACGAACTGGCGTGGCGTTACCTGGGGCTGTTCCTGAGTGATGAGCCGCTGCTGACCAGAATCGCCACCGCCGACATCTGGGAGTGCCCGCAGCTCGTGCAGGTCGCAGACAAATGGGTTCTGGTGCTCTCCGTCCACAACCGCGGACTGCTGAGCGAGGTCCTGGGGGTCGTCGGCCAGCTGGAGCAGTCCGGTGAGGAGGGGCTGCGGTTCGTGGCGGAGCAGGCCGCGTTCCTGGACTGCGGATCGGACTTCTACGCGCCCCAGGCCACGGTCGTCGACGGGGCGCCGCTGCTGCTCGGCTGGGTGCGGCAGCTCAACCAGGAACCCGGGGTTCGTGACCACGCTGGCTGCCTGAGCCTGCCTCGTCGCCTGTCCCTGCGTGACGGGGTGGTCGTCAGTCAGGTTGACCCGGTGGCCGCGGCGGCGCTGGTCGCAGGCTGGCAGAGCCTGCCCGCGGGCAAGGTGTCGCTGGCTGGACGGCGCTGGTGCGTGCGCGTCGATGCCGGTGAGGTGCGCCTGACGCATCCCGCGTTCGGTGAGTTCGCCGCGGGGGTGGGTGCTGAGATCTGGGTGGACGGCGACGTCGTCGAGTTCTACCCCCACGACGGGGTGCCTTCGACGTGGCGCTCGGACGAGCCGTGGACGCTGACGGTGCCGGGGGATGCGGTGGCTGAGGTCGGTGAGGTGGGGCCGTCGGTTCCCTGACTGCGTGGGTCGCGTCGACATTCTGGACGCATCAGTATCTAGCATGATGATCATGGTGAGCAGCGAGGAGCGGGAACGGATCCGGGGGAGTCTGCTCGGGCTGGCGGTGGGGGATGCCCTCGGCACCACCGTTGAGTTTCAGTCGCGGGACAGCTACCCGCCGGTGTATGACATGACCGGTGGGGGAGTGTTCAGGCTGGAGCCCGGGCAGTGGACGGATGACACGTCGATGGCGTTATGTATTGCGACGTCTCTGGTGGAGACCGGTGGCTATGACCCCGTCGATCAGCTGCGGCGGTTCGTGCGGTGGCGGCGCGACGGGTATCTGAGCAGCACGGGACGCTGCTTCGACATCGGGAACCAGACTGCGTGGGCGTTGGAGGACTTTGAGGCGACGGGGAGGCCGTATCGCGATGATGATGGCGGGCGAAGCGCGGGCAACGGGTCGCTGATGCGGCTGGCCCCGATCGCGATGGCCTACAGCGACGATCTGGACCGTGCGCAGCGGGTGTCGGCGGACAGCTCCCGGACCACGCATCCGGCGGCTGAGTGCGTTGAGGCGTGTGGGGCCTATGGTCGGCTGATCGCGGCCGCGATCCAGGGGGCGTATCGGACGGAGCTGTTCACGCTGGCGGAGGAGCTGGCGCAGACAGTCACCTCGGAGGGGCTGGCTGAGATTCTGCGGGGATCGTACCGGGTGAAGGAACGCGCGGAAATCTCGTCGTCGGGGTATGTGCTGCACACGCTGGAGGCGGCGCTGTGGGCTTTCGCGTCGTCGGATGACTTTGAGGACGGGGTGCTGCTGGCGGTCAACCTCGGTGACGATGCGGACACCGTCGGGGCGGTCTACGGGCAGCTGGCGGGAGCCTACTATCGGGATATCGACATTCCCCGCAGCTGGCGTCGGCAGCTTCACGAGGCGGACATGATCATGGACCTGGCGGACCGGATCGTGGATGGGGTCGGCGGTTTCGGGGAGCTGGGGACTGCGTGAGGCTGACGCGGACCCCAGCCGCTCCCGACCGCGACGAGTCGGCCAGCCCCTGATCCGGCCCGTACTGCGCAGCGGCCTCGGAGCTCAGCCGCGCATGACGAGCAGGAAGGGGTCTTGACGCATGATTCGCTGCACGGCGAACACCCCGACCGCCAAGGCCAGGGCGGCGATGCCCGCCACGATCAGAGCCAGCAGCGGAAGCGCCGTCATGGCGGAACCCCAGCCCAGGGAGGGCATGAGCTCCCTGGGGGTGAGCGTGGCCGTCAGCCAGAACCCCACGCCCGTGCCGGCGATTACCCCGATGAGCGCGCCCAGCGTCACACCGGAGAGGATCTCCAGGGTGACGAGTCGTCGGATGTCTGGCACGCCGTACCCGCGCATCCGCAGCAGGCCGAACTCGCGGGCCCGCTGCTTGAGGCTCGTCTTCACCGACTGCAGGATCTGCCCACCCAGGAGCAGGGACATGCCAACGCCCACCACGGTGATGAGCGTGGGGAATGCTGCGAGCAGTCCTGGCAGGGAGCCTAGGCGGTCGCGTTCGGCTGTTACGTCGAGTCCCTGTGAGCGGAGCTCTGCCGCCAAGCTGTCGATGTTCTTTGCGTCATCGGCTTGAACCCATGCGCCCCCGGCTCCTGAGCGCTCTAGAACGTCGGAGGGCTGCTGCCCGTAGCGGGCTGCGTAGAGCTTGATCACCAGCTCTTGGCTTCCCAGGACTGCCTCCTGGCCGTATCCGCTCCACCCCGCGGGATAGGTGCCGACCACTTCCACCGTGGCTGTTGCCTGCTCGCCGGTGGACTCGCCGGTGGCGCGGGTGTAGCTGATGGGCAGGGTCTTGCCCACGTGGGAATCCATGGCGACGCCGTCGATACGGTCAGGCACGATGACCTGGTCGGCGGCAAGCTGTTGAGTGGTCGCACCTGGTGGCAGTAGCCAGGGGCGTATCACCTGGACATTGGCATCCCAGGTGTCCTTCCCGTCGCCGTAGATGGAGGCTTTGAGATCGATCACTACGCCGCTGACCCCCGGCAGTTGTGCGATCTGGTTCAACTTCTCTGCAGTCATTCCGGACCCCTCGGTGGTTGCCGGCATCTCCACCCGGAGTGTGTTCAGCTGTGAGCCTGCTCCGGCCTGCTGTGCGGACACCGCCCCCGAGACCAGCGTGATGGGAACACCGAGTGCGGCAATCAGAAGTCCTGCGACCAACGCGGTTGACAGGAGCTGCCGCGTCGAGGAGAATCCGCGGCGCAGCGACAGCCACCACCAGCCGGCCACTGTGGGAAATCCTTCAGCCACTGTGCGTCTCCTCTCTCAGGTTCACGACATGGTCAGCAGCAGCGGAAAGGCGGGCATCGTGGCTCGCAACCACAACCACTCGATTCTTGGCGGCCTCCCGGAGGGTTGCTATGACCAGCTTGGCATTGGCCTCATCCAGGTGTGACGTGACCTCATCGGCCAGCAACAGCTGCTTGTTCTGCGCCAACGCAGCCACCAGAGCGACGCGCTGTCGTTGCCCACCTGACAGTTGATTCGGACGCGAGTCGGCAACCTCTTCCAGGCCGTAGCGCGCAAGTTCGGCCACAGCCCTGTCGCGAAGCCGTGCGGTGGGGATTCCCCACGAACAAGCGACGTTCTCCCACGCGGTGAGCCTGTCGAACACCTGCGCTGTCTGCAGCACGAGCGCCGCGTCGCCGGGGATGAGGGGCCTGTCATCCAGCAGGACGTCACCGGCCTGTGGGGTCAGCACACCGGCGGTAGCCGCCAGAGCAGTGGACTTGCCAGCTCCCGAGGGAGCCGTCAGAGCCGTGAGCTGCCCCGAACGGGCGGTGAAGGAGACATTGGCGCAACCGCGTCCTGTGTCGGCAAAACGATAGGTCAGTCCCGATACCTGCAAAGTCATGAAGACCACTCTTTCAAAGCTGTCGAGAAAAGCACGAAACTGAGAGGACGAGCTCTCGGCAGGAAATCTTTGCCCTTCTCCTCCTCAACAGTGGCTAGGGCAGAAGCCCAAGCCTGCTCCACTTTGGGCACCATCTCATCCTTGATGGCGACCTTGCCGTGTACAGCCTCAGTCAGGAGCATCAACGCTCTGGCGTCGTCCAAGTTGCCCTGGCGGATGGCGGAGACAATGCGCTCTGTTAGTTCGTCTGTGCTCGGCGTGAGTGGCTCCCAGCAGGTCTTGTCAACAGACGCCAATGCAGAGTAGGTCTGCGGGGCGACGCGGTAGAGTTCTGCCGCCATTCCATCGCATAGCCCTTCTTGAACTTCAACATTCTCCAGGCTCGCCAGAGCCATGAGACGTCCATCGCCGTCTGCCAAGGAGCCATCGAGGACCTTCGGTGCGATCTCACGCTGACTGGGCACGCTGACTTGGGTGGCTGGATCACATGCAGCCTGGGTGGCTTGGCACAGGAAGGTCAGGGCTGCGTCTTGTCCCTGATGTGTGCGAGAGGCTTCCGCGACGCCGTCGGACACCCAGGTGGGAGTTGCCCAGCCCTTGAGACGGGTCAGCTCCACCAGCGAGACCGTGTTGGCCACTGTGCCGTTTCCCACTGACTCCTGGGACGGGTTGCGGGAGGTCCAATCAGAGGTGAGCCATCTTCTCAGCTCTTCGCTGGGTGCACGCTTCTCCGCCTGATCAGCTGGCATTCCCAGCTCAAGACTGACGTGCAGGCCGACTGGATCAGTCAATGGAAGGTCCGTTGCTTCCCGGCAGTCCTTGAGCACCGGATTCTGCGCTTCAGGGCGCAGAATGAACACAGCCCATGAGGAGGCCTGGTTCCAGTCGGTGCATCCCTGCTCGGCGATGAGAGAAACCACATGTTCAATCTCTGCGTCTGAGGTAGGAGAGCTGTCGCCAAATCCTGCTCGGCTGAGACGCGCCTTGATGATGACTGCGTTTGTCTCAGAGACTTCTATCGACCCAGATGCCGCCGTTTGCCCAACGCAGGTCCGTACTCGACGGCCTGTCAGCTGTTCAAGCGCTGCATTCCCTGAAACTGCCTCATGCACCTCAACTCCCCCGGGCATCTCGGACACGACCTTCGCCACCGGCTCGTCCACAATCTGGTTCATCGTGTCCTGATCAGCGCCGATGAGACACATGTAGTAGACAACCCATCCGGCGTCCTCTCCGCTCGGGGTGACTAGACTTCTCCAGAATGACGGGTTGATGTCAACCTTTTCTCCCCGGGCCAAGAGAAGTGCTGCAGCGTGTGCGGAAGCGGCCAATGCTGCTTTGGGGGGCTGCTCGGCTGTGCCGTGCGCCAGAGAATTCGCCCCGCGAAGGAAATCGAGGTAGTCCGGCTGCACCTCCAGACTGGGCGTCTCTGAGCCAGAGCAACCAGCCAAGGAGAGGGCGATAGTTGCCAACAAGAGTGCTGCCACCCGTTTCAGGGAGGCAGCACCGTGAGTTTTCCTCACCACGACCAAACGTCCACAGAGCGCTTGACTCCTTGATGGACACCGAACGCGGCGCTGTTGACAGTGACTTTGTACACGAGACCTGAGTATCCTCCCCGTCCAGAGAGGTCTGAGATCCAGCTGTTGCTGTTGGTCCAGGAGAGGCTTGTCGATGAACTCAAACCAGTACCCCCGCTTATTCCGTTGTTTGACACCGTCACGTTCAGGCCCTCAGCCCGCAAGGTAGCGGTGTTCTTGATGCTCTGAATAGGCTTGCGTGCTCCCCCTTCGGTTGCCTTAGCGGATGTGGACCAGTCGAAGCGGCCACCGGAGATCACCGTGGGGCTCCAGGCGTTGGCCTGCAACTGGATGTTGGTGTTGGGGAGGTACACCTCATCGTGGCCGCTAAACGCTGCGGCGGGTAAAACGAAAAGTGGAGTGCTTGCTGCAGCTAAGACGACAGCGGCCCCCCCCGCGATCCAAGATTTACGCTTCATGATATCAGCCTTTCGAGTGGTTACGCGAATGCGCTGATCGCGCCTTTGGTAGAGCTATTCTATCAAAAGCTATCGTCTGTGTCAAGGATGATTTTTATTGATGTGTGATCCTGTTGTGCTAACGATGGAGGAGTAACGAGTGTGTCTGAGGTGCGGCGGATGATGATGGCTATGAACCGAGCAGGGAGCCTGGGTGGTCGCGTTCGGCTGTTACGTCGAGTCCCTGTGCGCGAAGCTCTGTTGCCAAGCTGTTGAGTGGTCACGCCTGGTGGCAGTAGCCAGGGGCGTATCACCTGGACATTGGCATCCCAGGTGTCCTTCCCGTCGCCGTAGATGGAGGCTTTGAGATCGATCACTACGCCGCTGACCCCCGGCAGTTGTGCGATCTGGTTCAACTTCTCTGCAGTCATTCCGGACCCCTCGGTGGCGTTGAGCCATCGAGGGGACCTGACAGAGATGTCCGTGAATGGAGCGTGGGGGAGGCGCGCCGCCTCCCCCACGCTGGTTATGAGGTCAGGACCTCAGTTTGCTGATGATGTTGAACAGGCTCTCGGTGATCCTTGTGGAGCTGTTTGACCGATTCGCTCCGGTGGTGTGGATGGCGACGGACTGATGCACATCCCCCAGGAACACGGGTGAGCCACTCTGGCCGCCGGCGGTGTCGATCTGGTAGGAGAGATTGTTTGAGCTGCTGTCTGTGATGGGACCTGCCATGCCCCACAGCTGTCCTGCTGGCTTGTCGCCTGGATAGCCTCGCAACTCGACCTCAGTGCCGTTGAGGCTTGCCTCCTGCCAGCGATAGCCGAAGTACCCCACCTGCGGGAAGGACTTGTCGAGCTTCACGATACCCCAGTCCTGCTTGTTATTGCGGTTGCTGATCCAAGAAGTATCTGTCCAGATTCGTGCTGCCTTGGCTGTTCCATAGGGGCGCTCGGCTCCATTCGCGCCCGGGCTGTATTCGAGATCGAAGTTCCAGCCATTGTTGTTATAGATGCAGTGGCCTGCGGTCACTAGGGTATCGGGAGAAACGAGCCACCCCGTGCAGTATTGATTTCCATTGTGTTTGTGCAGATAGACGATGGCGCTATTTGGGTAATCAGTGGTGTTGGTGATGTGTCTGCGGCCGTCTTCTCCGATGACCTTCTCATCTGATCCGCCATCCGGGGAGTATCCATCTGTGGATTCTTCCATGGCTCCGGACTCGCGGTTAGTGGCTTCGAGGAGGTCCTGGGGGATGTCCAGTGGATTGCCCTGGGCATCCACGCCGACCGGCGACGCTTGATCCTGTGGTGCCTCGTCAGCCCTGGCCTGGGAGGCTGGACCTACCAGGCCGATTCCCGACAGGCAGAGCAGAAAAGCTCCCAATAGGGGACCCGCTTTGCGTAAAGTGGAGTGTCTCGACACTTCCTTTTCCTTTCTTTTTTGTTTTTGTTGTGGTCAACCCGGTCGCGTGGATGCGTGCCGAGTCGTGAGCAAGGAATCAAACTCTAGGCCTTGCTGGTTCTTTTGCTGCTGAATCTATTGTTGGCGGCAGTGTTGTTTGTGTCGCATCGGTGTGTCCTGCGTGAGGAGATACGCTGATTATCGCGCCTGGACTGTGAAGTCCTGTGAGAACTCTTCGTTTTTTGGTGCCTCGATGGTGACGCTGGTCTCTGTGTACCGCTCCGAATCGCAGGTGAGGATCAAGGTCTGCTGCCCCGATGGGATATCCATATCGAATTTTCCATCAGTGCTGCTGACGATCGCATACTCATTCGAATCCCCTTCGATGTGGATGAGGCAGCCTTCCACCGGGTCGCCACTCTCGTTCAACACCCGCCCCAACAGGTGTGACCCCTGAGGTGAGGGTTGGGGGGTGTCGGTATTGCTGAATGGAGATGCGCTCGCTGTCGTGCTGTTCTCGCCTGACGGGCTGGGGTCGGCGGGTATGCTCCCAGAACACGATGCTCCCAGTGTGGCCACGCCCAGAAAGGCAGCGAATACAGCCATCCGTCGAAAATCGTTCATTTATAGCCTCCTCAGACGTGGGGATGTGGCAAGAGTCGCAAACCTCATGCTCTGCCGCAGGTCCGATGCACTCCCATCTCCATGAGCTGCGCGAGATGCTCATGCATTTTATCTGGGAGATGATATGTTGAAATAAATTATTTCAAATAGTAACTGTTCTTGATTCGGGTGTCAACCCCGCGACGAGAATCATGTGAAATCCCCAAGCAGGCAGGGGTGTGTGCATCACAGGGCTCCTCGACTCCCTCGCCTGGCCACGAGACCTCTCCTGTTTCAGAGCATCAAGCCGCTACCCGTCACGTCCGTGTCGTGTGCTCCCAGGAAGCCGGGTACGTACGGACCCCTGCCCGCACGGGCTGCGTGTGGGTCTCCTTCATTTTGTGCTCGTGGTGTTCGGGGCTAAGATCGTCGGCGGTGACGTGTCTGAGCGGCCGAAAGAGCTCGCCTCGAAAGCGAGTGTGGTGCAAGCCACCGTGGGTTCAAATCCCACCGTCACCGCCACAGAGCCCCCGGAGATCCGGGGGCTCTCCCCGTTTTAGGGCGATTGCTCGGCCCCGTTCCGGAGCTTTGGCGTCGGCTGCATGAGCTTTGGCGTCGGTTGCATTGCAGCAGGGTGAGCAGCGGGTAAACAGCGTGCATGAAACGCCGCCTGCGGCGCAGGGGCCGAACAGTGGCGACGGCACTGGGACGCGGAGCGGCGTTTCGTGCACAGGGCGACGGCAGAGCTGGTGATTATCTGGCGATGCTCAGGCGCTGTAGGGCTTGCCCGTCAGGGTCTCCACCGCCAGGCGTCCCAGGGCGTTGGCAGCCAGGGGGCTGTCGCCGGTGATGAGCTTGCGGTCCCTGTGGACTTGGCCGCTCATGCCGTCGTTGACCACCGTCAGGCCCTGCTCGGTGAGCTTCTTGCCCAGCAGCCACTCCAGCTGGCCGGGCAGGTTCTTGGCGTCGGGATAACGCTTGGAGACGTGCATCCACTGCGCGACAGGCATGACTTTTCTCCTCACTGCGCATCAATGACCCTCCGGCGAGGGCATTGCATGCGCTGTTGATGATGGAATCAATGACTGACGTGTTCAGTGTAATGAACCACTGTGCTCAGGGGGTGGGGTATGTCAAGATTCACGTTTGAGGAGCGCTCTTAGAGCGGAGCGTGTTGAGGCGTGGTGTCATGGCGATGGCATTGTGTCTGTCGGGGGGCTTCCGGCAGCTCGCATGGACTGCCAGTTCTTTTGTCGCAGATGCCCGGGCCATGGGGTCATGTCGTGGAGGATGCGCGGCGACGCTCCAGTAGCCAGCCGACGACGTACAGTGCCGCAGTCAGCAGGAAGGTGGTGCTCAGCTGTGCCGCGACCTCTGGGACGGTGTAGCCGAGGACGACGACGCCCAGCAGCGCCGCCAACGTCACCCATGACAGGTACGGGAAGCACCACATCCTCAGGGGCAGGTCGGCTCCGTCGCGTTCCGCCCGGCGACGCAGCACCAGATGGGAGACGATGATCGCGATCCAGGTGACAATCAGGGTTGAGCCGACGATGTTCAGCAGGGCCTTCAGCACCGCCTCGCCCCAGAAGTAGTTGAGTGCCACGGCGACGAACCCGAACACCGATGTCGCCAGAACGCTGCTGACTGGAACCCCGCGAGAGGTGGTGCGATGCAGCGCGGCGGGGGCCATGCCCCGCTCCGCCAGGGAGAAGATCATCCGTGACGCCCCGTAGAGATTCGCGTTGAGCGACGAGAGCAGGGCCAGAATGATCACCACCGCGATCGCCGCTGCCAGAGCGGGGAAGCCCGCCGTGTTCAGCACGGCGACGAACGGGGCCTTCTCAATCTCGGGACTGTCCCAGGGCAGTGCCAGCAGCATCACCGTCACCGCACCCATGTAGAACAGCAGGATCCGCCACAAGATGGTGCGAACGGCTTTGGCGACGCTGCGTCGCGGATCCGCGGTCTCGGCGGCCGCGACAGCCATCAGCTCAATGCCCCCGAATGCGAAGATCACCACCAGCAGCGCACCCGCGACCCCGCTGATCCCCTTCGGCATGAACGGCGCATCCACGACGTTGTGCAGTCCGGGGGAGGCGCCGGAGGTGAGCCCCAGCAGGAAGGCGACCCCCAGGATGAGGAACCCGACGACGAAGCCCACCTTGATGAGCGCGAACCAGAACTCCAGCTCACCGAAGCTGCCCACATGCACGAGATTGCTTGCGGTGAACGCGACCATGGCGATCAACGCGAAGACCCATGGCGGCGTCGCCGGGAAGATCCCGTTCAGGTACTGCGCCGCGGCTGTTGCCTCCGCGGCCACCACCAGGCAGAACTCGATCCACCACAGCCAGCCCAATGCGAATGCGGCGGGTCGCCCCATGGCCTTGCCCGCGTAATACGAGAACGCACCCGGGTTCGGGTCGGCTGCCACCATCTCCGCCAGCATCCTCATCACCGCCAGGATGATGAGACCCGCGATCAGATAGGCCAGCAGCACCGACGGCCCCGCAGCTGCTATGCCGACACCGGAACCCACGAACAACCCGGCCCCGATGGCTGATCCCAGGCTCATCATCACCAGGTGACGGGGTCGCATGGAGGCCTTCAAGCCGGTTGATGTGGCAGGCATGGGCGTCACTATACGGTCTTGGTGGATGCCTCTGTCCATGGTCGTCACGCCCACAGGAAGCCGGTTGGAGGCCAGCTGAGGGGGCCTGGGTGAACTTGCGGCTGGCCAGATGGGGCCGATACGCTCGGCAAAGCCCACAGCCAAAACCAATAACGAGAATTTGAGGATTATCAGCAGCTTTGGGGAACTATTCGCATATGAGCAGACGTTAACGTGGTGGAGGCCTACAGCGCCACCACGCGCTGACATGCTGCACGGCGCACCAGACATCTTTTTAACCCAGCCCAGATCACCGCAGCCACGTTCCTGGGCCACAGGCAAGGAAAGAAATGGCAAGGTACTCCTCCGTCCGAGAGGGACAGGGCCGCACCTGGGCGAAGGCCATCCTCCTGGGCGAGCATTCCGTCGTGTACGGGCACCCCGCAGTGGCAGTCCCGCTGCACGACCTTCACATGCGGGCATCCGCGAAGCCCACCACAGGCCCCTCGACGCTGAGCAGCCTCGGCTACCACGGCCCCATGGACGACAGCGGCCCCCGCTTCGCCTGCGTCGTGCGCGCCTTCGAAGCGGCCCGGGAGTTCGCGGACTGCCGTGAGCAGTCCTTCGAAATCACCACCCACAGCGACTTCCCCCACGAACGCGGACTGGGATCCTCCGCGGCCGCAGCCGGCGCGGTCATCCGCGCCATCCTGGACGCCCGCCAGCGCGAGGCCACCCCGGCTGAGCTGTTCGACCTCACGCAGCTGGCCGAGCAGGTCGCGCACGGAAGACCATCCGGACTCGACGCGGCAGCCACCAGCTCCCCCTCACCCATACGCTTCCAAGGCGGCGAGATGCGCCCCATCAGCCAACACATCGACGACGCCCACCTCGTCATCGCCGACTCGGGAGTCCACGGCAGCACCCGGGAGGCCGTCGGGGGACTGCGTCGCCGCTACGAGGCGGACACCGCTGCCGTCGGCCCGCTCATCGACAGCCTCGGGACACTCACGCAGACCGCGATCACGGCGCTGCGCGACGGCGACGCACCGACCCTGGGAGCAGCCATGAACCAGGGGCACACGACGCTGAGGGAACTCGGCCTGAGCCTCCCGATCCTCGACCAGCTCACCGACGCCGCTCGCCAGGCCGGGGCGCTGGGCGCGAAACTCACCGGGGGAGGGCTCGGCGGATGCATGATCGCGCTCGCGGACAGCGTCAACTCGGCGGAGCAGGTCAGCTCCGCCCTGCGGCACGCGGGGGCGCCCGCCACATGGACCTATCGGATGCGTATCAGCGAGGTAAGTGAGTGACACCCACCGCAACAGCAAGCGCAAACACCAATATCGCCCTGATCAAGTACTGGGGCAAGGTGGATGAGTCACTGACGATCCCCGCAACCTCAAGCCTGTCCCTGACCCTCGATGACACCTGGACGACCACCACCGTCTCCTTCGACGGCGGCAGCGACGGCGAGGACGCGGTGACCATCAACGGCTCGTCACCTGGTGGGACGCAGCTGTCCAGGGTGACTCGCTTCCTCGACCTAGTGCGCGAGCTATCCGGGCAGACTGCGAGGGCGAGCGTCACCTCCTCCAGCACGGTGCCGCTCGCCGCAGGCCTGGCGAGCTCCGCCGCGGGCTTCGCCGCGCTCGCCGCAGCCGCGTCACGCGCAGCCGGTCTGCATCTCGACGACCGGGCCCTCTCCCGCCTGGCCCGTCGCGGCTCCGGCTCGGCGACGCGGTCGATCTTCGGCGACCTGGTGCTGTGGAACGCCGGCGTTGACGACGACACCTCCTACGCGGAGCCCGTCGAGTCCGCCCTGGACCTGGCCATGGTCGTGGCCGTGGTCTCCGACCGGCGCAAGACGATCAGCAGCAGGAAGGCCATGCGGGAGACGATGAGCGCCTCGCCGCTGTACCCCGCCTGGGTTGAGGCCAGCCGGGGGGATCTCCGAACGGCGCTGGTGGCGGTGCGCTCCGGTGACCTGCCGGCCCTGGGGGAGGTCGTGGAGGCGAATGCGCTGGGGATGCACGCCACGATGATCGCCTCCCGTCCCGGCATCATGTACTGGATGCCGCAGACAGTCGAGGCACTGCATGCGATCCGCGACATGCGTGGTGAGGGACTCCCCGTCTGGGCGACGATTGATGCCGGACCGAACGTGAAGGCCCTCACCCAGGCAGGCAGCGCCGAGCAGGTCGCCGACGCTCTGCGTGAGCGCCTGCCCGGCGCGGCGGTGTCAATCAGGCGTTCCGGGGCAGGTGTGCGCGTCGAGGAGGTTGTGGCGTGATCTCGCAGAGCGCCCCAGGGAAGCTGTACATCGCGGGCGAGTACGCCGTCGTCGAACCCGGACACCAGGCGGTGCTGGTGGCGGTTGACCGTTTCATCACCGTCAGGATCACCGCCGCCGAGCATGCCGGTCGCATCAGCTCCGCCCTGTACGAGACCCGCTCCCTGACCTGGTATCGGCGTGCCGAGGACGGCATGGTGGAGGTTGAGGAGCAGTTCGACGACTACGTGGTCTCGGCGATCCGACTTGTCGAGCAGATGGTGCGTGAGGCGGGCGGTCCGCTGCGGTTCTTCGACCTGGATGTCTCCAGCGAGCTGGATGACGGCAGTGGACGCAAACTCGGCCTGGGCTCCTCCTCCGCAGTGACCGTCGCGACCGTGCGGGCCCTGGCCAGGTTCTACAACCTGACTCTGGACGACCTCGCCGTGTACAAGCTGGCGCTGCTGGCCAGCGAGGCGGTTCAGCCCATCGGATCCGGAGGTGACATCGCGGCCAGCGCCTTCACCGGATGGGTCAGCTACACCTCCCCCGACCGCTGGTGGCTGCATCAGCTGCGCAGCCGCATCAGCGTGGGGGAGCTCGTGCGCATGGACTGGCCGCACCTGCGGATCCGTCGGCTGTCGCCGCCGCACCTGAGCCTGCGTGTGGGATGGACGGGGGCCCCCGCATCCACGCCACGGCTGGTCGCGGGCGTCCAGGCACACACCCGAGGCGTCCGTGACGCCGACTATGCGGCGTTCCTCCGCGCCAGCGAGACCTGCCTGAGCGCCCTGATGCGGGCCTTCGAGGAGGACGACGCCCAGGGGGTCCGACGGCAGATTGAGGAAAACCGTCGCCTTCTGTCGGATCTCAGCAGCACGAGCGGCATCGCCATCGAGACCCCCCAGCTGCGGCGGCTCGTGGAGATCGCCGAGGAGCATGGGGCGATGGCCAAGAGCTCGGGCGCCGGAGGTGGGGACTGCGGCATCGCGCTGTGCCTGCCCGAGACCGACGAGGAGGGCATGTGCGCGGCGTGGAGGGCGGCGGGCATCCAGCCCCTGGACCTGTCGGTCTACTCGCGTCCCGAGGCCACGTCGTGAGCACCGATCCCGTCGTGCCGACGCACGCCTCCCGCAAGGACGAGCACCTGGAGCTGGCGGTGCACCTGCACCGCCAGGACCGTGC
>ERZ1023282.576-NODE-576-length-17607-cov-6.184253_pt1 | contig 17607 bp, 19 predicted proteins | sample MGYA00521262_ERZ1023282 | MGnify/ENA primary metagenome ERZ1023282 (study PRJEB32759, sample SAMN07749867) | skin metagenome | biome: transportation; feature: city; material: polyester macromolecule | host: Homo sapiens | place: Hong Kong:KT line | collected... | reverse complement strand
CGGCGGCAATTGCAGGTTGTCGCGCACATGCACGGCCGGAAACAGAAAGCCCATTTCTTCGCTGAGCTTGCGGCGGATGCCGCGGATGCGGCCCATCAGCTCGCCGCCCTGGGTGGCGTCGGCCAGCGGAATCAGCCGGTAGCCCAGTTCCAGCCCCAGGGCGTCGATCAGCGGCAGGTCTTCCCAGGCCAGTTCGGCCGGCGCGTCCTGCGGCCCTTCGGAGGCGTCCCGCGGGTCCGGCTTGGCCAGGGCCCGCCGATGCAACAGGTAGGCAAGCCCGCCGAGCAGGCCGGCGAGCAGCAGAAAGGCCACGTTGGGCATGCCCGGCACCAGGCCGATGACAAACATCAGGCCGGCGGCCATGGCCAGGGCGCGGCCGTCACCGATCACCTGCGTCTGCATCTGCCGCGCCATGGTTTCAGAGCGCGACATGCGGGTGACCAGAATCGCCACCGCCACCGACAACAGCAGCGCCGGAATCTGCGCGACCAGGCCGTCACCAATGGTCAGCAGGCCGTACACCGCGAATGCCTCGCCAAAGCTCAGACCGTGGGCCATGGCGCCAATGGCCACCCCGCCCAGCAGGTTGACCACCAGAATCAGGATGCCCGCCACGGCGTCGCCCTTGACGAACTTGCTGGCGCCATCCATCGCGCCATAGAAGTCCGCCTCCTCGCGTACTTCCTCGCGCCGGGCTTTCGCCTCGTCGCGTGTCAGCAATCCGGCATTGAGATCGGCATCGATGGCCATCTGCCGGCCCGGCATGGCATCCAGCGTGAAGCGCGCCGACACTTCCGAGACGCGGCCGGCGCCCTTGGTGATCACGGCGAAATTGATGATGGTGAGAATCAGGAACACCACCAGGCCCACGGCATAGTTGCCGCCGATCACGAAGTTGCCGAAGGCCTCGATCACCTGCCCGGCAGCGCCCGGCCCTTCATGGCCGCTGAGCAGCACCACGCGTGTCGACGCCACATTGAGCGCCAGCCGGAACAACGTCGCCAGCAGCAGCACCGTGGGAAACACCGTGAAATCCAGCGGCCGCATCACGTAGACCACGGCCAGCATCACCACCAGTGACAGCGCGATGTTGAGGGTGAAGAAGAAGTCCAGCGCCAGCGCCGGCAGCGGCACCACCACCATCGCCAGCAGCAGGAACACCACCACCGGCGCACCGATGGCACTGGGAGCACGACCGCGGAACGACGACAGCGCAGCCAGTGCCTTCATGCGTGGTTCGCCGCCAACATGCTCAGCCCTCCTCGAACGGTTTTCCCAGATCCGACGGCACTTCGGGTGCCGGGGGCGGCAGCGCTTCGCCACCGCGAATCCGATAGGCCCAGGTCAGCACCTGGGCGACCGCCGCATAGAGGGCGGCCGGAATCTCCTGACCAACGGTGCCGGTGCGGAACAGCGCGCGTGCCAGCGGTGGCGCCTCCAGCAACAGCACCTGCGCCTCACCGGCCTTGTCGCGGATGGCGGCCGCCACCTCGTCGGCTCCCTTGGCCACCACCACCGGCGCCCGCATCTCGCCCGCGGCATAGCGCAGGGCGACGGCAAAGTGCGTCGGGTTGGTGACCACCACGTCAGCGCTGGCGACTGCCTCGATCATGCGACCGCGGCTGAGCTGCAGCGCCCGCTCCCGCCGCTTGGCCTTGACCTCCGGGCGCCCCTCCGATTCGATGAATTCGCGCTTGACCTCATCCCGGGTCATCCGCAGCTGGCGCTGGTGCTGCCAGAGCTGAAAGGGCACATCGATCGCCGCCACCACGGCCAGCCCGATCAGGCCGATCAACATCACCTCCAGCAGCATGCGGCCGGTTGCCGCCAGCGCCGCTGGCAGCGGCAGGGTCGACAGCCCGAGCAGACGATCGGCCTGGAAGGCGATCCACACCACCACCAGCCCACCGATCAGGACCATCTTGCCCAATGCCTTCAGCAGCTCGGCCGCCGCCTGCGCGGAGACCAGCCGTGCCAAACCCTTGAGGGGGTCGAGACGCTTCAGGTCCGGTGTCAGTCCCTTCGGCGACAGATGCAGCCCGCCAATCAGGGGCGGCGATGCCAGCGACACCAGCCAGGGCACCAACACCAGCAGCAGGACGGCCGAAGCCCCGGCCTTGAGGGCCAACCCGAGCGCCGCCACCGGATCGCCATGGAGATCCCCGGCGCGCGCCAAGGCCGCTGCCACGCCCTCCGCCAGAGCGGCCAACGCTGATCCGCCGAAGGCCACCAGCATCAGTGCGCCAGCGGTGGTCACCAAGGCCGATGCCAGCTCGCGTGACCGTGCGATCTGCCCTTCTTCACGTGCTTTCTGCAGCCGTCGCTCGGTCGGCTTCTCGGTGCGTTCGCCGGCGTCGGATTCGCTCATGGTGGCGCCGCCCAGGTCCGTTGCACGGCATCAAGAAAGCTGTCCCAGTACTGCGACAGCGGCGTGCCCATCTGCGGCATCCACAGCCACAGCAGCAGCAGCAGCGCCATCAGCGCCGCCGGCAGGCCGATGGCAAACAGGTTGAGTGCCGGCGCCGCCCGGCTGACCAGACCGAAGCCCAGCTGGACCACCAGCAGGCTGGCCAACACCGGCAGGGCGAGGCTCAGCCCCGCCTCCAGCATCGGCACCATCAACTGCAGCAGCGCCCACCACGGTGGCGCCTCGAACGGCCCGCTGACCGGCACCGCCACATAGCTGTAGGCCAGCAGCCGGATCAGCGCGTGATGACCATCCAGCGCCAGAAACAACAGGCTGGCGAAGGCCATCAGCAGGCTGCCGAGCACCGGCGATGCCGTCCCGCGCAACGGATCATTGACCTGCGCAAAGGACAGGCCGGCGGTGGCGCTGATCAGCTCCGACGCCAGCATCAGGGCCTCGAACAGCAACTGCAGCAAGGTGCCCAGCAGCAGACCGATGGCGACGTTGACGATCACCGCCAGCCACCACGCCGCGCTGAACAGCACGGGCGACGCCACCGGGGGCAGCACCGCCGCCAGAATCGGCGTCAGCACCACCGCCAGCAGCAGACGGATGCGCGCCGGCACCGCCCGTCCACCGAGCACCGGCGCGGTCACCACGAAGGCACTCACCCGCAGGCCGGTCCAGGTGCTTTGCAGCAGGCCGCCCCACAGGGCGATGGTGACATCGCCGGTGATCATCCTGGCGAACCCTCATCGCGCGAATACACTCCGGCCCCGGCATCCATGCCGGGTCGTTCGCCCCACCTGCGAGCAGTGCTCGCAACAGCGGTTGTGGTGCCGCGGACATCACACTGCGCCGGCCATCCTGGCGAACCGTCATCGCGCGAATACACTCCGGCCCCGGCATCCTTGCCGGGGCGTTCGCCCCACCTGCGAGCAGTGCTCGCAACAGCGGTGGGGCTCACCCTACCCATTGTGGGATGGAGAGGATGAGGGCGCGGGTGTAGTCAACGATCACCCGCAGCATCCACGGGCCCGTCAACACCAGGGCGGCCGCCACGGCCAGCACCTTGGGGATGAACGACAGGGTCATTTCGTTGATCTGCGTGGCCGCCTGGAACAGGCCGATCAGCAGGCCGGCGAGCAGTGCCGACAGCAGCAGTGGCGCGGCCAGAAGCACCGCCACCTCGATGGCGGCACGCCCCTGGGTGAGGACGTCCTCCGGACTCACCCGAAGCTCCGCACCAGCGAACCGGCCACCAGCGTCCAGCCGTCCACCAGCACGAACAGCATCAGCTTGAACGGCAGCGAGATCATCATCGGTGACAGCATCATCATGCCCAGGCTCATGAGCACGCTGGCCACCACCAGATCAATCACCACGAACGGCACGAACAGCAGGAAGCCAACCTGGAAGGCCGTCTTCAGCTCACTGGTGAGAAAGGCCGCCGCCAGCACCGTCAGCGGCACCGTTTCCGGGGTCTTGTAACCCTCGCTGTGACCGGCCAGCTCGGCGAACATCAGCAGGTCCTGTTCCCGCGTCTGCGACAGCATGAACTGCCGCATCGGCGCAGCTGCCATCGGCGCCGCATCGGCAAAGGCCATCTCGCCGTCCAGATAGGGCCGCACGCCATCGCCCCATACCCGCTCGAAGGTCGGCTGCATGACAAAGCCGGTCAGCAGCAGCGACAGCCCGATCAGGATGGGATTGGACGGTGTACCCGCCGTTCCCAGCGCCTGACGCAGCAGGGCCAGCACGATCAGGATGCGGGCAAATCCGGTGGTGCACATCAACAACGCCGGCAGCACGCTCAGCAGCGTCATCGCCCCCAGCACCTGCAGGCTGAGGCTCCACTGCGCCCCGCCGTCCTCAGTGGGAGTCATGGTGAGCGCCGGGATCTCCGGCAGCGACTGCGCCGAGGCGGTCCCGGCCAGCATCACCAGCAACGCCAGGCTCCAGCGGCTCATGCCTCGTCCTCGTTCAGCGTCGCGGCGAAGGCGGAGCGCGACCACAGCCGCGAGATGCCGGCGGGGCTGACGCCCACCAGCACCTTGTCGCCCTCCACCTCCACCAGCACCAGCTGCTGGCGCGCCCCCAGATGCTGGACGGCACAGACCTTGACCTGCCCCCCGGCCTGCGGCAGCAGACGGAAGCGGCGCAGGGCGCGCCCGGACAACAGGATCACGCCCACCACCACCACCAGCATCACCAGCATCTGCAGCACGGCGCCCAGGCCCGGGCCGGCGGGAACGGTCTCCATGGCTCAGCGCAGCTTGCGGATGCGCTCGGCCGGGCTCACCACATCGGTCAGCCGCACGCCGAACTTCTCGTTGACCATCACCACTTCGCCATGGGCAATGAGGGTGCCGTTGACATAAACATCCAGGGGCTCGCCCGCGGCGCGTTCCAGCTCCACTACCGACCCCTGCGACAGCTGCAGCAGGTTGCGGATGGGGATGCGCGTGCGCCCGACCTCGATGGAGAGGGTCACGGTCACGTCAAGGATGACGTCGAGATTGACGTCGGGCGCGCCCCCGCCGCCGGCTTCCAGCGTGGGCAGTGCGGCGCGCTTGGCATCGGCATCAGGTTGTACGGTCACGGACATGGAAATCACCTCAGGCGGCTTTGGCCGGCGGCTCGCGCCGCACGACGTGGTTGATCTTCAGGGCATGGCGGCCGTGCGAGACGCCCAGCGTCCCGGACAGCACCGGCAGGTCATCGACACAGATGTCGAGCTGCTCCGGCATCTCGATGGGGATCACATCCCCGGGCTTGAGCGCCACCAGCTGCCGCAGGCTCAACCGCGGCGTTGCCAGTTGGGCGGACAGCTCCACCATGGCGTTCTGGATCTGCTGGCGCAGATTCACCGTCCAGCGCTCATCGCGCTCGCCACGGTCGGATTGCAGGCCGGCGTCGAGTTGCTCGCGGATCGGCTCGATCATGGCGTAGGGCATCACGATGTGGAGGTCGCCTTCGGCACCGTCGAGGTCCACATGGAACTTCGACACCACCAGGATCTCGCTGGGCGCCACAATGTTGGCGAAGTGCGGGTTGACCTCGGAGTTGACGTACTCGAAGTCCAGCTTCATCACCGGCTGCCAGGCTTCGGCGAGGTCGTTGAATACGTTGCGCAGCAGCAGCTGGATCACCCGCATCTCGGTGGGCGTGAACTCGCGCCCCTCGATTTTCACGGGGAAGCGCCCATCGCCCCCGAAGAAGGTGTCGACACAGGCGAACACCAGCTTCGGCTCGAACACCACCAGGGCGGTGCCGCGCAGCGGCTTGATCCGCACCAGGTTGATGTTGGTGGGCACGTAGAGGGTGTGCACATAGTCCGAGAACTTGAGCATCTCCACCCCCTTGATCGACAGCTCCGGACTGCGCCGCAACAGGTTGAACAGGGAGATGCGGTAGTGCCGCGCAAACCGCTCGTTGATCATCTCCAGCGTCGGCAGACGCCCCCGCACGATGCGGTCGTGCCCGGCGAGATCGAAGGTCCGCACCTCGCCTGGCAACGGCGGCGCGTCGGTATCAACGGCGCCCTGATCCACCCCGTGCAACAGGGCATCGATCTCGTCCTGGCTCAGCAGGTCTTGTCCGCGCTCGCTCATTGCATCACGAAGCTGGTGAAGTAGATGGCCTCGATCTGCGCTGCCGCCGTCTCGTCGCCGAGGGCCTCGCGCAGACGGTTCAGGGTGTCGATGCGTAGTCGCTCACGCCCCTCCACGCTGATCAGTTCGCTGTAGGGGTAGCCGGCAAACAGTGTCAGCAGGGCGTCGCGCACGGCCGGCGCCTGTGCATCGAGGATCTCGAACACGGCTGCATCGCGTGCCATCACCTGCACTTCCGCCTGCAGGTAGCGCAAGGTGTCGCGATCGCTGACGTTGACCACGAAAGCGGGGTCCAGGCGGTGATACACCGGTGGCGGCAGGGGCTGCGGCCCCTCGGCCGATGGCGCGCCGAGATGCCCGAAATACCAGCCGCCGAAGCCCATTCCGGCGGCCAGCACCAGCGCCACCAGGATCAGCGGCAGTTTCGATCGCGGCTTGGGCGGTGGCGCGGCAACGGGGGCTTCATCGTCTTCAAGGGGCATGGCGGCTTCCGGTTGGCTTCGGCGCGCAGTCGCGCTTTCCCGTCACCCTGCAAGCCGCGTGCGACGGCGTCAGGCAAAGCCGTCCATTAGGCCCATCGGTTGCTGCCGTTGGTCGCCGGCGACCGCATGCTCCACCATCGCACCCTCGGCATTGCGGCGCGTCAGACGCCGCTCCGGCGCACGTTCACGGCCTGACGACGGATCCCCGACATCGGCGCCCATCAACTGCAGGCCGCGGGCGGCCAGCTGGCTCGCGAGTTCCGGCAGCGACTGCGCCAGCAACAGCCGCGCTTGCGCGTCCTGACTGCCCAGGCTCAGCGATACCTGGCCTTCGCGCACGGCGATGTGCACGTCCACTTCGCCCAGCGACGGTGGGTCAAGTCGCAGCCGGGCCTGCCAGGTGTCGTGGTCGACCATGTCCATCACCTGCTCGGCCAGCATCGCGGCGGGATCGGCGGCCGGCAGCGCCGGGCGCGATGGCATCGCGGTTTCGACGGTGATGCCGGCATCCGATACCGGCGCTGCTGCCGACGGTGCCACCACCGGCCCGCCGGGAGCTGGAGTCACCACGGTTTCCACCCGGCCCGCATCGACCGGCGCCGCCTCGATGGCAGGCGCCCCCGGGAGCGCGGGCATGCCCTCGGGCGACATTGGCCTGGACAGGCGCTCGGGAACCGCTGGCGGCGGCGCCGGGGACGCCGTGTGCGACGCCGACATTCGATGACGGCCGGCCGTCCCCGCGACCGCCAGCTGCACATCGGACGGCGCCGGCATCGCGTTGGCGACCTGCGCCCCCTGCAGCGGGTGCAGAACCGGCAAGGTCTCTTCAACATCCGGCGCCATCCCGGTCACGGCCGGCCGGCCGTCAGGCATTGCGTCCCGCAGGGCCGCCCGCGCCTCACGCATCAGGGTCACGATGGACACCGATGCCCCCTCGGCGGCGGACGACGGTACCGTTCGCGCCGCCATCGGCGTGCGGGTCGGCTGGATCCGCACCCAGCCCGGCTCCGGCGGCGGTGGCGGTGGTGCATCCGCTGCCGCCAGCTCCGGCACCGGCAATGGCACCGTGATCACGGCCTCCGGCACTGACGCAGGCGCCTGCGGCCCGGCCGTTGCGCCCGGACCCTGTGGGGCTTGGCCCGCCACGGGCATTTCTGTCAGGGCCGGCGCTGGCGCCACGCCGCGCTGGATCCAGGGGCTGGGCGTGGCCGTGGTGGTCGCCTCCCCTGCTCCCAGCAACATCGCCAGCTGCGCGAAAAAGCCGCCATCGGAAGCACCGCCCGCAGCGGTCGACGCCCGCGTTGTGGCAGCCGGAGCCGATGGCAGGGCACTCAGGTCCACGCGGGACTCCAGGTGCGGGTATTGACCAGATCATCCTCCTGCCGCTGCTGGCGTTTGAGGCGCGCCTGCAACAGGTCGTCCCGCTGCAGCGCAGCCGCGCCGCCCAGCGATTCCGCTGCCTGCCAGGCCGTCATCCAGCTGGCACGCGCGGCTGTCACTGCCGCCTGCGCCTGATCGATCCGTTGCTGCTGACAGTGGATGGCAGCCTGTAGCCGGTCACGAAAGGCCTGTCGGTTGCTGAGCTGCCACGGTGCAGTGGCTGCCCCCCCGGTGGCGTACTCCGCAGCAAAGCCCTGGAGCTGTTGCAGCTGGGCTTCGGCCTGCCGCACCGCAGCCTGGGCCTCCACCAGACGTTGGGCCGCCTGATCGGCATGACGGCGGGTGATATCGGCCAGACGGGCCAGGCCCGGTTCGTTCATTCGTCATCTCCGGTCAGACGCAGCAACGCCTCGCAGGCCTCGCCCAAGGGGGCAGCTGCTTCCACGCGCTGCGAGAGGAAAGCGTCGATGGCCGCCTGATGCGCCAGCGCGGCATCGGTGTCGGGATCCGCCCCGGCCTGATAGGCCCCCACCGCGATCAGGTCCCGGTTGCGCTGCCACGCCGCCAGCCAGCGACGCAGCCGCCGGGCACCCTCACGCTGCTCGGGCGACGCCAGGGTGGTGAACAGGCGCGACACGCTGGCCTCGACATCCACCGCCGGAAAGCGGCCCTGCTCGGCGATGCGACGCGACAGCACGATGTGTCCATCGAGAATGGCGCGGGCGGCGTCAGCCACCGGATCCTGCAGGTCGTCGCCTTCGGTCAGCACGGTGTAGAGCGCGGTGATGCTGCCGCGCCCCTGCACCGCACCGGCCCGCTCCACCAACGCCGGCAGCCGCGCGAACACCGATGGCGGGTAGCCCCGCGTCGCCGGGGGCTCGCCCACGGCGAGACCGATCTCGCGTGCGGCCTGGGCATAGCGTGTCAGGGAATCCATCAGCAACAGCACGTCGCGTCCCTGGTCGCGGAAATACTCGGCGACAGCGGTCGCAAGCCGCGCACCGTTCATCCGTGCCAGCGGACTGGCATCGGCGGGTGCCGCGATCACACAGGCCCGCTCAAGCCCCTCGGGCCCCAGGGTATCGGTGACGAAATCCCGCACCTCGCGGCCGCGTTCGCCGATCAGGCCCACCACGGTCACATCCGCCGTGGTGTGACGGGTCATCATCCCCAGCAGTGTCGACTTGCCGACACCACTGCCGGCAAACAGTCCGACCCGCTGGCCGCGGCCCAGGGTGAGCAGCGCATTGATGGCGCGCACGCCGACATCCAGCGGCGTGTCGATCCGTTGCCGTTGCAAGGGGTTCAGCGGCGGCGGGGACAACACCAGCGGCGCCTCGCCCCGCGGCGGCGGGCGTCCATCCAGCGGGCTGGCGTCCGCCCCCATCACCCGCCCCAGCCAGTCGGCACCGATCCGCGGTGCTCGACCCAGGCGACGGCCTGCCACCCGCGCTGCGGGTTGCAAGCCGCTGAGCGGACCGGTGGGCATGAGAAACGTCCGGTCATCGGAGAATCCGACCACCTCGGCCTCCACCCAGGATTCGGCATGCGTCTCCACCGCGCAGGTGGCCTCCAGCGGCAGGTGCAGGCCGCGGGCCTGGAGGGCCAGGCCCACCACCCGTTCCAAGCGCCCGGTGACCAGCGGCGATACCTGCTCGGGCAGACGGCTGGCGCGGGCGTGCAGATGCCGGGTGAGGTTCATGGTGTGTCCGCGGTCCAGCCCGCCATCAGCTGCTGCACGCGGGTGGTCAGCCGTGCATCGATACTGACCGGATTGGCATCGACACCGACATCGGCCGGCCCCAGCGCGGCATCGGCGCTGACCCGGGCCTGCAAGGCCGGCTCCTGCTCCAGCGCCCGCAGGGCCTCGAAGGCTGCAGGCGGCACCCGCAGCTGGATCGGTCCACTGTGCTCCCCCAGCATCGCCAGCGCCTGGCGGGCGATCGGCATCAGCGCCTCGGGCTGCAAGGTCAGCGCATTGAGCGTGAGTCGCTGTGCGATCTCCAGCGCCAGTGCCGCCAGAGCCTCGGTGAGCGTTTCGGCCTCGGCGTCGAACGGCTGTTCCAGTGCGGACAGCAGGGTGGTCAACTGCTGAAGCTGCGGCTGTGCGGCTTCGCGCGCGGCGGCACGCCCCTCTTCGCGTCCCCGCTTGTAGCCCTCGTCCCAGGCCGCCTGCTCCAGTGCTTCAAGCTTGGCGGCGGTCGGGGGGCCTCCTGTGCCCCGCTCCAGTGTGGGCGGCTGCCAGTGGCGGGCATCGCCCACCTCCGCCGCATCGATGAAACCCGCCTCGAGTTCGGCGTGTTCCATCACAGGAAGGCCTCACGCTGATTGCCCAGCTGGATGGCGCCGTCCTCGGCGAGCTTGCGCGCGGCCGCCAGAATCTCCTTCTGCGCGATCTCGACATCGGCCACACGCACCGGGCCGCGCGCTTCCATGTCTTCCTTCATCATCTCGGCGGCACGCTTGGACAGGTTGTTGAACATCTTGTCGCGCACGCGGGGCTCGGCGCCCTTCAGGGCCAGCGCCAGCTTGTCGCTGGGCACGTCGCGCAGCAGGGTCTGAATGCTGCGGTCATCCAGGTCACCCAGGTTGTCGAACACGAACATCAGGTCCTGGATGCGGGTGCCGAGGTTGTCGTCCACAGCGCGGATGCGTTCCATCAGCGAGGCCTCGTCCGACGAGTCCATCAGGTTGAGGATGTTGGCCGCCACCTTGACGCCGCCGATGGTGGAAGACTTGAGGTTCTGGTTGCCCGCGAACTGCCGTTCGAGAATGTCGTCCAGCTCGTGCAGCGCATGCGGCGGAATGCCCTCCAGGGTGGCGATGCGCATCACCACGTCGGCGCGCGCGCGCTCCGGCAGCGCCAGCAGCACTGCGGCAGCCTGATCGGCATCGAGGTGGCTCAGCACGATGGCAATGATCTGCGGGTGTTCGTTGCGCACCAGATCGGCCACCGAGCGCGGCTCCATCCACTTGAGCGCCTCCAGCCCCTTGGTGTTGCGCCCGAGCAGGATGCGATCGATCAGGCCGCTGGCCTTGTCCTCACCCAGGGCGTTGACCAGCACATTGCGGACGTAGTCCTCGGCGCCTACACCCAGTGAGGTCTGACGCTCCAGCTCGCCGACAAACGAGTCGATCACCTGGTTGGCCTGCTCGCTGGTGACACTGCCGAGACTGGCCATGGCCTGCCCCAGCTTCTGCACCTCCTTGGCACCGATGTGCTTGAGCACTTCGGCGGCTTCCTTTTCGCCCAGCGAAAGCAGGAACACCGCTGCACGCTGCAAACCACCGATACCGTCACCGAGACGCGGCGTGCTGGCGCCCTTCGGAGGCGTGTTGCCGTCAGCCATCGCTACCCACCCATGTTCTCACCACCTGGGCCACCCGCTTGGGGTCCTGGGCGACGGCCTGCCGGGCCATCGCCATCTTGTCGTCAAAGCTCAATGCATTGGGCGCGTCCAGCGTCACGGGGGCCCGTGGAATATCGGCCGCCGCCGTGGCCGCTGCCGGTACTGCGGGTGTCAGCAGGCGCCGCAGTGGCGCCGGGTCGGCCAGGCTCTTGAGCAACGGGCGCAGCGCAAGAAACACGATCAAGGCAAGCAACAACAGCCCCCCAGCCTCGCGGGCACCGTCCAGCACCCAGGCCTGCTGCCACCACGGCATGGGAGCGACGGGCGGTAACACCTCCTGCCGGAACGCCCCCTGCCGTACCGTGATGCTGTCTCCCCTGGCTTCCGAAAAGCCCACTGCACCCTTGACCAGTGCCTCCACGTCGGCCAGCGTCTCCGCGCTCCAACCCGGTGGTGCGGCGGGCGAGGACGGCGCGGGCGATGGGACGGGCTCGGGCTCGGCCATGGCATCGCCACCCTCAGCGACGGCAGGTACCGGCGGCGGCGTTGCCGTCACCGGCGGCAGTGGTGGGCTGTCGAGCAGCACGGCAACGGTGAGCCGCTGGATGCGCCCGCTGGCCGTGCGGCTGTAGGCCATCTCACGGCTGACTTCGAACTGGCGGCGCTCCTGGGTGGTGGTGGCTTCCGGTGCCGCTGGCGGCGCGCCCGCCGTGACCGGGTCCCCCACCGAGTTGCTGGCCGCGCCGGGGATGCCGCCGGGCGCGCTGCCACCGGTGGCGTTGTCGCGGATCTGGCGGGTGACCTGCTCCTGACTGACCACCGTGTTGGGGTCGACCACCTCACGTGCCTGCTCGGCTTCGGTGGGGTCCAGCTCCACCGTCACCTGCACCTCCGTGCGTCCGACCAGCGGCTGCAACAGCGTCTGGATACGATTGACCAGCATGTCCTCGGTGCGACGCGCGAGGTCGAAATGAACCTGGGCGACCTGCGCCGCACTGTCGGTCTGCGACAGCAGGCCGCCGCGCGCATCGACCACCGTCACATCCTCGGGCTTGAGCTCGGGAATGGCCGCCCCCACCAACCGGGAAATGGCCTCCGACTGCCCTGGTGCCAGCTGCGCACCCGGCAACAGCTCCACCACCACCGATGCGGTGGCCGGGGCGCGATCACGAATGAAGGCACTGGGCTTGGGCAACGCCAGATGAACGCGGGCGGAGGCAATCCCCCGCAGGCCGCCGATGGTGCGGGCCAGCTCCTGCTCCAATGCACGCTGGTAACGGGCCCCTTCGAGAAAACTGCTGACCCCGAAACCGGGATCGGCATCGAGCGCATCCATGCCCCCCTGTCCGACCACCACGCCGGAGCGCGCCAGGTGCATGCGTGCATCCATCACCCGTGATTCCGGTACCTGCACCACGCCGGGCGCGGGACCCAGCTGGACATCCAGGCCAGCGGCCCGCAGGGCATCGGCAACGGCGGCGGCCTCGCGGTCCGGCAGTCCGGTGTACAGCACCGACATCGGCGTACCGCGGCTCCACAGTACCGCCGTGGTACCGGCCGCCACCGCCACCGCCACACCCAGCAGCAACAACAGCGGGCGCAGCAGGATGAGGGTGCGGGTCCATGCGGGAGGGGCGAGTGCTTCAGCCATGACTCAAAGGTCCTCGGGCAGCCGCTACAGCGGCATGTTCATGATGTCCTGGTAGGCCTGCACCACACGGTTTCGCACCTCCACCGTGGCGCGGAAGGCCACCTGTGATTTCTGCATCGCCACCATCGTGCTGGCGAGATCACCGCGGCCCAGTTCGAACTCGCGCGCCATCTGCTGGGCGTTGAGCTGGGTATCGCTGACCGACTTCAGGGCTTCGCCCATGCGCTGCGAAAAACTCGGCGCGTCCGCTTGCGTTGCCGCCGCAGCCGGCGCTGCAGGCAACTGGCTGCGGCTGCGCAGCGCACGCATCTCGCTGAGCAGTTGCTGGATGTTGTCGTTGCCGATGGTGTTCATCGCCGGGGCTCCGGGGGCGTCTTCATGTCGTCGCCTTGCAAGCCGTCGGAGCCGTCATCAGGACTGGCTGAAATCAGCCGATGAAAGGTTGTACTTGCGCAAGCGCTCGATCAGCGTGGTGCGGGACATCCGCAACAGCTGGGCGGCATGCGCCACCACTCCGCCGGCGCGCGCCAGGGCTTCGCGAATGATGCCGGCCTCGATCCGGGCCAGATGCTCGCGCAGGTCCATGCCCTCCACGGGCAGGCCGTCGTTGGTCACCGTCGGCGCCGCAGCCGGCACCGGTGGCGGCAATCCGGCCGGACGGTAGCGCGGCGGCAGATCCTCCACCGTGGCGACATCCCCCAGCACCGTCACCGCGATGCGCTCGATAACGTTGGCCAGCTCGCGCACATTGCCCGGCCAGCGGTGCTCGGCCAGCGCAGCCACCGCCGCGTCATCGAGCCGCACCGACGGACGCCCCTGGTTGGCAAGCCGCTGGGCCAGGGTCTCCACCAGCAGCGGCAGGTCCTCGATGCGATCCCGCAGTGGCGGTGTGTCGATCGGAAACACGTTGAGCCGGTAGTAGAGGTCCTCCCGGAACAGTCCGTCGTTGACGGCGGCATCCAGGTCACGATGGGTGGCCGCGACAATGCGGACATCACACGGCATCGTGCGGGTTCCGCCCACCCGTTCGAAACTGCGCTCCTGCAACACGCGCAGCAGCTTCACCTGCATGGGCATGGGCATGTCGCCGATCTCGTCGAGAAACAGGGTGCCGCCCTCGGCCAGCTCGAACCGCCCCTTGCGGGTGGTGATGGCACCGGTGAAGGCCCCCTTCTCATGCCCGAACAGCTCGCTTTCCAGCAGCTCGGCGGGGATGGCACCACAGTTGACCGCGACGAACGGCTTGTCGGCGCGCGCACTGCAGGCATGGATCTGCTGGGCAATGACCTCCTTGCCAGTGCCCGACTCGCCGGTGATGAGCACGGTGGTGTCGTGCGCGGCGACCTGATCGATCAGCCGACGGATGCGTTGCATGCTGGGCGCTTCGCCGGCCAGTGGCGGCGCCCGACGGGGCGCGGCGGGCGCGACACGGCGTGGCACGGTGTCAGCGTGTTCCGGTTCCAGCGGCAGGGAGTCGAGATGGAGCATGGGGAGATTCCTGTGCAGGAGTTCGGGGATCAGGCTTGCGCAGCCTGCGGAGCGGCGCGCAGCCGGGCGGCGGGATAGCCAAGCGATTCGCGGTACTTCGCCACCGTGCGCCGGGCCAGACGCACACCGCGTTGATGCAGGGTGTCGACCAGCGCGGCGTCATCCAGCGGGATCTGCTCGTGCTCGATGAGGCGCTGCACCATCGCGCGTGCTGCTGCGGCCGCCACACCGTCCTCGCCCGCGGCCTGGCTGAAGAAGGCACGCAGCGACACCACGCCCTGCGGCAGCTCCACGTACTTGCCGTTGACCGCGCGGCAGACAGTGGACTCGTGCACCCCCACCACCTCGGCAATTTCCCTGAGCGACAGCGGCTTGAGCGCCACCATGCCCTGCTGCAACACGCCGAACTGGCGCGCCAGCACTGCCTGCGCCACCCGCAACACCGTCTGCCCACGCTGACGCAGGCTCTTGATCAGCCAGCGGGCCTCGGTGCGCTGATGACGCAGCGGATCCGCCTCGCGCCCCAGGGTATCGAGCAGGCGTGAATAGGCCCGATTGAGTCGCAGCGCCGGCTGCCCTTCGGCATTCAGCTCCACATGCCAGCGACCCTCCCGCCGCACCACCCGCACATCGGGAATGACCGGGGTGGCCTCCGGCAGCGCCGCCCCCGGGCGGGTGGACAGGCCGCGCAGCAACTTCAGCGCTGCACCGAATGCGGCCGGGCTGGCGCGCAGGCTGCGGCGCAGCAGATCCAGCTCACGCCGCCCCAGGCGCGTCATGCCGCGCTCCACGATACGCAGGGCCAGATCCCGCGCCGCCGAAGCCGGCATGGCGCGCAGCTGCAACTCCAGCGCCTCGTCCAGATGCCGGGCGCCGTAGCCCTCCGGGCCGACCCGCTGCACCAGCGTGAGCGCCTGATCCAGCAACGATTCCGCCACCCCATGCCGCTGGGCCAGCTCATGCAGCGGCGCCTCCACAAAGCCCCGTTCGTCAATCGCCTCCAACACAATCAGCACCGCTGCCTGCAGGGCCGACGGCACCGACTCCAGCTGCAGCGCCGCCAACACCTGCGACAAGGGATCGGTGGGCTCCGGCGCAGGGACCGTGTATTCCGGTCCATCGCCTTCGAAGCTGCCGCCACGGGCCAGGACACTCAGCGTGTGATCCCATGGCAGCTCCGCCGCCGCCTCCGCCGGGCTCCACACGGCATCCATGTCGACGGTGTCGTCGTCATCCTCGACATCCATCTCGGGTTCCGCATCCAACATCACGTTGGCACTGAGCCACTGCTGGACCTCGGTTTGCAGTGCCTCGGCATCCAGCTGCAACAGCTGACTCTGCTGAATGCGGGTCGGATGTGCCTTTTGCTGCAGCCCCACCTGAAAAGCGGCTTTCATGTGCGTCTCCCTTTACGTTGAGGACCCGACACCGGGGAGGTGTTGGCTTTTCGTCGTGAGCTACCTTCGCCCAGAAAAGCGCCCGCCACCATGTAGGACTGCACTTACTTTTGTAGGGATATTCCTGATAGTCGCACTGCAACAAACGTCCGTGCCATCAGCTTTTTCATTTCGGGCGCGCAGATGGCGGGCGGACATCTCAGGACGAACGGCGACACCGAAGCCCCCCGCAACGCCCGACACCCAACCGGTCATGCCCGACTCGAGCAGGCATCCACCTTCAACCGTCGCAAGTGGATCCCGCATCAAGTGCGGGATGACGTTTGGCACCCATCACCCGTCATGCCCGACTTGATCGGGCATCCAGACCCGACCGTCGCAAGTGGATCCCGCATCAAGTAAGGGATGACGTTTGCTACCCATCACCCGTCATGCCCGACTTGATCGGGCATCCAGTCTCAACCGTTGCAGGTGGACCCCGCATCAAGTGCGGGATGACGTCCGCTACCCATCGCCCGTCATGCCCGACTCGATCGGGCATCCAGACTCCGACCGTTGCAGGTGGCCCCCCGATCAAGTCGGGGGTGACGAGGGGGAGAAGTCAGGGGTGACGAGGGGGAGAAGTCGGGGGTGACGAGGGGGAGAAGTCGGGGTTGACGAGAAGGGAAGTCGGGCATCCAGACCTCAAGCGATGTGAGTGGCGCGGATGGACGACTTGGCGCCAGCAACGGGATGCAGTGACTCAACACCCTTCACTCGCCGCTCAGCACTATTGTGCCTACCCCGCAGTCAGGCCTTTTCGATCAACGGCCGAAACCGTTCGAGTAGTGCCGCCAGCTCCTGCGCCGCAGTAGCCGCCTGGTTGAGGTAGCCTGCTCGCAGCACATCATCTTGTGGATAGTCGTGTGCGAAACGATTGCGGATGACACGCAGCTCCTGCCAACGCTCAACGCTACTCAGATAACCCAGCTTCTCCAAACGGTGCAGCTTGTCGAGCATCGGCCGGTCGTCATAGGGTTCCTGAAGGTAGGCCAGCGCAGTGGGGAAAAGGCGGGCACCCATGGCATCCTGCAGCTTCGTGAAACGAAGGATGAACTGATCCCAGTCCTGTACCACTTCATCATCAAACGTGGGTAGCGCTTCTGCAGATACCGGCAAGACCGGCTGCAACGCAGTCAACGCATGCTGCAGATGATGCAAATGGCGCTGGCACTGCTGCCACGCCTCGTCGAGCAGCAGTCGGCTGTCAGCCATCACAGCGTCAATCCCTCCCGGCGCGCCACGTCGAAGATCGGCGGATGGCTTTTCCGTCCCGGATAATCGATCAACACGTCGATTTTCTGCTCACCCAACTGCTGATACAACAACGAAAGAAAACGGGTGTGCGCGAACACGATCTGACCGGGATCTTCCAACGTGGTTTCGATCAGCACATCGATATCCCCCCCTCGCTTGGTATCGTCTACCCGCGAACCAAACAGCCGCACAACGGCCCCACCGCCGAAGGATGCCTCCGCAGCCCGCTTGATAACTGCCCTGGATTCCGATGAAAGCCGCATCGCCGTAGGCACCCTGTACAAACCTGAAACACCCGCCCGCCTATGCTGGCATGGTAGATCATCGCCCCCACGGGCCCAAGGGCCCGAACCCCGTCATGCCCTACTTGATGGAGCCTCCAGCCTCAACCGTTGCAGGTGGATCCCGCATCACGTGCGGGATGACGCCCACCACCCATCAACCGTCATGCCCGACTCGATCGGGCATCCAGTCTCAACCGTCGCAGGTGGATCCCGCATCAAGTGCGGGATGACGTTTGGCACCCATCACCCGTCATGCCC
>ERZ1023282.574-NODE-574-length-17638-cov-5.755673_pt1 | contig 17638 bp, 16 predicted proteins | sample MGYA00521262_ERZ1023282 | MGnify/ENA primary metagenome ERZ1023282 (study PRJEB32759, sample SAMN07749867) | skin metagenome | biome: transportation; feature: city; material: polyester macromolecule | host: Homo sapiens | place: Hong Kong:KT line | collected... | reverse complement strand
ACAAACAACATACCCGTACCGATGAGGAAGGCTATATCGAGAAACTGCACATCACTCCCGCCAATACCCATGAGTGCAACCACCTGTCGCCTTTGTTGGAAGGTATAGCCGAAGGCACGACCGTCTATGCCGACAAAGGCTATAACAGTTAATTAGGATATATACCTTCTATATAATCCTTATTTAAATAAAAACTCTTATAAAAATCTATGTCATCTGTCGGGATTGAAAAAAAGATTTTATCTTTCTCATCAGGTTTAAATTTGTTATCAATATTAAAAAGAGAATAAGGATCACAATGAGTTCGACATACTAATGGTAAAAATTTATATCTTGGATCATGAAATATTCGATATTTATCAGGATCGAAAGATGCTAAAAATTCATCAATATTGGTATCAGATATTTTGTCATCACTAATAAACATCGCTAGAGATGGGCGACCTTGATTTTCCATTTGTTGATTAGTAAAGGCTATAAATGCTAACTTGCCATTGTCGTCATACCATATAGATTTATAGTTATTGCCTTTGGGAGAATAAATTCTAGCAGCACATAACATAGGTCTATCTTTACAGTCGTTATATAGAGTTTCATCAAACTCAACTGCATGGCACAATAAAGGCAATAGAAAAAACAGGGTTATTAATTTATTACTATACATAAGACGGCTTTCTATTTATTCGATAATAAATCTAGTTTTCAATATTTGATTTTGTTTTGGATTAGTGTACATAATAAATTTTACTGCTCCAAAATCTGATATTAAACCCACAACCTTTCCATTTTCTGTATAATTTTCAGGCTTAGTTGTTCAGGCTGCTTTTGCTGTCGATGCTGCTTTGGCCGTGGGCGTAAAGGGTGCCGCTGTTGTCGGTTTGGCCGGCGTTAAGACGCAGGGCGCCGCCTTCTTGGGCGGCAACCGTGCCGCTGTTGGCCAGCTGTCCGTCGGCGCTGAGGGTCACGCCGCCGGCACCGGCGTAAATCTTGCCGGCATTGCGGATGCCGCTGCCGGCATCGGCGGCAATCAGGGTGATTTTGCCGGCATACATGCCGCCCAGGGCGCCGGTGTCGATGGCGAAGACGGGAGTGCCGCCCGCAGACGGCGGGTTGCCGGCTGCAGACGGGGTTTTGACACTGCCGGCGGCGTCGGTTTGGCCGCCGGCGGCAATCACTTGGATGTCCTGCCCCCAAATGCCGCCGTCAATCTTGGCGGCACGGCTGAGAATGCGGGTGTAGTCGGCATCGCGCCCGTCAAGACCCTGAGCGCCGATTTCGATACGGCCGCTGCCGATGTCCAAACCGTCGAAACGGCCGTCTGCCAGGATGGGACGGCCGGTGGTCAGGGTGGCGCCTGCGCTGTTGATAAAGCCGCCGCCATCAACGCGGATGCCGGCGGGGTTGGCCATCACCACTTCGGCGCGGCGGCCGGCGATTTCGATGTAGCCCTCGAGCCGGCTCGGATCGCTGCTGTTGATTTGGTTGACGATTACACGGGCTTCGCCGCGGGCGAGAAAGGGGTTGCCCTGTATCCAGCCGGCCTGGCGGGTGGATACGCTTTTATGGCTGTTGTTGAGAATGGTGCCGCGCGTGTCGACATCGAAACGGCGGTATTGGTTGACGGATACGCCGTGGGCGGTGGGGGTTTGGATATTGACCTGCGGCAGTCCGTTGCCGGTTTTAAGAACCGTGGGCTGCTGGTGCCGCGGGGCGGTGGGATCGGACTGGATGTCGGCAGCGGCGGCGGGCACAATCAGGGCCGAACCGAAACCGAGCAGCAGGCTGAAAGCCAGCGTGCCCAAATGCAAACGGCAGCCTGAATGGGTTTTTAGACTGCCGTTACCGCCACCGGTTTCTCCGCCTGAGCGCTCGCCGGGGCTTTTGCCCTGCCCGACTGCGGTCTCGGCTACGGCCATCAGAATGCCGCGGCGGCGGTTGAAAACAATTTTATGGCAGTGTTTGTTCATGTTCTTGCGTCCGTATGGAAATGGAAAACAGGCAGCCTAAATGCAGGCGGTGCCCGTGTTTTCTCCGGTTAAAACGAATAGTTTAGGTTGAAGCCGAAAACGGCGGTACGTTTGCTAAAGCCTTGCGGTTTTTTAATCGGTTTGCCGACAAACAGGTCGTAATTCAGGCTGCCGCCTGCTTTGAACTGGCCGCGCAGGCCGGCGGCGGCGCCGATTAGGGTTTGGCCGAGCAGGTATTGCGCCGAGTCGCCGGAAACATGGCCGCCGTCTAGCGCCAGATAAAACTGGTGGGCAGCCTGAAAATACCAGCCGGCTTCGTTGCGCCAGTACCAGCCGCGCTCGGCCGACAGTGAGCTTTCGCCATCGAAGCCGCGCACGGTGTAGCGGCCGCCGATGGCGATTTTGTCCAAAGGCGTCAGCGGGGTTTTATTCCACTGGGCATGCAGGGCGGTGTCATATACGAAGTGCTGCCGGCCGATTTGGAAGGGGTGGTTATAGCTGATGTCGGCAGTGATCACCTTCATTCTCGAAGTGCCTTCATCAAACACCTCTTCAGGGGCGGCAATGGCATCGGCCATGCCGGTGCCGCGCTTGTAGCCAAGGCCGATATCCAAAGTGCTGCGGCCGATGTATTCCTTGTGTTTCAGGCTCAACTGCCAACCGGCGGTTTTACGGCGCTGTACTTCGACTTCGGCATCATCGATAAAACTTTGGTTTTCTTTCTGCCACAGTTTGAAGCCGATATGGCTCTTGCGCCGCGCATCACGGTACAGCAGGCGGGTAAATCCGATGTCGCTGCCGCGGCTTTTGCCGTTGTAGTCATATACTTCATTGATACCCGCTACAGCCTGGTGGTAGCGGTAGTAGTTGTGGTTCCAGCTCCACAGCCAGTTGCCGGCAGGAACGGAATAGTGAAAAGCGTAGCTTTGGGTGCCGCCGGCGGTTTTTTTGCCCTCGGAGTCGGTATGGGCGTCGGTATGGCCGAGATGGCGGCCGTAGGACAGATAAAACAGATCGCTCAAGCCGAAAGGGTTGTCGGCAGAGAAAGTCAGGCTGCCTTGGTATTTGCCGGTGGTTTTGCTGCCGGAGTCGTCCACACCGAGCGACAGGCGGTAGGGCAGCAGCTGCTGCCGCCAGGCAACAACGATGTCGCTTTCATCAGGCGCGTCTGCAGGAACGATTTGGATATCGGCTTCGGCGGTAGGTACGCGTTTGAGATTTTCCAGCCCCTGCTCGATACGGCGCAGATTCAGAATATCGCCGCCTTTCAACGGAATTTCGTTTTGAAAGGCGGCAATGCGCGCGGCATGGGTTTGGTCGTTGTGCGAAGTATCAGTGCGAACCGAGCGCACTTTGCCGGGCAAAACGGTTAATTCCAAAGTTCCGCTGTTTAAATCTTGCGGTGCAGCCAAAATACGGGTAGTGGTATAGCCGCGGCCGATAACGGCGTTTTGTGCCGCAACCATAATGCGGTTAACCCCTTGCGCACCCAAACATTGCCCCGATTGAAAGCCGGTTTCTTTCAAGGCTTTTTTAAGTGCAAACTGAAAACGGCCGGCAGCATCGCCGGTCAGGGTAACGGTATGAATGGGGAAACAGGGGGATTCGGCCGATTCGGCCGCAGACGGAGTAAGCGTGCTTTGCCGCGTATCGTCCAAACGCACATCGACTTCGCGCTGCAGCTGCTGCTCCTGCTGCCGGCGTCGCATTTCCTGACGTCTGGATTCGCTTTCTTCAATGGTATCGGCAAGTGCAGCCTGAAAAGAAAAGGCTGCCAAAACAGCTAAACTCAGATGGGTGTGTATGGCGGACATAATCTTAAACCAAGTATATTTTCTACTTGAAAATAAATTCACTAAATTTTACAAAATCATTGATAAAATGTCAATTTCTTAACTTTTATCCATGGACGTCTGGTGCTGTTTGCAGCAGCTGAAGATTTTCAAGAACAATACTGTGAAGCCTTATGGCAGCCTGAAAGGGATGCGGCGTTTGAGATATTGCCGGCTTATTTTTCTTAAGCTGTTGTGTAAAACACTGTTAGTTCTTGCAGAAGGCAGCCTGAAAACTTTTCAGGCTGCCTTTTGGAATATCCGGCTGCCGTTTTCAGGCTGCCGCCCAAAAGTTTCAACGCAGCATAATCCGCAGCTTGGGCGGCAGGCCGCGGTCGCTGAGTATCAGAGTTTCATCGGCGGATAAAGCGGCGGCCCAGCGTGACAGCAGGGCGGGATAGGTTGCGTTTGTGGTGGCAGACAAATCGGGCGTGCAGGGGGCGGCATCGGTGGCGATGCGTATGGTGGTGGCAGAGGGCGTATCGGGTGCTGTGGCGGACAATAGCAGGCTGACGGCGTGTTCTGCTTCATTGGCGGCCGGGTTTGGGGTTTCGTACAGCCAGCTGATGCAGCATTGTTTGGCGCTGCCGGCCAGCAGGTCGTTGATGCCGAGCCACAGCGGCTGCCAGAAATTGTGTTCGTCGGTAGCGAGAAAAATCATGCCGGCGCGGCTGCCCAGGGCTTGTGCCAATTGGAAGGCCGGAGCGTTGTGGAGACTGGCGGCAAACCCGAGCGGGCTGGGGGTGCCGTCTTGGGCGTGCTGGAGAAAAGTCGGCAAAAAGCGGCGGGGCGAGGAAAACGGTGCGGCCAGGATGATGCTGCAGTCGGCGCCGATTTGTCCGGCCAGCGGCATGGCGGCCAGCAGCGACATCAGGCTGAAACGGCTGAGGCGCTTGCCGTCGATGCCGTAATCTTTCAGGCTGCCGCGCAGGGCTTTGTCGTCGCAGCCTGAAAAATTGCGGTGATGGCAGGCTTGGAGATACAGCGGGGGATGGTCGGGGTTCACGGTCGGCTCCAGCGCATCAGCCAAGCGGCGGCGCTGCCGCCGAAGCCGAGAAAATAGTTGAGATACAGCCCGTCGGCCAGCGGTGCGCCGTGCGCCAGCGGCAGGCTGCGGTAGGCTGGCGGGTGGGGGATTTCGGGCAGGATGCCCTGCTGCAGCTGCTGCCACAGCCAGGCGCTTTCCATGGCGCCGCTGGCGCCCAGCGTGTGGCCGAAATAGGGTTTGGCCAGTATCCAGCGGCTTTCAGGCAGCTTTTCGCGTAACACTGCCTGCTCGCCGTTGTCGCCGGCACCGCCGACAGCATGGACTTTAACGGCGCGGATGCTGTCGGCCGCGACGCCGGCCTGCTGCAGGCAGCGGTCAATCAGCTCGGACAAAACGGCGGGATCGGTATTGGTCAGATCGCGGCTGTCGGCGGCGGTGGCGGTGGCAATAATGTGGCAGCCTTGTTCGTTTGGACTGCCGCGCTCCAGCGCCAAACAGGCCAGCCCTTCGCCCAGCACCATGCCGGGGCAGCCTGAAAACGGCAGATAGTCGCCGGCGGCCAGCAGGTTCATGGTGGCGAAATGGTCGAAGGTGTAGCGGTTGAAACTTTCAAAGCCGACCACCAGCGCGCGTTCGATCCAGCCGTTTCCCAGCATCCGTACCGCGTGCACCAGCGCTTGCGCCGAGGAAGTGCAGGACGTGGCAAACGTGTAAATCTGGCGGTTGCCGGTGGCAGCGCGCAGCAGCTCGGCCATGCCGGTAAGCGTGTAGTCGGAATAGGAGAGTGCGCCGTGCTCGGCGATTTCGGCTTCGCAGTCGGGCAGGGCATAGCTGGTGGAGCCGAGCATCAGCGGCGTGTCGGCCAAAGCAGCCTGATCCCAGCCGGCGGCGGCGGCGGTGTCGGCCAGTAGCGTGTGTACCAGTCGGGCGGTTTCAGGCAGCGTCAGCCGCTTTTGCGGGAATTTTTGGAAATAGGGCAGGACGGCATCGGCGCCGAGTCCCGACCACGGCGAGGCAGGCAGCATCACCCTGCGCGAAGCGCCGCCGCCGATCCGTGCGGCGCGGACGGTAACGCTCATGCGCCCTGCCGTTCGGCACGCACGAAGGCGGCCAGCGCGGCAACGTCGGTCATGTGGCGGCGCACCATGCGGTCGCCGTTGAGGCGCACGCCGAAGTGGCTTTGCAGCGCCACGCAGATTTGCAGCGCATCGAGCGAATCGAGGGCGATGCGACTGTGTTCGCCGAACAGCGCTTCGGTGTCGGACAAATCTTCGGGCGTCCAGTCGTCGCGTTCGGCTTCGCGGATAATCAGTTTTTTCAGCTCGTACTCCAGCGCCGGATGTTCGAGCGTGAATCGGTAGGCCATCAGAATCTCACTTGTTTTTTCAGTTGCCCGCGGTAAACGGCGGCGGCGGCGGTAAGCGTCAGCAGGCCGAAGGCGGCGAGCCTGCCGAGCACCGGCAGAATCTGCTCCAGTCCGGCCTGCCGCAGCAGCAGGGTTTGGAAGCCGGAGAGCGCCCAGCCCATCGGCGAAAATTGGGCGACGGTCTGCATGATGTCCGGCATCACATAAGTCGGCACCATAATGCCGCCGAGCGCCGCCATGATGATGATGCCGCCGCCGCCGAGCACCACCGCGTGTTCGGTGCTGCGCGCCACCACGCTGACCAGCAGGCCGTAGCCCAGCGCGGCCAGGCTGACGGCGGCGGCGAGCACCACATACACGCCAAGGCAGCCTGAAAGCTGCAGGGCGGGCATGCCGAGCTTGGGCAGCACCCAGCGGCCGAGCGCGAGCATGCCGGCAAACTGCAGCTGGTTGATCAGAAAATACGGAATCAGCTTGGCGGCAATCAGTTTGCCCGCCGGCACCCGCGCCATGCGCAATCGGGTGATGGTATTGGTCTGGCGCTCCATCGCCATTACGTTGGAGAGCGGAATCATGATGAAAAACATGCCGAAAATCAGCCAGGCCGGCACGCTGTGCTGCACCGAATTGGGGCGCACCACTTCCTTGCCGCCGTGGTTGAGATAGGTTTCCTGCCACGCTTCGCGCTCGAGATAGGCGTTGATGCCGGCGAATTTGTCGTCGAGCTGGCGGTTGGCTTTTTTTTCCACTTCGCGCACCAGCGGCGATTTGCCTTTGAGCTTCACTTCGCTGCCGTCCAGATACAGGTTCAGCCGCTCGGCGGTGTAGTGTTTTTCCACCATGCCTTTGATGGCGAGCAGGCGGGCGCGGTCGGTATCGGGGCTCAGCCACAGGCGCAGCGGCCGCTCTTTATCCAGCGGCGTTTCTTCGCTGTTCGGATTAAACAGCAGCAGGTCGGTTTCGCCCCGCTGCAAGGCAGCCTGAAAAGCGGAAAGGCGGTGGGTTTCGACAAAACGCACGTTCAGCCCTTCGCCTTCGAGCGCGGCGAACAGGTTTTCATCAAGCCGGCTGTCGGCGCTGCCCGCCAGCACGATTTTGGCGTCGCGCAGCGGGTTTTCCTGGCTGTCGCTGAGCGCGGCCGACATAATCAGCACAAACAGAATCGGCATCACAAACAGCACCGCCAGCCCGTGCAAATCGCGCAGCAGCAGCTTGAATTCTTTGATTACGGACGAAAACAGCATCAGCCTTCCCCTTCCGTAGTGTTCGTGCCGCCGGTTTTGCCGTCGAGAAAGTCGAGATAAAAATCTTCCAGCGAGCTGAAGCCGAAACGGCAGGCGCTGATGCGGTAGTTTTTCGCCGCCAGCGCTGCCAAAACGTTTTCAGGCTGCTTGCTGTCGATAGCGACGCCGCCGCCGGCTGCGGGGGTTGCGGCAAAGGCCGCGGCGTCTGCCGGCGACAGCGGCGGTTCGGTATGCAGCAGCAGCCGGCCGCCGAGATAGCCGGTGATGTCGCAGTCTTCAGGCAGCTTGAGCGGCTGCGGCTGAAGATCGGCGCCAACCTGGTAATAGGTTTTGCTGAAAAAGCCGTGCGACGATTCGATCAGGTCGATCGGTGCGCCCTGGCCGTCGAGATAGCGCCAGGCGTGCACCATCACGCCAGCGGCATCCATTTCGTACACCGGCTCGGCTTCGGCAAAACTCTGGCCGCGCCGCAGCAGCCACACCTGCCGCGGATAGCCCGATTCGGTAAGCTGGCGCTCGTCCCACGCGGGGCAGACCCACACGCTGTTTTCGTCGCGCCAGGCGATGTGGCTTTTGCCGGCGGGAAAATGAAAGCCGTTTTCCACCACCGCGCCGGCGGCCAGATCGAATTCCAGCGTATAGGCGGTGTCGCCGCCGGCGATGCTCAGCGACAGCAGCACTTTTTCAGGCTGCTCAACGTAGTGCGAAACGCCGTCGAGATAAACATCGTCGCCCAAGATTTCGTCGAAAGCCGCCACGTCAAACAGCACCCGCCACTGCGGCAGCCCGCTGCGGTAAGACGCGGCGCTGCACACACGGTACACGCCTTTCGGATACTCGGTGCTCTGGTGGAAGTGGTACATCTGCGCGCGGTGCTCCTGACAAAACGGAATCTGGTTTTCGTCCTGCAGCACGGCGGTGATGTCCGCCTTGAGCGCTTCGTAGTTCGCCCCCTGCGCGAAATGCGACAGGGTTTCGGCATGGGCTTGGGCGGCGAAAGACTGGACGGCAGGGTCGTCGAGCCGTTCCAAATAGGCAAAGGGATCGTGTGGCGTCATGGTGGCAGGCAGCCTGAAAAATCGTTAAAGGGGCGGATTATAACGAAAAGCACCCTGCCCTTGCCGCCGCCCCTTGGACGACAACGGCACGGCCGTCTCGCAAACGCCACACCCGCCGCCACCTCACGCCAATCATGCACCGGCGCGGCTTTCAGGCTGCTTTGCCATGCCGACAAAACCCGTTTTACCCCCGCCCAATCCCGCGCAAACTTGCCCGCCGCCGCCATTACCCCTAAGATGCCGCCCTTTTCCCACCCCATGCAAAGAAAGGACAGGCCATGAAACACGCAAACCGTCTCCCCATCATTCTTTGCAGCCCGGCCGCCTAGGCAGCATCTTCCTGCCCGCATCGGGCTGCTTTCCCCAATTTTTTCACACACGCTTGGTCAAAACCCGCCGAACACGGCGCGTTTTTGCTGCCTGACGTTTTTTAAAACGGCTTTCAGGCTGCCCCTGCGTGGGAAAGTACCGATATGGGCAATCACATCCCAAACATCTCCCTAATTTCCACCCCCGATACCTGGCTGGAAGGCAATGCCGTGCGCCAGCTCGAAACCACCGCCCGTCTTCCCGCCATGCGCCGCGTGGCCGGCATGCCCGATCTGCACGCCGGCCGCGGCTACCCGATCGGCGCGGCCTTTTTCAGCGTCGGCCGTTTTTATCCCGCACTGATCGGCGGCGACATCGGCTGCGGCATGGCCTTCTGGCAAACCGCCGTCCCCGCCGCCAAAAGCAAACCCGCCAAGCTCGCCAAACAAATCGGCAATATCGACGCGCCTTTAGGCGGCGAATGGCAGGCGCGGATCAACGAAATCCTGCCCGACTCCCCCTTTCAGGCTGCCTTGGGCACCATCGGCGGCGGCAACCATTTTGCCGAACTGCAAACCGTTGATACCGTTTACCGCACCGATTTGCTGCCTGAAAACTTCCGTGCCGACGCGCTGCAACTGCTCGTCCACAGCGGCTCGCGCGGGCTGGGCGGAGACATCCTGCGTCGCCACGTTGAAGCATTCGGCCATCAAGGTTTGAACGACAACAGCGCCGACGCCCAAGCCTATCTGGCCGAACACCAGTCCGCACTCGCCTTCGCCCGCGCCAACCGCCTGCTGATTGCCGAGCGCATCCTGCACAAGCTTCACAGCAGCGGCGAATGCCTGCTCGATGTGCACCACAACTTCCTTGAAGCCGCCGAGTTTGACGGCGAAAGCGGCTGGCTGCACCGCAAAGGCGCCACCCCCGCCGATCAGGGCCTGGTGCTGATACCCGGCTCGCGCGGCGATTACAGCTACCTTGTTGCCCCCGCTGCCGATACCGAAGCCGCGCTCAACTCGCTCGCCCACGGCGCCGGCCGCAAATGGCAGCGCGGCGAATGCAAAGGCCGTCTGTCGCACAAATACTCCGCCGACAGCCTGCGCCGCACCGCCTTCGGCAGTCTGGTCGTCTGCGCCGATAAAGCGCTGGTTTATGAAGAAGCCCCGCAGGCCTACAAAAACATCGACAGCATCATCGCCGCCATGCACGCGCACGGCCTGATTGAATTGGTGGCGCGCTTCAAACCGGTTTTAACCTACAAAACCGGCGGCGAATGCGCCGGCCAAGGCGACGACGACGCAAACGGTAGCCGTGCCAAGCAGCCTGAAAGGAGCAGACGATGACACCAAATATCCCGTTCAGGCAGCCTGAAAACGGCGCCGCCACCCTGCAAATCTCCACCGCCCAAGGCCCGGCCGAGTGCCGCATTTTCGCCCGTTTCGTGCTGGCGCAAATCCTGCGCGAAGCCGAACAGGCCGGCGTGCAGGCCGAAGTATTGGAAGAAACCGCCGACAAGCACGGCATTCTCTCCGCCCTTGTCCGCCTTTCAGGCTGCCTTGCCGACGAAACCGCGCGGCGCTGGCAGGGCACGCTGCAATGGGTGTGCGACAGCCCGCTGCGCCCGCGCCATCCGCGCAGAAACTGGTATATCGGCGTGTTCAGGCTGCCTGAAAACCGCGCAGCACCAAGCAATATCCGGCCGGAAGACGTGCTGTTCCAAACCTGCCGCGCCGGCGGCAAAGGCGGCCAGCACGTCAATAAAACCGAATCCGCCGTGCGCGCCACCCATACGCCCAGCGGCATCAGCATGCGCGTGGAAAGCGAACGCAGCCAGCACGCCAACAAAAAACGCGCGCTGGAATTGCTGGCGCTGAAGCTCGCCGCCCGCCGCCAGGCCGACGCCGCCGGACAGGCCGCCGACGCGCACAAGTCGCTGTACCGCGTAGAGCGCGGCAACCCCAAACGGGTGTTTCGCGGCACGGCGTTTGCCGAGCGCTGAAACGAGTTTCAGGCTGCCTTGCAACAAAACAGCAAAAAGCAGCCTGAAAAACCTTTCAGACTGCCTTTCAGACGGCGACCCAAAGCAAAGCAGCCTGAAACCGTCCATCCCGCGGCGCCCTTTGCTCCCTCCCCTGCGCCCAAGCGCGGGGGGGTTGGGGTGGGGGCGTTTCGACAGAAACGCTGGTTTGTGCAGCGCAAACGTTTGCCCCCACCCCAGCCCTCCCCCGTTTTGACGGGAGAGGGAGCACCGTTTGCAGGCAGTTTGGCGTATTCAGGCTGCCTTTTTCGGGTTTGGAATGGGATAAAGGCGATAAGGCGGCACCGTTTTCGGTGCGCGGGGCGTACCCGCTGCCGTTTGCACCGTTGCCGTCCGGCTGTAGGGTGCGCACCGCGCACCGTCTGGCGGTATTGCGGCTTGGGTCAAGACCCAACAATGCAGCGCAACCCCCTGCTGATGTTGGCTTTGCCACCCAAGCTATCCGCTAAAAACAAAAAAGACTGCCCAAAGGGCAGCCTGAAAAGCCGCACCGCCTTTGTGCGCAACGGCAAAAAGCAGCCTGAAACGGCATCCGAACCGTTTCAGGCTGCTTTTGTCTGCTTGCTTTTACTGCTTCTCGATCGACATCACGATTTTGTCGCCCTCTTCGCGGCCGCCGGTGAGTGTGACGATTTCTGCAACGGCTTTGGCGATTTCTTCGTCGCTGGGTTCTTGGCCTTTTTTCTCGAGTCTGGCGATTTCTCGGATCAGTTTTTTATCGATGCTGGCGCGGGCGCTGTAGCGTAGGGCTTCCCATGCTTTGCTCGGGAGGTTTTCCGCGGTGTAGTCGCCGGCGGGCAGGCTGGCTTGGGCCTCGGCGGTGGCGGTGCCGCCGTTGAAGGACAGCTGGTTGCCTTTAGATTCGGCGCTTACGCCGTTTTTGGCCAGCTCGACGATAAAGTCCTGCATCGCCCGCGTCTGCTCTTCATGCGGCACGCAGGTCTGGCTTTGGCGCTTGAGCAGCGCGTGCAGTTTTTCCAGCGCGGCGATGTTCAGACCCTTGATGTGGCTGTTTAAATGGATTTTGTCGATGGAATAGCGCCCTCTGCCGAACTGGTCGCTGCTGCCAAAAGAAAAGCGGCCGATGTCGCCGTTCCAATTGTAGGACAGGGTTTTGCCGTCGGCGGTTTGCGTGCCGCCCATTTTCAGGTTGCTCAAACGCATATCGCCGCTGCTGTTGGTGAAGCTGAAGGATTCGATATCGAGTTTGTCGCTGCCCGATACCGGACGGCTGCCGAAGGTGCTGATGCCGATATCGTTGTAGTAATTCAGGTTTTTCAGTTCAAACTCGGCGCTATCCCTGCCTGCCTGGCTGATTTTCACCAGGGGCATACTCAGCTCGAAGGAGCGGATTTCGGTTTCGCCATCTTGGCGCCCGCCTTTGAAACGGCCGCTGATTTGCTGCCATTCGATGCGAAAGTCGTCGCGGGTAACGGCCAAATCGCCTTCGCTGTTCATCGCCGGTTTGCCGTCGGCATGGCTGCCGGCGGGCACTTTCAGGCTGCCGTCGATATCGCCCGTCCAGCCGATAGCGGTATCGGTGTCAAACAGCAAAACTGCGCTGTTGTCTTTGGGGCGCACCAGATAGATTTTCGATTCGACGCGGTAGCCGGTAAGACTGCGGTGCAGGATGTCTTCGCCGCGGACGATGAATTTCAGGCTGGGATCGCACAAATCGGGGGTGATTTCGCCCGTCCACGCGGCTTTGCCGGACAGGGGGCCCATAGAGAAGTTATTGAGTTTGACGGCGAAACGTTTGTCGTTGAGATTAAAGCTGTTGCGGTAGCTGTCTTCGAGCCGGCTGCCCATATAGTAGCTGCCGCCGGCGAGACCGCCGCCGATTAGAACGATGCCGATCAGGCTGCCGGTAAGTGCTTTGTTCATGGTTTTTCCTTTGATCAGTTGTGAACGGGATTGCGGGTGCCGCTTGGCGGGCGTTTCAGGCTGCCTGCCGCTGCGGCGGTCTTGATAACGGACAAACGGTTTTCAGGCTGCCTGAAAGCTGCTTACAGATAAAGCGCAACCACCAAGGATTGCGCTTTATTTGCTTTTTCAGGCTGCCTTTACAGGCCGGATTCTTTAAGCATGTATTCGACTGCGGCTTTCACTTCGTCGTCGCTCAAATCCGGATTGCCGCCGCGGGCGGGCATGGCGTTGAAGCCGGAGATGGCGTGTTTGTAAACGGTGTCTTTGCCCGCTTTCAGGCGCGGCGCCCATTCGTCTTTGTGGGTAATGCGCGGGATATTGGGAATGGCGGACGATGCGCCGTGGCAGGCGAAGCAGGTTTTGTCGAAGATGGCTTTGCCGGCGGCGGCATCGGCTTTGGGTGCGGCATCCGCTTTGCCTTCGGCTTTGGCTTCTGCTTTACCTTCGGCTTTGGGCGCTTCGCCGGCGGCACCAGCATCGGCGGTGGCGCCTGAAGCGGCGCTGTCGGATGCGGCAGCGGTGGCTGCGCCGCCGGCCTGCGGTTCGCTGAAGTTGGCGCCGGATTTGTTGGCCATGTAAACCAATGCGCGGGCGACTTCTTCGTCGGTCAGGTCGGCCGCGCCGCCTTTGGCGGGCATATTGCCGCCTTCGGGGCCGCTAAAGCCGTTGATGGCGCTGTTGAGCAGGGCGTCAAAGCCTTTGGCGATGCGCGGCGCCCATTGGTCGTTGTGGGTGATTTTGGGCGAGAAGGCGGTGGATGCGTCGGCGGCGTGGCATTGGACGCAGACTTTGTCGAACACCTGCTGGCCGGTACGCTGGCCGGGCTCGGTACCGTCGCCCTCTACCAGGCGGCCGACGGGCATGATGCGGGTTTCGGTGGCATCTTCGGTGGTTTCGGCAACGTCGCCTTCGTATTTGGTGGTGGCAAGTTTGACCAGCAGGAACAGCACGGCTATCAGAATCAGGATGCCGCCCAGCAGGGTAATCAGCGCCGAACCTTGCGCTTGTTGTTTTGGGTTCTTCATTTAATCGGGCCTCACCGTTTTGGTAATTGTGGAGTGTTCTGCAAAGCCGGCCGGCAAAGCGGTTGCGGCTTCTTTGTATAAGTTAATTTACATTAACATGAATTTTCGCGATTATACTCAATCCGCCTTGCCTTTCCAATCGGAAATTTTGGCGTGCGTCAAAAAAACAGGGCGGCGGCAGCCTGGAAATACGGGCGGCGGGCGCAGGCTTTTTTGCCAAACGGCGTTTTTTCGGGTATTCTTGCGCCCGTTTTGCGCGGTACCCGTAGCTCAGTTGGAAGAGCGTCAGTTTCCGAAGCTGAAGGTCGCTGGTTCGATCCCAGTCGGGTGCGCCAATGATTTCTTTGCCCAGCGGCAGCCTGAAAACGGCTGCCGCTTTTTTCAGGCTGCTTTTTCGCGCCGGCGCTGCACGCAAACGGCAAATCTGCTCCCGCCGCGCCTAATAAAGTCTAATAAATCAGCATTTCCTGCATCAGCCGCATGCCCCACTGCCAGCCGCCCATTTCGCCGTTCAAACGCCCTTGGTGCGGCGATACCAGCAGGCGGGCGCGCCATTGTTCGGCCTGCTGCCGCGCCCAGGCTTCGGGGCTGCGCTCGTCGCCGCTGCCGATAACCAGCGCGGTTTTGCAGTTGAAACGGCAGCGTGCAAGGGTGTGGTAGGGGTCGTCCTGCCAGGCTTCGCGCGGCGGCGACACCAAAATCACGCCGGCAACACGGCGCTGGGCGGCGGTGTCGGTTTGGTAATACCACGCGGCGGCGGCCAGCGCACCGGCTCCGTAGGCCACCAGCATCACCGCGCCGTTGCCGCGGATGGCGGCAAAAGCAGCCTGAACGCCGCGCTGCCATTGCTCGATGCTTTGGGCGGCCGAGCAGGCGGTGCTCTGCACCATCGGATAGCTGTATTCCCAGCGCCCGCTCCACAGCGCGGGCTCGCCGGCGTCGCGCACAATCAGCAGGGTCAGGCTTTCGAGATCGGAAAAATGCATGGGCTGGGTTCGGCCTTGGCGTGGACAAAGCACCCGCGCGTTTCAGGCAGCCTGAAACGCGCGGGCGGGCTTTATAGGGAATAGTCGTAATCGACCACCAAAGGCGCGTGGTCGGAAAAGCGCTCGTCTTTGTAAACCGAAGCGCTGCGGGCGGCGGCGGCCAGGTTCGGCGTGGCCATCTGGTAGTCGATGCGCCAGCCGACGTCTTTGGCATAGGCCTGGCCGCGGTTGCTCCACCAGGTGTAGCCGGGCGCTTCGGGGTACAGCTCGCGCCAAGTGTCGTGCCAGCCCAATTCGCCGATGACTTTGCCCACCCATTCGCGCTCTTCGGGCAGAAAGCCGGAATTTTTCTGGTTGCCTTTCCAGTTTTTCAGGTCGATGTTTTGGTGGGCGATGTTCCAGTCGCCGCAGATGACGATGTCGCGCCCTTCGCCGTGCATGGCATCGAGCATCGGGTAGAAAACGTCCAAAAAGCGGAACTTGGCTTCCTGTCGCTCGGGGGCGCTGCTGCCGGATGGCAGATAGAGCGACACCACGCTTAAGCGGCCGAAATCGGCGCGCACGAAGCGGCCTTCGCGGTCGAACTCGTCCACGCCGATGCCGGTTTGCACGCGGTCGGGTTGGCGGCGGCTGTAAAGGGCAACGCCGCTGTAGCCGCGTTTTTCGGCGCAATGCCAGGCGCCGTACATGCCGTGCGGACGCTTCATGTCGTCGGCCAAATCGGCTTCCTGTGCTTTGAGTTCCTGCACGCAGACAAAATCGGCGTCTGCGGCGGCGAGATAATCGAGAAAGCCTTTTTTATAGGCGGAACGGATGCCGTTGAGATTGGCGGAAATAATGCGCATAGGTATTCGGAAACGGGAAAGACAAACAAAAGCAGCCTGAAAACGCTTTTCAGGCTGCCTGCTTTTTTCAGGCTGCCCTGACGGTGGCCAGCGCGGCATCGGCCACGCGCCCGGCGCTGTCGGGCATCGCCAGCGTGCGGGCGTTTTGCGCCCAGCGCAGGCAGGCGGCGCGGTCGAGTCCGGCCAGCACCGCGGCCAGACGGGCGGCATCGAGCTGCGCCTGCGGCAGCAGCAGGCCGGCTTCGGCAGACACCATAAAGCGGGCATTGGCGGTCTGGTGGTCGTCCACCGCCTGCTGGAAGGGCACCAGCAGCGCACCGACGCCGGCGGCGGTCAGCTCGGCAACGGTCAGCGCGCCGGCGCGGCAGATGAGCAAATCAGCATCGCGGTACACCGCGGCCATGTCGTCGATAAACTCGACGCACTCGGCCGCCACGCCGGCCTGGCGGTAGGCTTCCTGCAGCGCTTCAAGATTGCCGCGGCCGGACTGGTGGACAATCTGCGGCCGCCGCTCTTCGGGCAGCAGCGCCAGCGCGGCGGGGACGATGGTATTGAGCGCGCGCGCGCCCAGGCTGCCGCCGACCACAAAGATTTTCAGGCTGCCTTCGCGGCCGGCAAAGCGCTCCTGCGGTGCGGGCAGACCAGCAATATCGGCGCGCACCGGATTGCCGACCAGGCCGTCGGGCCGGTTGGGAAACGCCTGCGGAAAGGCGTACAGCACCCGCGCCGCCGTTTTCGCCAGCTTGCGGTTGGCCAGGCCGGCCACCGCGTTTTGCTCGTGGACCACCAGCGGCAGCCCGAGCGAGCGAGCGGCCACGCCGCCCGGATAGGTAACGAAGCCGCCGAAGCCGATTACGGCATCGACCTGATGGCGGCGCAGGGCGGCACGGGCGGCGCGCACGGCTTTAAACAGCATCCACGGCAGCGCGGCCAGCCGCAGCAGGCCGTTGCCGCGCACGCCTTTCATCGCCACCGTTTCCAGCGTGATGCCGTGCTGCGGCACCAGCCGCTCTTCCATGCTGCCGCTGCTGCCGAGCCATACTACGTTGCAGCCGCGTTCTTTGAGCGCCGCCGCTACCGCCAGCGCGGGAAAAATATGGCCGCCGGTGCCGCCGGCCATCAGCATAAAGGTGGGGGAAGTTTTGCTCATGTTTTCGCTCCTTGCGCCCTTGCTTCGGGCTGCGCCTGCTTTCTGTCGCGCGGGTCGAGCACGTCGTCGTAGCCGCGCATGCTGCGGCGGGTTTCGTAATCGACGCGCAGCAGCATGGTAAAGGCCGCCATCATCACCAGCAGCGACGAGCCGCCGTAGGAAACCAGCGGCAGGGTCAGCCCTTTGTTGGGCAGCAGGCCGATGTTGACACCGATATTGATAAAACTCTGCGCCGCCACCCACACGCCGATGCCGGTGGCGATAAAGGCGTTGAAATACATGTTTTGGTCGCGCGCCATCTTGCCGATGCTCAGCGCGCGCCACACGATCCACAGATAGGTGAAAATCAGCAGCGCCACCGTTATCAGCCCCAATTCTTCGCCGATTACCGCCAAGATGAAGTCGGTATGCGCTTCAGGCAGGAAGCCGCGTTTGAAAATCGCCTTGCCCAAACCCTTGCCGAACAGGCCGCCGCTTTCCATCGACAGCAGCGAACCGAGTCCCTGAAAGCCGGTGCCGTTGGCATCAATCCACGGCGTCAGCGCCACTTCGAAGCGGCGCAGACGAAAATCGGTGGTGGCGATCACCAGCACCGCCAGCGAAACGCCGGCGCCCAGAATCAGCAAAAACCAGCGCCACGGCAGATTGGCGATAAACAGCAGCGCCACCACGATCGCAAACACCACCAGCGCCGAGCCCAAGTCGCGGGTGGCGTAAATCAGGCCGATGCCGACACCGGTGGGCAGCGCCACCCAGCTGACGCGCTTGAAGTCGTCGAGCACGTTGAGCTTGCGCTTCAGAAAGCTCGCCATATACATAATCGTTACCAGCTTAAACAGCTCGCTGGGCTGGATTTTGATAAAACCCAGCGACAGCCAGCGGCGGGCGCGGTTTACCGCTT
>ERZ1023282.572-NODE-572-length-17698-cov-6.379074_pt1 | contig 17698 bp, 14 predicted proteins | sample MGYA00521262_ERZ1023282 | MGnify/ENA primary metagenome ERZ1023282 (study PRJEB32759, sample SAMN07749867) | skin metagenome | biome: transportation; feature: city; material: polyester macromolecule | host: Homo sapiens | place: Hong Kong:KT line | collected... | reverse complement strand
TGGCCACCAGGAAGAGGTTCTTGCGGCCCACGAGGTCGCCGAGCTTGCCGTAGACCGGCATGGCCACGGTGATGGCCAGGGTGTAGGAGGTCAGGATCCAGGCCATGTGAGCGGCGCCGCCGAGGTCGCCCACGATGGTGGGCAGGGCCGTGCCGACAATCGTCTGGTCCATGGCGGACAGGAACATGACCACCAGGAGCGAGGCGTAGACCGCCCAGAAGCGGCGGTCGGGGTGGAAGTCCGCCCCCGGTTCGTGGAGGGCTGAGCCGGCGGAGGCCGACGTCGAGGTGCGTTGAGTCATGAGTGTGGCCTTGTGGATTGAGGGCGAGGAATGGAAGGTCGCTTCAGTGAGTCGGTGAGAAGGATTGGGAGAGCCGCATGCGCGGCTATCCCAGCGAGCCCGACGGCGTCGAGTCACCGGGAGCGGTGGAGGCTGATGCCTGGGATCGGGGTGGGGCGACGACCTCGGAGATCGCCTCGGCCATCGCGCGGACGGCGTCGACCAATCGGGCCTGGGGGCACTGACTTGAGCCCTCGGAGGCTCCGGGGGCCTTGGATGCTCCGGGAGTCTCCGTGCGTGCTGCCGCCTCACGGCGTTCCTCCCAAGGGTGGGAGCGTCCGCACCACAGGTCCAGGGAGCTGCGCTGGATGGCCATGGCCAGGGCGACGACAGCGCGGGTGCGTGGGTCGTCGGGCTCGGCCCCCAGCCGGCGAGCGGCGGCCTCCGCCAAGGACTGGGCGACGATCCGCAGCCGCTCATGAACGGCTCGTTCCACCTCCGGGTTGTCCCGCACGATCTCCGGGAAGGACAGGAGCCAGCCGCGCTCGGACTCAACGGCCTCGGCACCGGAGGCGAGCAGGGCGCCGAGGTCCTCCAGGACGCTTCCGGAACCGTTGACGAAGGCCTCGACGGCCGCAGGCTCAGGGGGCTCCAGGCCGACGACAAGGAGGTCGGCCTTGGAGGAGAAGTGGTTGAAGACGGTGCGCCGGGAGACTCCGGCGAGGGCGGCGACATCGTCGACCGTCATGGCGGCGTAGCCGCGCTCCCGAGTCAGGGTGAGTGCGGCGGCGCGGATGGCGGCGCGGGTGCGTTGCGCCTGGGTGGCGCGCAGGTCGGTTCCGGTCACACGCCCATCTTGCACTCGGTGCATCATTGCACTCAATGTAGAGACACGCGAGGTTCCTCACGAAGGCAGCGCCTCGTGCCGCCCACCCCACCAGCGACCGCAAACCGGCCACCAACGTTGCACAAGCAAGCCATTCGTGACACTTTAAGACTTGAGGTGTCACCAGAAGCTCAGACGTGACATGTTAAGGAGGATAGGTGGGGCAGTGGATCATTGGTCACTGGGATAGCCCGCACAGCAGCGGACTGAGCCGTCGTGACCGCCGCTCGGGCGAGTACCGGGCTTACGTGCCGACCCCACTCAGCGGCTCCAGCCTGAGACTCAGTCCTGACATCGAGGCACTGGCGGCCCAGGCCGAGCAACGAGTGCGCACGCTCACCATCTCTCCCGCCATGACCGCCGTCTCGAGGTTTCTCCTACGCAGCGAGGCGATCGCCTCATCGCGGATCGAGGGGATCGCACCGTCGGCTCACAAGGTCGCGCTGGCAGAGCTAGGCCAGTATGAGGAGGTCAAGGGGCTCAGCGCTCAGGCACGCACCGTCGCCAACAATGTGACACTTGTTCGCGCAGCCGTGGAGGAGCTGAATGACACGGCGCCGGTGGACGTTGAGCGGCTACTGGCCCTGCATCGCAGCCTCCTACCCGACTCACCGGAGCATCATGGAATCCGAACGGTTCAGAACTGGCTGGGAGGATCCTCGTATCACCCCATTGAGGCGGACTTCGTGCCACCTCCACCGGAGCTAGTTCCTGGTCTGATCGAGGACCTGCTGCGGTACCTCAACGGAGCCACGCATGCTCCACTCATTCAGGCGGCACTCGTCCACGCACAGTTCGAGACGATTCACCCGTTCACGGACGGTAACGGCCGCGTGGGCCGGGCACTCATCCACACGGCACTGACTCGCCGGAGACTGCTTCCCGGCATGGTGCTGCCGACGAGCCTGGTCCTGTCGACGCTGAGTCATCGGTATGTCGAGGCGCTCTCCGCTTATCGGGGAGAGGACGCCGCTGATAAGACTGAAACCTCGCCCGGTCAACAGGCGTGGATCACCTTCTTCCTTGAAGCGGTTATGCTGGCCTGCGACCAGGCGGAGCAGATCTCCTCCGAGCTCGACGACGTGCGCTCCGACTGGGCAACCGCGCTTGAGGCATGGGCCAGTCGGGAGAGCACCGGTCGCCGCCCGCGCAGCGACTCGGCGACATCACGCATTCTTGAGGGACTGCCCGCCACTCCAGTCCTGACCATCTCCACGGCGTCGCAGATCTACGGGGTGTCGCGCACAGCGGCAACGCGAGGACTTGAGACGCTCCGGGCTGCCGGGATCCTCACGACGGAGTCGATCGGCGCAGAGCGCCGCGCGTACACAGCCCGCGCAGTGCTGGACACCATCACCTGGGCCGAGCGCCATCTGGCCAGCACACGCTTCGACACCAGAGTCTCCGCGCCGGCGCGTACAGTTCCCGCACGGCCCGCGCCGCGTTAAGCGGCTCGCGCGGGGCCGCCGTCAGGAGTGGAGACGCGTCTCGTAGGCGGCGATCTCGCCGACCTTGGGGCCGTAGCTGCTGGTGGGGTCGTGGCGCAGGTCGAGCCAGATGTCGATGAGCGCCCAGGCGGCGGGGGCCGCGATGACGTTCTGCCCCATGCACAGGACCTGGGCGTCGTAGTTCTCCACCGAGCCGCGCACGGTGAGCAGGTCGTGCGCGGTCGCCGCACGCACCCCCGGCACCTTGTTGGCCGCGATGGCCGTTCCCACGCCGGTGCCGCAGATGAGAACACCGCGGTCGGCCCGCCCCTCGGCGACCGCTCTGGCGACCCGGAAGGAGACCTCCGGGTAGGTGATGTCCGGTGCGGACAGGTCGACGACGTCGCTCACGCGCTCATCCTCGACCAACCGCTCTTCGATGGCCTCCTTCAGGAGGGCTCCGTTGCCTGGAGCGCCGATGGCGATTCGCATGCGCCAAGTCTCTCAGGCCTCGTCACGGAAGGCGAGTATGCCCCGGTCAATGAGTCAGCAGGGTTCCCCTGAGACGGCAAAATCGGCGATGACCTCATAGAGAGCCCGACCCTGCCTCATCTGAGCGCAGCCCTCGAGTACCTGTGCAGGAAGGGCTGAGGGATCGGCGGCGTAGGAGGACAGGTCGAAGTTCACCCTGATCTGGGAGACGCGGGGACTCCAGGTGTGTGCGGCGCAGGGGTCGGCGACCCGGAAGGGCATGGGGGCCGCGTCGATTCCTCGATCCCGGACGGCCTGCTCGCTCATCGCGACCATCTCCGGGGACTCGGAGTCGTAGACCAGACGGCCGCCGGGAAAGCGGTGGGACATCGCGTTGACGAGGTCTCGAACTGAGCTGGTCTCCAGGAAGTAGAAGACCCCGGAGGCCACGGCAATCAGTCCGCCGCTGGCGTCGACCTCATCCATCCAGCGATGATCGGTTAAGGAGAAGGGGAGCTCCCGCTCTCGCTCATGGGGCTCGACCCAGGTGCGTCGGGACTCGAGAACGTCGGGGAAGTCCAGGTTGTAGATCAGCGCCCGACCGTTGTCGACCTCGTCAACGAGACGATCCAGTCCGCAGCCGAGATCGACGACGGCGGCTTCGGGGTGGGTGTCCAGGTAGCGCCGGATCTCCGTCACGGCGGCAAGGTGGCGCAAGGCGTAGATGGCGGCGGGCATCTCGCCCATATCCATGTCCTCGACGCCAGGGCGGACGGCGGAGACCATCGAGACCAGGCGCTCGGACCAGGAGTCCTGAAAGCAGCTCGGCCAGCTTCGCGCAGCACGAGCCCGCCCCAGAAGCGGGAAGAAGAGAGTCTCCTGAACCCCTGCGCCGATCATGGTCTCATCCTAGGAGACGGCACCACCGATGTCGATACTGACAATCACATTCATTCTCCTTCATAGGAGGCCTCGCTGGTGAAGGACTCGATGAGTCGAGAGGCGAAGGACTCCGCAGCCGACAGGAGGCGGGGACCACGCACCAGCATGGTGACGTCGCTGCCCAGAGTGGACATCCACGTGGCGGCCTCGCAGGCGACGACCCCGCCACCGACGACGATGAGATGCTGCGGGATCTCCTGCACGCCGGTGGCGTCACGCGAGTCCCAGGCCTCAAGGCCTTGGAACGCAGCAGGCATGACGGGCTGCGCGCCAGTGGCGAGAACGACAGCGCGGCGGGCGCGAAGGACCCGCTCCCCCTCAGCGGTTCTCACGGCGACGCGCCGCTCGCCGTCGAGGCGAGCCCATCCGCGAACGACGTCGAGGCCGGCACCCTCGGCCCAGCGCACCTGACCAGCGTCGTTGTAGCGGGAAACCCACTCGTCGCGACGCTTGAGCAGATCGAGCACGGACAGTTCGGCCGGGCGCAGGCCGCTGAGGTTGGCGGACGCCGCCGCGACCTCGATAGGCACGAGGAACGCCTTGCTGGGCATGCAGGCGTAGTAGGAGCACTCACCGCCCAGGAGCTCGCCCTCGACGAGGACCGCGGTCAGGTCAGTGCCCTCGATGGCGTACTGAGCGACGTTCTCCCCCGCCGGCCCGCCACCAATCACAACGACATCGTAGGTGTTGGTCTGCTCAGGCACTGTTTCCCTGCTCATGCCACCGATGCTGCCACGCATCTTGGCCGGCCGTCCAAGATGCGCGGCTTGTCGAGCCTCAGGCCACCCGCAGAGGAGTGATGGCATCGATCTGCATCGAAAGACGGTCCTCCGCCACGTCAAGGTCATACTGGGTCTGCAGGTTCAGCCAGAACTGCGCGGATACCCCGAAGTACTTGCCGAGCCTCAGCGCCGTATCCGCAGTCACCGCACGCTTACCGTGCACGATCTCATTGATACGCCTCGGCGGCACACCGATAGCAACAGCCAGTTTGTTCTGGGTGATACCGAATCCCTCGATGAAGTCCTCCATGAGGACCTCCCCCGGATGAACAGGGGCGAGTTTGCTGTTCATCTCAGTGGTAGTCAACGATCTCAACCTCCTCCGCTCCAGCGCCAGTCCATACGAAGCAGATCCGCCACTGGTCATTCACTCTGATGCTGTGCTGGCCGGCCCGACCGCCTTTGAGCACCTCGAGTCGGTTCCCCGGCGGCACTCTCAGCTCATCGACAGACTGCACAGAAGCGATCTGACGTAACTTACGCAAGGCAACCCGTTGTATGCGAGGGTCAATCGATGGGACTCGTTCTCGGTGCCACAACCGCTCAGTGTCCTTACTACCGAACGACCTGATCACACCTGCAGTGTATAACGTATGGCGTCATACAGGCCAGGCTCGACTCCCTGGCAGGCGAACGCAGTGGGGCGGCGCCAACAACTCGTTCAGGCGGCCAGGAGGTCGTAGGCGGTGACGGCGCAGACGCCCAGGAGGAGGATGCCGAAGGCGGTCGTCAGGGTCGATGCCGAGGCCCGTCTCGTCAGCGGCCCACCGAGGAGCCCTCCCACCATCGATGCCGCCGCAGCTGCACCCCACCCACCTCACTTCGACCGAAACTTCAAAAAAGACGCGGCTCCGGGTCGTTTCTGAAGTTTTGGTTGGTGAGTGAGGATTCCGTCGCGGCGCCCCCTCTCGGCGAGCGGTGCCATCATGGGGGGTGTGAACACAGTGACTGCACACACGCCGCCAGGGGCCTGAGGGAGCCGGCATGAGACGCGCACTGCCCGCCGCGGGGCTCCTCGGCGCCGGGATCGTCATCTACGGCGCGGCGCGGGCCCTCAGCCTTCGCCGAGCCCGCACCGCAGCCCGCGTGCGACTGCTCGCCCACCCGGTGCGGAGGATGACGCTCAGTCACGGGGACATCGCTTACATCGACTGTGGGCCGCAGACCTCCAGGGGAGACGCCGGCTCCGGCTGCGAGACGATCCTGTCGGTTCACGGGCTGTACGGCGGGTACGACCAGGCCCTCGGCAATGTCGGGAGCCTGTCCGAGCACTGCCGGGTCCTCGCGCCGTCGCGCTTCGGCTACCCCGGCAGTGCCGTACGGGGTGATGGCTCGCCGGCTGCCCAGGCCGCCGTCTTCGCCGAGATGCTCGACCGTCTGGGGATCGAACGGGTGTTCGTCCTGGGAGCGTCGGCCGGTGGGACCCCTGCTATCCGCCTCGCCCTGGACCACCCCGAGCGCGTCGCAGGGCTCGTTCTCTTAAGCTCGGCCGCGCCTTGGCCGTGCCGGCCCGCGACGCCGCCCGGTCGCATGGGGCCGCCGGCGATCATGAACCATGACTGGATCATGTGGTTGCTCTCGCCATTCTTAGGCCCCGCCCTGGGCATGGCCCCCGAGACCATCCACAGCATGCTCCCCCTGTCCGAGCGCAGGACGGGGGCGGACATCGACGCCTCGATCACCAACCGGGACATGGCGGTGCACTTCGAGGACTATCCGATCGAGGAACTCAAGCCGCCCGTCCTGCTCCTGCACGCCCGGGACGACCGAATAGCGCCCTTCGCTCCCCCGGCGGGGCACGTGCAGTCCTCCATGCACCGCTACCCGGACCTGACGACGTCGATCTTCCCCGCCGGCGGTCACCTCATCACCGGCCACGGCCGCCAGGTCGAGGAGGCGATCCTCCGCTTCATCGGCCAGCACACAGGCTGACACCGGTCGCCTCGGCGGCAACGGGACCTCACGTCGCCCGCCCCTCGCGCCGCCCGCCCCTCACTTCGACCAAAACTTCAGAAACGACGCGGCTCCGGGTCGTTTGTGAAGTTCTTGTCGGTGAGTGAGAATTCAGTCTTGGTGCCCCCTTCCAGCGAGCGATGGAATCATGGGGGTGTGAACGCAACGACCGAGCACGCTCCGGTGGGCGCCTGGGGACCGGACTTCCTGGGCCCGGGCTTCGAGGCCCGCACCCTGGAGCTGCTGCCCGACGACGAGGACGACGGCGCCGTCGCCACCCTGGTGCGCCACCTGCCGGCCCTCGACCCCGGCGCCCTGCCGGGCACCCCCACCACCCCCACCTTCATCTACCTCTACCTGCACGGCTGGAACGACTACTTCTTCCAGACCCACCTGGCCCGCGAGATCTCCCGCCTGGGCGGCGCCTTCTACGCCCTGGACCTGCGCCGCTACGGCCGCTCCTGGCGCGAGGGCCAGATGCTGGGCTGGTGCACCTCCCTGGCCGAGTACGACGAGGACCTGGGGCTGGCCCTGTCCGCCATCCGCGCCGACCAGGGCTGGGAGACCGAGGTCGTCCTGTCCGGTCACTCCACGGGCGGGCTCGTCGCCTCCCTGTGGGCCGACCGCCATCCCGGGGCCCTGCGCGCCCTGGTCCTCAACTCCGCCTGGCTCTCGCTCCAGGGCTCCGAGATCGTACGCACCGTCGGCGACCCGGTCCTGCGCACCCTGGCACTGCGCGATCCGCGCATGTCGATCCTCGACGGCTGGGTCGACCCGGCTCGTGCCTTCTCCATCACCGACGGCTGGGATACCGAGCGCGACGGTGAGCTCCCCGATCCCGCCTGGGCCGATGACCCTTACGTCACCGGCTGGGACATCAACCCCGCCTGGTCCATCAAGCCCTCCGCACCTGTGCGCGTCGGCTGGCTCCAGGCCGTTATGGAGGGCCACAACCGCGTCGCCCAGGGCCTGGACATCCGCTGCCCGGTACTGTCCATGGGTGCGGCGACCACCCGGCTCGGGGTGACGTGGATGCCGGAGTCGAGGAGCGCGGACACGATCATCGACGCCGATGCCACCGCCCGTCGCGCCGTCATGCTCGGCAAGCTGGTGACCATCGCCCGCTTCCCCGGCGGCGTCCACGACCTCACCCTGTCCGAGCCGCCCGTGCGCGAGCAGGTCTTCTCGACACTGCGCCGCTGGATGTCCGCCTACGTGCTGCGCTGAGACCTGCCCGGTGCGGCTCAGGCCAGCCCGTTGCGGTAGGCCCACACGACGGCCTGGACCCGGTCGCGGGCGCCGATCTTGGGCAGGATCCGCGTCAGGTGCGACTTGACCGTGCTGGTCTCGACGACGAGCGCGGCGGCGATCTCCGCGTTCGACATGCCGCTGGCCAGGAGCTGGATGACCTCGCGCTCCCGCTCGGTGAGCACGCCGAGCGCCTCCTGGTTCTCGCTGCGTCCCTGGCGGCGGGCGAACTCGGCGATCACCCGACGGGTGACGCTCTGGTCCACCAGGCCGTAGCCCAGGGCCAGGCGGCGCACGGCGTCGACCAGCTCCTCCGGCTCGCAGTCCTTGAGGATGAAGCCGTCCGCCCCGGCCTCCAGGGCACCGAAGACGTCGGCGTCCATGTCGAAGGTGGTGACGACCAGGACCGCCGGGGCACTGTCCTGGCGCTCGGCGACGATCTGGCGCGTGGCCGTCAGGCCGTCCCCCTCGGACATACGCAGGTCCATGCACACGACGTCGGGCCGGGTGGCCCGCACCACGCGTACCGCCTCCCTGCCGCCGGAGGCCTCGCCCACCACCGTCATGTCGTCGTTCTCCTCCAGCAGGATGCGGAAGCCGGCGCGGATCACCGCCTGGTCATCCACCAGTACCACCCTGATCACGTGTCCTCCTCCCGAGTCAACGGCAGGACCAACCGTACCCGCCAGCCGCCGCCCTCCACCGGGCCGGCCTGGAGCGCGCCGCCGACGGCATCCGCTCGCTCCCGCATGACCGTCAGGCCGGTGCCGCCGCCACCGAGGTCGGTCGAGGGCCGACGAGCCGAGCCATTGAGAACGCTCAGCTTGAGTGAATCCTCGGCTCTCCTCAGCTCCACCGTGATCGGGGAGCCCGGAGCGTGCTGCAGAGCGTTACTGATCGCCTGCTGCGCCACTCGGAAGACGGCGGTGTCGGCGAGCGGCGAAAGGATCGGTGCATCGCCGACATCCGCCTCATCGGCCCCACCACTCAGGATTCCACCGTCAAGCAGCTCGATGTCGACGCCGAGCGCCCGGGTGGAGGCGACCAGCTCGGGCAGGTCGCGCAGCCCGGGCGAGGACTCCTCGGCCTCCTCATCACTGCGCAGCAGCCCCACCACGGAGCGGAGCCCGGAGAGGGTCTCCTTGGCCTGTCGGCGCAGCTGTTGAGCCGCCTCCCTGGCCGTCTGCGGGTCGCGGTCGATCAGTCGCTCGAGCGCGGCCGCCTGTACGACGATCCCGGCCAGGTGGTGGGCGGCGACGTCGTGCAGCTCTCCGGCCAGGCGGCGGCGCTCCTGAATGAGGGCCGACTCCAGCTGCCTCTCGTGTTCACGCAGCTGGAGCTCCTGGCGGAAGTGCTCGTACCTGCGGCTGCTGGCCAGCGCCGCCCCACCCAACATCGGAACCAGGTAGATCGCCAGCATCACCAAGGCATTGACCATGTGCAGCTGCCACGGCTCGGGGGATCGTCGCCAGATGTCAACCGCCGAGTATGCCAGGGACAATGCGGTCAGGAGAGCCGCCGTTCGGCGCGAAGAAAACCGCATCCCCATACCGAAGGACACGACGAGCTGGCCGTAACCAGTGCCGAAATAGCCCGCAGGAAGCAGCAAGGATGTCACCACCTCCGCCAACCAGACCAGCGCCTGGCAGAGCAGGGGACGACTGCGCCACAGCACGAGCGCCAACCCCTCGCACCCGAGCGAAGCCGCCACCGCCACGTACGACTGCCGAACGTCGGCGGGTACCGATGTGCTCACGAGCAGGTACACCATCGCCTGAACCACTGCGAAGGCGAGGGCCAGCAGCACATCGTTGCGCCGGATCGAGACCGGGCTGGTGGGATCGGACAGGCTCATGGCTGCATTGTCATCGACGGGCACAGGCCTCGACGTCCCTCGGTCACATCCCGAGCCTGGGTACCAGGGCGTTGCCGGCCCAGGCCCACCAGGCCAGTGCCACCAGCGCGGCCAGGAGAATGGCCGACATGGTGACTCTCCGCCACCCCGCCCGGCGCCTCAGGGACATCACGAGGTCAACCGCTGCGGGGATGACCGCCACCACCCCCAGGACCTGAAGGACCTGGGCACATCGTGCCACCGGGATCAGCCAGGTGAGGGAACCGCTGGTGATAGCAGACGAACTAGTCGCGATAACGGCGAGTATCAGGATCCAGGTGAGCTGAGCGGCCAGCGCCACAGTCCCGCCGCCTCGAGCCACGCGGGTCAACCACGGCGCCGGGGCACCGACCTCCCGGCCCCGTTTGAGGGCCCGACGGCGTCGCAGCGCCCCGACCGGCCAGGCCACCGTCACCACCAGCAGCAGAACCAGGCAGACACCGAAGACAGGAACGAGCGCCTGCTGAAGCAGCGTCATGGGAAGCAGGGTGAAAGCCGGTTCCTGGCTCAGGCTGACGACCTTGCCGTCCTTGACCTGGGCGGCAATGGCGCCCCGCCCGTCGACCTGCCGCCAGACCCACGGCTCAACCTCGACCAGCTGGGTCTCATCGACCTTGAGCTTCCCATCGCCTGTGTGCTCGATCGACACCGAGGAGTAAGCAGGTATCCAAGCGGACAGGAAGGTGGTCCAGAAGGTTCTACTGGGTACGTAGGAGCCGGCCACCTGGCGGGCGCGCTCGGCGGAGTCCTTACTGCCAGAGGCCTTGACCGCGTCCCCGGGGAAGTAGCGGTCGGCGAAGCCCTGAGCCAGGTCCTCACGCAGGCTGCTCGAGGCCTCATTGCCGTCACCGTTGTAGGAGATGAAGATGCCGGTCTTCTCCTCGGGGTAGAGCTCGAACTTGGAATGCCAGCCCTGCCTATGGTCGCCGCTGTGCTCAACGATGCGCCGACCATGCCGGGTGAGCTCGAAGTAGCCCAGACCCATCTCCCCGGCCTTGGCCCGATTGCCGAGCCGCTCCTCCCCCAGCCCGGGGGACCACATCTGCTCCCAGGTCTCCTCACGCAACAGCTTGGGCGAGCGGCTCAGCTGGGCATTCATGAAGGCCGCAAAATCCGGAGTCGAAACAGTCAACGAGCCGGCCGGAAAGTCACCCATGAACTCAAAGGGGACCTCCTCACCCGTGGAGGTGTAGCCCGGCCCCAGCGAATCGGCCATATCCTTGGGCAGGGGCTGCTCATAGGTGGAGGTAGTCATACCCGCCGGCTCCAGGACGTGCTCACGCACATAGGTCTCAAAAGGCTGACCACTGACCCGCTGCACAATGTAACCAGCCAGCGCCATCCCGTAGTTGGAGTAGCCCGGGGTGGTGCCCGGCGCAAAGACCTGAGCCGGCGGATCGTTCTTGACGTAGGCCTCCAAGTCCGTTCCCGGGGTGAGGCTGATCTGCTCCTCGAAGCCCGCTGAGTGGGTCAGCAAATGACGCAGGGTCAGAGGCTCATCGAAGCGCCGCTCAATCTCGAAGTCCAAGTAAGCGCTGATATCGGCATCAAGATCCACCTTCCCCTGCTCCACCAGCTGCATCGCCGCAATAGAGGTCGGAATCTTCGAGACCGAGGCCACCCGGAACAAGGACGTCTGCGGATCCACGGCCACAGGATTCCCACCCGCGCTACCAGTGTCGGCCCAGCCGTAACCACGAGTCGTCACCACCTGCCCGTCCTTGACCACCGACACCACAGCACCCGGGATGTCCCCGTTCTTCAAGGCATCGGGCAGCTTCCCATCCAACCAGGCATTGACATCCTCAGCCGTCAGCTGATGCTCACCAGACGGAGGCTCACGCGGCGGCAAACTGGCCGACGACGACGTCGACCCACAAGCGGTCAACAACGACAACGAGGCCAACAAAGCCACCACAACCAGCGCCATGGCCCTACGCGTCACGTTCATGATCATCTCCCCGGCCCGCGTGATCGGGAAAGCCGCGAGCCACCTCCAGACTCACGGCCCCGGGCGGCTCTCCTCTACGGGCGCAGGACGTCAGGGAGCTTACGACCAACGACGTCAGGGACTCGACCACACGAACGAGGTAGCAGAGGCAGTAAGGGCGCGATCCTGCTGGCTCGCCGACCGCGTGGCTCAGGAGCTGCGGTCGGCGAGGTCGTCGCGCAGGTCCCCCAGGTGGGCGCCGTGCACCCCGACGCGCCACACGCGCCAGCCGTCGGCGTCGGTGACGTCCTGGGCGGCGTTGGCTGCCGAGGTCGGGTCGGTGAAGGAGCGCCCGTCGGACAGGGTGATGACGCCCTCCACCGAGAGGGTCGCCTCGTGGTAGATGCCCCGGCGCAACCGCTGCCAGATGATCTGGGTGGGCTCGCCGAGCGCAGCCGCCACGGCGGCCAGCTCCGCGGTCTCCTGGACCAGGAGGGACTTCGAGGGGTCCCCGCCCAGTGCCTCGGCCACCGGGTCGAGCGCGTCGGCCGACCCGCGCAGCGGCTCCCACGACACCAGCGGCACCGCGCCGGTGGGCGCCTCCGGGCGCGCCTCGTTGGGGGCCACGGTGGACCATGCCTCGGCGGCCCGGACAGAGTTCCCGCCGGTCTCGGAGACGCCTGCACCGACGGGCGACGTCGCGGCGTGCGAGGTGGGCGATGCCGAGGCCTTGTCCTCCGCAGACGGGGACTGAGCCGCCCGCGAGCGCCGCCCCATGCGGGTGCGCGAGTCTCCCTCGCCTCGGGTGTCGCCGATCTCGGAACTGCCTACGGAGGCATGGGAGGTCGCTGAGCCCGGTGCTCCACCGCCTGCCACGCTGAGGGATGCCTCCGGGACCGAGGAGCCGGCCGACGCCGCCGAGCCGCTGCCATCGGACAGGCTGCTCCCACCCAGAATGTCCACGCCTCCGGCCAGTGCCGCGACCGCACGCGCCTCGGCGCCGATACCGTCAGAGGTGTCGGCACGGCGGACATGGTCGCTGCTGCCAGTACTGCCAGCGCGGTCAGTGTCGTCGGTGCTCCGCTCGGCGTTGTTGCCGGCACCGTCCGCGTCAGGCTCCTCCCCCAGGCCGACGGTGACAGGGCCGGCCAGGGCGTCCCCGCTGAGGATATCGGCCAGGTCCCGTCCGACACCGCCCCCGGCCACCGGATCCGCGCCGCCAGGGGCGGCATGGTCGGCGCCACGGCTGGTACCAGAACGGTCCGAGTTGTCGTCGGCACCTCGATCGATATCGGCACCGCTGCCGGTCCTGTCATCACCGCTGTCTTGAGTGCTGCTGCCGAGGTCTGCGCTGTGATGAGCTTTGCCGGATCCGGGAGGGGCAACAGCGTCGACGGCGCCGGAGGCCCCCAGTTCAGCTGCACCTGCGTTCCCAGCGCTCTCGGACAACTCCCTCGTGCGCTCGGGCTGGTTCTCAGCCCCGTCCTCGGATGCGAGCGTATGCACCAGAGGCTGCTCGGCGGTGACGGCCACCGGCTCGAACAGCTCGGAGAGCGCGTCGGCGGCGCCCGTTGCGGCGAAGGCGCCTGCAGGAATGGCTGCCCCGCTGTCTCCACCGCCATCCGCGTCACTGTCCGGGCCGGTCACATCCGCCGGCTCGGAGGGCAGGACGATCTCGATGGGGCCGGTCACCGGGCTCATTTGCTCGGCGTGCTCGGAGGCATCGACAGCGCGTGAACCGGTCGCGCCGACGGACGCCGCGCCGGTGGAACCGGCCAGGGCCAGACGGGGCGCTCGGGCCACGAGCAGCGGCCCGCCGGCGGCCATGTCCGTCCCGGAGATCTTCTCCACAACGACGACGATGCGGGACTCATCCACGATCCGCACGTCCACCTCGTGGATCTCCAGCCCGGAGGAGGCCAGGACGCCCAGTCCTCCGACGACGTCGGGCTCCAGGGAGGCGCTCAGGATCGTCAGTCGCGGTCCGGCCTCGACCTGGGCGGGCATGGCCTCGCGGAACTCGTTCCAGTCCTCACTGAAGGCCCCCAGCCCGCCCGCGTACCGGCTGGCGATCTCGCGGCGGCCCGCGGCGGCGGCCTGGGTCAGGCGCGACATGGCGGCCAGCAGCCCCGCGGAGTCCACAGTCTCCAGGACCTCGACGACGACGACCTGCCCGGTGGCGTCCAGGGCGGTCAGACTGGCTCCGCCGTCTATCTCGTCCCAGGCCAGGGGGAAGAGCGGTCGGCGCAGGACGTCGACGATCTGGCGCTGGATGGCGGTCAGGCTGTGGGACAGGGTGATGGCGTCAGCGGAGCGTCCCAGGCGCACGGGCAGGAGGTGGTTGCCGTCGAGCTCGTACATGGCCATGGATGGGGCCGCCTTTCCTCGTCGTCCTGCTCCGCGATGGCCTCCAGCACGGTCGGGCGCACGCATGGGCAACTCGCAGTCGAGTCGCCCATGAACGCAGTGCCCAGCCGTCCTGTCACGACCGCCAGCACACGGCAGAGTATCTCATCGCGGCAACGGAGGTCGGGCCGCAGGCCCAGATCCTCAGCCCCCATACAGTGAGAAAAACCCTGTCACAGGCGTCTATCGACGATTTCTCTCAGGGTTGTCCCTGATTCTTGGAGAGACCGGTCTCATGGCATCATCCCCCTCGAGGGGGATGATGATGCCTACGAAGTAGATAAGAATGTCGGCTGGTCGGCTCCTCCGGGCAGCCCCCAGGCCTTTTACGCACCGCCAACAGTCCATCATCTACCGTCTGAGGAGTGATCATGCCGTCGGTCTCGTCCACCACGACTCCCCCGGACGTACCCCAGAGCGCACCCTCCCCAACATCCTCCTCCACTCCCTCGGCGTCCTCGGCTGCACGGACCGTCCCGCAGTCCTCCGCAGCGTCCACCACACAGCCCGCCGCTCAACCTGCTGTGCGGCCCTCGCGCCTCAGCGCTCACGCGCGCCGGGCCTGGCGGGCCACGCGGGCCTGGCTGACTCCCGCGCCTGCGGCAACGACCTCCGCCGCGCTCATCGTTCTCGTCGGACTCGTCCTCATGCCCTGGGGCCACCGCAGCCAGATGGCCCTGGCCGCCCTCATCAACCGGCCCGAGCGGGTCTGGACCCTGCTGACCGCCTGGGCGGCCCCCGGCCACCTGGTTCCGGTGGCGAGCGTCATCATGCTGCTGTCCATCGGCGTCCTGCTGGAACGGCTCCTGGGGACGCGGCGGTGGCTGGTCACGGGGCTTGTGTCCGCCGCCGGGGGCATCGCCCTGGTGCAGGCGCTCTACCCGCTCATTGGACGGGTGTGGGAGGCCTGGTCCCCCTACCTCGTCCACGCCCCGATCCAGGGCGTCAGCCTGCCCATCGCCGGCCTCGTGGCGGCCTCCACCAGCGTCATGCGCCCGTCCTGGCGGCGACGCGTGCGTCTGGTCATGTTCGCCGTTCTCATCGTCTCGGCCGCCGTGACCGGCACCGTGGGCGCCCTGGCCCGCCTGGGAGCGGGCGTCGTCGGCCTCATCGTGGGCATCGTTCTGGAACGCGGGCAGCAGACCGCCCCCTCCCAGGAGCTGCCCCGGCGCGTGGAGCGCGAGCTCGTGGCCTTCCTGGTGGCCTGTTGGTCGGTAAGCTGCGCGCTGGCGGTCCTGAGCAACGCCGCCGGTCCCCTGGCCGACGCCCGCTACGGCCTCACCCCCGCCATCCTGCCCAAGGACGCCGTCATCCACCCGGTCGAGCTGCTCCTGCTGTGCATGCCGGCGCTCCTTCAGCTGGTCCTGGCCGACGGCCTGCGCCGCGGGCGCCGCTCGGCAGCCCTGGGCACCATCGCCCTCCAGATGTTCCTGGGGGCCTGCGCGGCCCTGTTCGCCCTGGTGGAGAAGATCGGTGAGCAGCTGCCCGAGTCCGCTCCCACCACCACGGCCCGGCTCCTGCACAGCTGGCTGCGCTCGGGGCACCTGCTGGTGCCCCTGCTGCTCAACATCGTGGTCATCAGTCTCGTCGTGTGGAAAAGAAGCCGCTTCACCCTGGGGTCGTGCCCCGGCGTCATCCGCCGCGCCGTCGTCGCCTGGGTCCTGACCCTCGTCGGTGGGGCGGTCCTGACCGTCGTCGGGGGCCTGCTCATGTCCCAGGACTTCTCCCCCTACGCGACCTGGTCCGCCCTGCTGGAGACCTACGTGTCCTACCTGCTGCCCATCAGCACCGGCGGCATCATGGGCCTGATCGTCGAGCCCATGACCCCCTTGGCCTACCTGCTCACCGCCTGGGTGCCGGTCCTGGTGTGGCTCCTGACGATCCTGTGGGTGTGGCTGGCCCAGTCGGCCCCCGCCCGCACCCGGGTCTCCAGCCGCGAGCAGCTCACCGACCTGGTGCGCACCCACGGCGCCGGGACCCTGGGGTGGATGCTCACCTGGGAGGGCAACGAGGCCTGGGTCAACGAGGCGGGCACAGCCGGCTTCTCCTACCGGCCCAACCGCGACGTCGCCCTGACGGTCGGGGATCCCGCCGCCGATGACGCCGATGTGGACCAGGCGGTGCGCGACTTCGCCGACTTCGCCACCGACGCCGGACTCATCCCGGCCCTCTACTCGGTGCACGCCCCGGCGATGGAGGCCGCCCGGGCCATGGGCTGGACGATCCTGCAGGTGGCCGAGGAGGCCGTCCTGGACCTGCCGGACCTGGCCTTCCGCGGCAAGGCCTACCAGGACGTGCGCACCGCCCTCAACCACGCCAAGAAGGAGGGCATCGAGGCGGTATGGACCACCTTCCGCGACTGCCCGGCCGGTCGGCGGGACCAGATCCGGGCCATCTCCCAGGCCTGGGCCAGTGACAAGCCGCTGCCGGAGATGGGGTTCACCCTGGGCGGCCTGGCCGAGCTCGACGACGCCGAGACGCGCCTGCTGCTGGCCGTCGACGCCGACGGCACCGTCCAGGGCGTCACCTCCTGGCTGCCGGTCTACCGCGACGGGCGCGTCATCGGCCTGACCCTGGACTTCATGCGACGCCGTGAGGACGGTTTCCGCCCCGTCATGGAGTACCTCATCGGGCGCGCCGCTCAGGACGCCCAGGCCGAGGGCCTGGAGATCCTGTCCCTGTCCGGAGCGCCGCTGACCCGCTCCGCCCCGGCCGACGGCGGCGCCTCCTCACCCTTCGACCCGCTCCTGAACCTGCTGGCCTCCGTGCTGGAGCCGGCCTACGGCTTCGGCTCCCTGCACGCCTACAAGCGCAAGTTCAAGCCACGCGCGGTGCCCATGTACCTGGCGGTTCCCGACCCGGTGGACCTGCCCACGGTGGGGATCGCCATCGCCCGGGCCTACCTGCCCGACCTCAAACCCTCCCAGACGGCGCGCTTCGCCCACGTGCTCATGAACCGCGACTGACCACCGGCTCCACACCCAGGTCCCCGCCCGGCCCTCGGCCCATGCACTGCAGACGCCGGGGCCGGCCGGCTCATCCCTCAGGGGGGTTGAGCCGGCCGGCTCCAGGGTGGTGCGGCCTCTCAGCGCGTCCCGGGCCTGCTCGGGTCTAGTCGGCCTTGTCCTCGACGGCCGCGCGCCCGGCCTCCAGGCGGGCCACCGGCACACGGAAGGGCGAGCAGGAGACGTAGTCCAGGCCCGCGCGGTGGAAGAAGCCGATGGACTCGGGGTCGCCGCCGTGCTCGCCGCACACGCCCATCTTCATCGTCGGCTTGGTGGAGCGACCGCCCTCGACACCCAGGCGCACCATGGCGCCCACGCCGTCGGCGTCGATGGTCTCGAAGGGCGAGACCCCGAAGATGCCGTCGTCGATGTAGCGGCCCACGAAGGATCCCTCGACGTCGTCACGCGAGAAGCCCCAGGTGGTCTGGGTCAGGTCGTTGGTGCCGAAGGAGAAGAAGTCGGCCTCCTCGGCGA
>ERZ1023282.569-NODE-569-length-17759-cov-6.248588_pt1 | contig 17759 bp, 15 predicted proteins | sample MGYA00521262_ERZ1023282 | MGnify/ENA primary metagenome ERZ1023282 (study PRJEB32759, sample SAMN07749867) | skin metagenome | biome: transportation; feature: city; material: polyester macromolecule | host: Homo sapiens | place: Hong Kong:KT line | collected... | reverse complement strand
TTTCGTATTGCGATTGACTTACACGAATGGTTAAGATTTTTTCTTTTGAGCTAAAAATAGATCTAAATTTTTCCAATTACAAAGAATACTTTTTTCAGGCAGTCAGTAATTCCAGTTGGGCGCACGAAGGCTATTTGGTTGCGCTAAATATTGCCGAAGATGACGAATTTATCGAAGCTTTGCAGAAATTAAGTTTGAGTTTTGGTATCGGTATTATCAGGCTAGATGCACAAAATATTTCGCAAAGTAAGATACTGTCTCCGGCAAAATTTAAAACGCAAATGGATTATTCGGTTGTTAGTGAATTGGCGGGAAAAAACAGTATTTTTTCCAAATTCCTAAAAACTACGGTTGAGTTTGACCCGGAAAATCAAAGCCGGTATTTGAATGAATTTGACAAAATCTTAGAAAACGATGATTTTGAGCAATATCTTAAAGCTAAAAAAATCCTTAATTAATCACGAGCAAAACCATGCAATTCTCCTACTCCTGGCTGAAAACCCAAGCCAATCCTAATCTTTCTGCCGATGAGCTTTCGCACTTGCTGACCATGTCCGGTCTGGAAGTGGAAGAGAGCGAGCCTGCTGCGTCTGCGTTTTCGGGTGTGGTGGTGGCGGAAGTGAAATCTGTTGAAAAACATCCGGATGCCGACCGTTTGAACGTAACCCAAGTTGATGCGGGTACGGGCGAGTTGGTGCAGATTGTGTGCGGTGCGCCGAATGTGAAAGCGGGCATCAAAGTGCCGTGTTCGTTGCCGAGTGCGGTGTTGCCGGGCAATTTCAAAATCAAGCCGACCAAGATGCGCGGCGTGGTGTCGAACGGGATGTTGTGTTCCACCGATGAACTCGGACTGCCCGACGACGGCGTAAACGGCCTGCACATTCTGCAGCAAGACGCGCCTGTCGGTGCAAACATCCGCGAATATCTGGATTTGGACGATACGGTCTTCACGCTGAAAATCACGCCGAACCGTGCCGACTGCCTGAGCATCAAAGGCATTGCGCGTGAAGTGTCCGCATTGACGGGTTGCGCGTTCAAGCAGCCTGCAATCCATGCCGCGCCAATCGCGGGTAGCCGCAAACAGCCCGCGCAGATTGATGCGCCTGCCGATTGCGGCCGCTTTATCAGCCGCGTGATTGAAAACGTGAACGCGCGCGCTGCCACGCCGGATTGGATGAAGCAGCGTTTGGAGCGCAGCGGCATCCGCAGTATTTCCGCGCTGGTGGACATTGGCAATTATGTGATGCTGGAAATCGGTCAGCCGATGCATGTTTTTGATGCCGACAAACTTTCAGGCAGCCTGCACATCCGCCGCGCGCGCGAAGATGAAACGCTGGAATGCCTGAACGAGAAAACCGTCTCTCTGTCTGAAAACACGCTGGTAGTCGCCGATGAAAAAGGCGCGTTGAGTTTGGCAGGTCTGATGGGCGGCGCGGCAAGCGCGGTTTCAGACGACACGCAAAATATCGTGCTGGAAGCGGCTTGGTTTGCGCCTGAAATCATCGCCGGAAAATCGCGCCAGTACGGTTTTGGCTCGGATTCGTCGTTCCGCTTTGAGCGCGGCGTGGATTACCGTTTGCAGGCTGACGCCATCGAACGCGCTACCGAATTGGTTTTGCAAATCTGCGGCGGTGCGGCAGGCGAAATGGTGGAAGCGTTGGGCAGGTTACCTGAAAACAAACAGGTCGAATTGCGTTTAGGTCGTCTGAAAACCGTGTTGGGCGTGGACATTCCTGCCGAACAGGTGGAAACCATTTTGCAGCACTTGGGCCTGCAACCTGAAAAAACGGCGGAAGGCTTCCGTGTTACCGCGCCGAGTTTCCGTTTCGACATCGAAATCGAAGCCGATTTGATTGAAGAAATCGGCCGCGTTTACGGCTATGAAAATATCCCCGACGACTACACGTCAGGTCGTCTGAAAATGCTGGCGCTGCCCGAAACCCGCCGTCCGCGTTTTGCCGTTTATAACGAAATGGCGGCGCGCGGCTACCGCGAAGTGGTCAGCTACGCCTTCGTTGACGAGCAGTGGGAACACGACTTTGCCGCCAACACCAACCCCATCCGCCTGCAAAACCCGTTGGCGGCTCAGTATGCCGTGATGCGTTCTACGCTCATCGGCGGCTTGGTGGAAATTCTGCAAAACAATCTGAACCGCAAGCAAAACCACGTGCGCGTGTTTGAAATCGCCCGTGTGTTCAGCAAAGGTTCAGACGGCAAGTTTGTACAAAACGAACGCATCGGCGGCCTGTGGTACGGCGCGGCTATGCCGGAACAATGGGGCAAAAAAACGCGCAACGCGGATTTTTACGACATCAAGGCGGATGTGGAAAATCTTTTGAAAAACAAAGTGGTTGAGTTTGTCAAAACCGAACATCCTGCCCTGCATCCAGGACGCGCCGCCAATATTGTTTCAGACGGCCAAGTCATCGGCTTTGTCGGCGAATTGCATCCGAAATGGCTGCAAAAATACGACTTGCCGCAAGCGCCACTGGTGTTTGAAATCGACATGGCAGCGGTGTTGGAGCGCGAAAAAACGCGTTATCAGGCAGTATCGAAATTCCAGCCGGTGCGCAGGGATTTGGCGTTTGTGATGCCTGAAGCCACCACCTTCGAGCAGTTGCAGGCTGCTTTGCGCGGCGTGAAATCCGATTTGATTCAGGAAATTACCTTGTTCGACGTGTATCGTGGCGCAGGTCTGCCCGAAAACCACAAAAGCATGGCGTTGAAAGTCATCCTGCAAAGTACGGAAGACACGCTGACCGACGAAGTGGTCGAGCCGATTGTGGCCGAATTGGTGGCGGCGGCGGAAGGCGTGGGCGCGAAATTGCGTTAGCGGTATTGGACGGGCAGTCTGAAAGCAGATTTCAGGCTGCCTGCGTTGCCAAATGAACGAATACACGTTATATTCGCGGGCAGTTCGTTTAGTATAGAAACTTTAAAAATACAGGTGCAGGCTGCTTTTTTGCAGTTTGCGCGCGCAAAGGAACGTTATGAGCTGGTTAGACAAAATCCTTCCTCCGAAAATCAAAAAAACCGACGGAAAATCAGGCATTCCCGAAGGTTTGTGGCGCAAATGCGCTTCCTGCGGGGCGACGCAGTATGCCACCGATGTGGAGCAAAACCACAATGTCTGCCCCAAATGCGGACACCATGAAGCCATTACCGCGCGCGAGCGGCTGGATATGCTGCTCGATAGCGAAAACCGCGAAGAAATCGGCGCGGCGGTGAAACCGACCGATATTTTGAAATTCAAAGACAGCAAAAAATACCCCGATCGTTTGAGCGCTGCCCGCAAAGCGACCGGCGAAGACGACGCGTTGGTGGTGATGAAGGGCGAATTGCACGGCCAACCTGTGGTGGTGGCAGCGTTTGAATTCCGCTTTATCGGCGGTTCGATGGGCTCTGTGGTGGGCGAACGCTTCGTGCAGGGTGTGCGCCGTGCGGCGGCTGACGGCTGTTCCTTCATCTGCGTGGCGGCTTCGGGCGGTGCGCGTATGCAGGAAGGCCTCACATCGCTGATGCAGATGACCAAAACCAGCGCGTCGCTGCATTTGCTGCGCGAGAAGAACCTGCCGTTCATTTCCGTGCTGACCGACCCGACCATGGGCGGTGTGTCGGCCAGTTTCGCCTTTTTGGGTGATGTGGTGTTGGCCGAACCGAACGCGCTCATCGGCTTTGCCGGCCCGCGCGTGATTGAGCAGACGGTGCGCGAAACTTTGCCGGAAGGCTTCCAGCGCGCGGAATTTCTGCTGGAAAAAGGTGCGATTGACCAGATTGTCGATCGGCGCGAAATGAAGCAGCGTTTGGCGGACTTGATTACCTTGCTGCGCCGCCGCCCGCCGGTATCTGCGTGATGTTTTGAATGGCAAAAAAAGCAGCCTGCACTTTGGGAAATCGAGGTGCAGGCTGCTTTTTTGCCACTGCAAAACCGTATTGGCGGAAGATATGCAGGCAGCCTGCACGCTTGTTCATGAATACACCCATGCAAAATAGGGCTTTGCATGTAAAGAGATGTTAAGGTATGATAGATTCTTGCTTACAGAAGGAGACTCAAAATGAATGCAATCATGATAGGCGTGTTGGTGATGTTGATTTTATCCGTTGCCCGCGTACACGTTGTATTGAGCCTGGTGGTGGGCGCGTTTGCCGGCGGTTTGGCGGCAGGCCTTCCGCTGGCCGATGTGGTGAATGCCGCAGGCGACGTTACCCAAAAGGGCGTGATGACGCATTTCCAAGACGGTTTGGCCGGCGGCGCGGGTATCGCGCTTTCTTATGCCATGCTCGGCGCATTTGCGATGGCGATTACGCACTCCGGTCTGCCGCAGCAAATTGCCGGCGCCATTATCCGCAAAATCAACGGCAGTCAGGCGCAGGATAGCATTCCTTCGGGGATAAATTTTGTGAAATGGGGCTTGCTGCTGGGTTTGCTGGCGATGGGTGTGATGAGCCAAAACGTGATTCCCATCCACATTGCCTTCATCCCCATGGTGATACCGCCGCTTTTGCTGGTGTTTAACCGCCTGCAAATCGACCGCCGCCTTCTGGCCTGCATCATCACCTTCGGTTTGGTAACGACATATATGTTCCTGCCTTATGGATTCGGTGCGATTTTCTTGAACAAAATCCTTCTGTCCAATATCGAACAGGCCGGCATGAGCGTGAAACACATCGATGTGATGTCCGCCATGGCGATTCCCGCGCTGGGCATGGTGGCCGGTTTGCTGCTGGCATTTTTGCACTACCGCAAACCGCGCATTTACCAAAACAAACAGATTGACGAGCAAGCCGCGCAGCAATCGGCCGCGCAACCGCAAATCTCGTCCTACCGCAGCTTGGTGGCCGCCGTTGCCATTTTGGTGTGCTTTGCCATCCAGTTGATGTATAAAGACGCGCTGCTTTTGGGCGCGCTGCTGGGCTTTGCCGTGTTCATGATGTTGGGCGTGGTGCGCCGCAGCGAGGCCGACAGCGTGTTCAACAGCGGTATCCGCATGATGGCGATGGTCGGCTTCATTATGATTGCCGCGCAAGGTTTTGCCGAAGTGATGAAGGCAACGGACGAAATCAAACCGTTGGTGGAAGCCAGCGCCAATATGTTTGCCGGCAGCAAACCGGCGGCTGCATTTGCCATGCTGATGGTCGGCCTGCTGGTGACCATGGGCATCGGCAGCTCGTTTTCCACATTGCCCATCATCACCACGATTTATGTACCTTTGTGCATGAGCCTGGGTTTTTCGCCCATGGCGACCGTGGCGATTATCGGTACCGCAGGCGCATTGGGTGATGCGGGCTCTCCCGCTTCTGACTCCACGCTCGGCCCCACCATGGGCTTGAACGTGGACGGGCAACACGACCACATGCGCGACAGCGTTATCCCCACCTTCATCCACTACAACATTCCCCTGTTTATTGCAGGCTGGATTGCCGCGCTGGTGCTGTGATGGGCGATCAGGAAAGCCGCATCACCGAGCTGGAAATCCGCGTGGCCTTGCAGGAAGACTTGCTGGCCGCGCTGAACGATACGGTGGCCAAATTGCAAGACACGCTGGATTTGCAGCAGGCGCAACTGCGTTTGCTTTATGCGCGGCAGCAGGCGCAAACCGCCGAATCCGCGCAGCCGTACAGCTTGGCAGACGAAGTACCGCCGCATTATTGATGAAACGGTTCGGCATATAAAAAAGCAGCCTGCACTTTGGTTTTCAGAGTGCAGGCTGCTTTTGCATGGTGTTTGTTCGCGGCACGGAAATCAGCCCGCCGCATTCACGCACAGCTGTTCCACTTTTCCTGCGCGCGGGAACGTGATGCTGTAGCGGCCTTTGCGGTCGAGGTCGGCAAAGCTGAATCCATCGCCATTTTCTATGTCGGTGCCTTTTTCCAACGCAATTCGCTTGCCGTTAGGGCCTTTCACGACAATGTCCGGGCTGACGGGGCGAATGGTCAGCACAACATTACCCGCCGTGTTGCGGAAGTGGTAGGTTTCGCCGCGTTTCACCGTCAAAGGTTGGGCAATGCAGTTCGTATCGTCCAGCGGTAGGTCTTTGGCGGGCGCGGCATAGGTGGCTTGGGCGGTCATGCCGAGAGCCAGCAGCAGAATGGAAGCAATGTGTTTCATATTCAAAATCCTTTCATGTAAAAACGGCGGATTGGCAGGCAGCCTGCACCTGAAATCTGCCGAAGCATTATATGTTGTTGGCAGGCGTAAAGAAATAAAGAAGCGCCGCAAATTGCGCCAAACAGCCCAGCAACACGGCGGATAAAGCCATGCCGAATGCGGTGCTGGCGTTGTGCATGGCCGCCAACCCGAACAGCGCCAGATAAACGCCGTGCAGCAGCGCGCCGGTCAGCCAAAACACGGCTTTGTGCCGCCGAAAAAACGCAAACAGCGATAAGAAGGCGGACGACAGCGGCAAAAAAGCATAAACCGCCGCCAAAGTTAGCGAATAAGTCCAACTGTCGGGAAAATACATTTCGCCCGTGATGTAATGCGGGACGGGGGTGCGGTAGTCGGGCCGCAACAGGATGAGCGCGAGCCAAGCCGCCGTCCATAAACACCAGAAAATCCGCCATCGTTTCCAAAACGGCATAGGGTGCTCCAAGGTTGGTTGAAGTGTTCGGACGGCGCGCGGTTTTCAGGCAGCCTGCACTTGCCGAATTATTTGCTCGGATTGTTTAAAAAACGCTGAACCAACTGCTCCACCTGTTGATGATAGCCCACCAATTCTTGTTGCGTGAGCTGCTGCTTTTCCCGAATAAACGGGTAATACTGTACTGTGAAACCGTTAATACAGGAACCTACGCTAGTGCTGTAACTATCTTCTTCAGTCTGGTTTACTCGATTATTCCGATGAATAATAATCGCCGGATTTTCTCCTTTTTTAATATAGTGAAGTTTATGAAAATATGGATTTTCAGGAATATGTCTTTTATCTTCATAAGCTTCATATTCAGGATAGGCGGATGGAATTTTTTTAACCCCGCGAGTAAGCAATCTTTCTCCCATAGTCGTACTTAAACTACACGCCTCTTTTCGGATAACAATATCGTCCACGCTGTCCAAACCATCGCGTAGAAATTGGATAAAGTGCGCTTTGTTTTGCCGGTTGTATGGTTCAAGCACCCAGCCTTGGTCGGTTTTTTTGTAATAGACGCTAATCTCTATCAAATTAATGGAGTAAGCATCCCGCCCGGGCGCGTTGGAAAGCCATTTTGTGGCATTGTTTTGCGTATACCGTGCAAGATAGCCATAGGGGATAACCATTTTGGTGCCCTGCAAATCAAATGTAACCGTATGTTCAAATCCCGTCATTGGTTCGGGATTGTTGAAACTGGTTTGTTCTTTGCCGACAGTTTCGAAACCGCAGGTTGCAACGGCCAAAACCCCTGTCGTTATCAGAATAAAACGGAAGAGGAAGTGTGGTCTCATCGTTGTTCCTTTATTGGTCGGAATGACCGTGTTGGCCTGCGGATTGGTTTTGGCTGCTTTCGGAGTTACAAACTCTCCACGCTCACACCGCCCAGCGCACGCTGGATATTCCGGTCCATCCGCCGTGCGGCAAAGTCGTCCGTGGCGTGCGAGAGTGCCTGCACGGCGGCGCGGATTTGGTCGGCGGTGTGGTTGGGCAGGCTGTTGTGCAGTTGCGCCATCAGGCTTTGAATGTGGGACAACTCGGCTTCGTCCAGCAAATCCGCATCCAAATCCAAAGCAGCCTGCACGGCGGCAATCAGCCCTTCCGCTTCCACTTTGGCTTCGGCGCGGGCGCGGGCGGCGGCGTCGTCTTTGGCGTTGGCCATACTGTCGCGCAGCATTTGGGTGATGGTTTCGTCGTCCAAGCCGTAGGACGGTTTCACTTCAATCTGCGCCTGCACGCCGGTGGTCTGCTCGCGGGCGGACACCGACAGCAGCCCGTCCGCATCCACTTGGAAGGTAACGCGGATGCGCGCCGCGCCGGCGGCCATCGGCGGAATGCCGCGCAGGGTGAATTTGGCCAGGCTGCGGCAGTCGGCCACCAGTTCACGTTCGCCCTGCACCACATGGATGGTCATGGCGGTCTGGCCGTCTTTGAAGGTGGTGAATTCCTGCGCGCGCGCGGTGGGCAGCGTGCTGTTGCGCGGAATGATTTTTTCCGCCAAGCCGCCGTAGGTTTCCAAGCCCAGAGACAGTGGGGTGACGTCCAGCAGCAGCCATTCGCTGTCGTTTTTGTTGCCTGCCAGCACGTTTGCCTGCATGGCCGCGCCGAGTGCGACGACTTGGTCGGGGTTTAAATTGTTCAGCGGCGTTTGCCCGAAAAACGCGCCCACAGCCTGCTGAACGTGCAGCATCCGCGTTGCGCCGCCCACCATAATCACGCCTTTGATGTCGGATTTGGACACGCCTGCATCTTTCAGTGCCTGCTTCACAGGTTCGAGCGTTTTGGCGACCAGATGCTGCGTGAGGGCATGAAATTCGGCGCGCGTGATGTGTATATCCAGCGTGGTGCCGTCGCTCAAAGCAGCATGCACCCGCGTTTCAGGCCGGCTGCTCAGTTCTTCTTTGGCGGCGCGCACCAGTCCGAACAGCAGTTGCACGTCGCGCGTGTCCGTCAGCGACAGGCTATTTTTTTCCACGATGTGGCAGAACAGGCGGTGGTCGAAATCGTCGCCGCCCAGCGCGGAATTGCCGCCCGTCGCCTTCACTTCAAACAGGCCTTTGGACAGTTGCAGCACGGATACGTCGAACGTGCCGCCGCCCAAGTCGTACACCACGAACGTGCCTTCCGCCCCGTTGTCCAAACCGTAGGCAATGGCGGCGGCGGTGGGTTCGTTCAGCAGGCGCAGCACGTTGATGCCGGCCAGCCTTGCCGCGTCTTTGGTGGCTTGGCGTTGCGCGTCGTCGAAATACGCGGGGACGGTGATGACCGCGCCCACCAGTTCGCCGCCCAAAGATTGTTCGGCACGCGCTTTCAGGCTGGCCAAAATGTCGGCGGATACGTCAATCGGCGTTTTGATGCCGTTTTTGGTGTGCAGTTCGATGATTTTTTCCGATTGGCCGAAGCGGTAGGGCAGGTGCGCCGCGTCGATTTCGGACAGCGTGCGGCCAATCAGGCGTTTGGCGGAGGAAACGGTGTTTTGCGGGTCGGTTTTTTGCGCGGCCAGCGCTTCTTTGCCGACCACGGTTTCGCCGTTGCCCAGATAGCGCACCACGGACGGTAGCGAGGTGTTGCCGTCTTCATCTGCCAAACACACGGCGGAACCGCTTTTCACGCTGGCGACCAGACTGTTGGTGGTGCCCAAGTCAATGCCTGCCGCCAAACGGTGCTGGTGCGGCGCGGCAGACATATTGGGTTCGGCAATTTGGAGGAGTGCCATGGTGTGTGTCCTTTGAATGGTTGTATCGGCGGTATTTTAGCATAATTAGTTGAGTGATTTGCTCGGATATTGGGCGGCGCGTGTCGAAAGCAGCCTGCACTTTGGAAACGGCCCGCGTTTGGTAAATCTGCATTGGGGCGGGCGGAATAATGCTATAATCCGCGCCATTTTGGGTATTTAGGTGCAGGCTGCTTTCGGGCGGCGGCACAGAACGGATGTTATGGCCAGAAAAGCAAAAATACAGATGTTTGCACAGGAATGGCGCGCCGCCACGTCGCTTTCGGGCGTGTATGCGCTGCGGATGCTCGGCATGTTTTTGGTGCTGCCCGTGCTGGCATTGCACGCACACAAATTGGCGCAGGCGGATTTGAAGCAGGTGGGGATGGTGATGGCGGCTTATGGGCTGACGCAGGCCTTGCTGCAACTGCCTCTGGGGATGCTGTCCGACAAAATCGGCCGCAAAAAAGTGATTTATTTGGGCATGTCGGTGTTTGCGCTGGGCAGCTTTTGGGCGGCGGCGGCCGACACGGTGGAAGCGTTGGTTTGCGCGCGCGCTATGCAGGGCGCAGGTGCGGTGAGCGCGGCGGTTACGGCGTTGTTGGCGGATTTGACGCGCGAAGAAGTCCGCACGCGCGCCATGTCGATGATTGGTTTGAGCATCGGCCTGACGTTTTCCGTCAGCCTGGTGCTTTCGCCTGTGCTAACCAGTTGGATTGGCGTGGAAGGCTTGTTCGTGCTGATGGGCGTGTTGAGCATGGCCAGTATCGCGCTGGTGGCGGGATATACGCCGGAACCGACGCGTTTGCGCATGCATCAGGACACGCAGGCGAAGGTGGGCTATATCGGCACGGTATTGAAAGACCGGCAGTTGCTGCGCCTGAACTGGGGCATTTTTGTGTTGCAGGCTGGTTTGATGGCCATGTTTACCGTGTTGCCGTTTGCCTTGCGCGAATTGGGTTGGGATAAGGCGGAACACTGGAAGGTGTATCTGCCGGCCACGGTCATCGGCCTGTTGCTGATGGTGCCGGCCATTATCATCGGCGAAACGCGCAACAAACTGAAACCGGTGTTTATTTTGGGCATCGGCCTGGTTTTGGCATCGCAGGCTGCTTTAATCTTCAGCCTGGGTTCGGTGTGGACGATTGGCGTGGTGCTGGTGGTGTATTTTATCGGCTTCAATATTTTGGAAGCGAGCATGCCGTCGCTGGTATCCAAAATCGCACCGGCCAATTTGAAAGGTACGGCGATGGGGGTTTACAATACCATGCAGTCGCTGGGTCTGTTCACGGGCGGCATGATGGGTAGCAGGGCTTATGAGGCTTGGGGCTACACGGGCGTGTTCGTGCTGTGCTGCGTCCTGATGGCGCTGTGGCTGGTGTTGGCATGGACGGCGCCCGCGCCGCTGCCGGTGAAAAACGTTGTGTATGCCGTGCCGGAACATTGGCAGGCGCAGTTGGACGAATTGCAGCGGAAATTGCAGGCTGCTTCGGGCGTGCAGGCCGTGAGTTTCAGCGATGACCGGGAAACCGTGTTCATCAAGGCGTGGCAGCAGGGATTTGATGAAGAATCTGTCAAACAAATATTAGGAGTATCATAAAATGTCGTTAAACAAAGTGATGTTAATCGGACGCTTGGGGCGCGACCCCGAAGTGCGCTATATGCCCAACGGTTCGCCCGTGTGCAATTTTTCGGTGGCCACCAGCGAAACTTGGACCGACCGAAACAGCGGGCAAAGACAGGAACGCACCGAATGGCACAATATCACCCTGTACGGCCGCGTGGCCGAAGTGGCGGGGCAATATCTGAAAAAAGGCAGCCAAGTGTATTTGGAAGGTCGCATCCAGTCGCGCAAATATACCGACAAAAACGGTGTGGAGCGCACGGCATACGAAATCGTGTGCGACGAAATGAAAATGTTGGACAGCAAAAACGCGCAAGGCGGTCACACACAGGCTTATGACGCGCCGCCGGCATACAATAGCCAGCCGCAACAGTCATATGCCGCACCGCAGCCTGCACCCGTGCCGCCCGCTCCGCCGCAACGCCAAGAAGCGGCACCTGTTGCACCGGCACAGCCTATTGACAATATTGATGAGGATATTCCGTTCTGAGTTACATATAAGAAGAATATGTAAAATATAATTCAAAAGCACCAATAGAAGCCCTTTAAAACAGGGCTTCTATTTTTTTTACATTAATCTTTACAGATTGCATTGAATTCGTTAGTATTTATATATATTAATTTTGCAAATTTAAGCATCATGTATAAATTGGAGACGGTCCTTTTCCAAAATGGAGAACGTTTTCCCCTTTTGGTTAACAAAGAAACAGGGATACCTGATTTCTATTCGACGTTATGGGTTACAGTAGAACTGCGGTATCACTGTGCTGTAAATACGATTAGGAATAAATTAGGGGTTATACAGTGGCTAATGGATTGGGAACAGAATAATAAATTAATCATTAGCGAAATGCTTCAAAAAGAAATAGTTCCTACTGAAGGTGAATTAGAGACTCTTATCAGGCATATGAAGCTGAATGCATTAAAACAAAAGAAAACTAATTGTACGAAAAGAAAAATTATAAAAGAAGTACAAACTCAATTTATTAAAATTTTTCCATCTGTTTCTTTAAATCATCAGTACAATAGGCTAACAGTGCTTTCAGAATATATTTTATTCTTATCTAAAGTAATTAGAGTTTCTAGTGAATACCAAGAAAAGTTAGCTAATTTGCTTTTATTAATTAAAGCTTCAAAACCTAAAAATCATAAAAATTTTACTGTAAGAGTAAATGAAGATTTATCTAATGAATTGTTAGATGAATTTATGTCTATTGCTAATTATTCTAACCCTAATAATCCATTTCAAAATATAGGTGTCAAAAAAAGAAATTACCTGATGTTTATATTATTAAAAGAACTAGGGATAAGACGTGGAGAGCTTTTATCAATCCAGATTCCATTTATCGAGATAGGAACAACTAAACCATCTATTTTAATAAGACGAACTCATGACGATAAATTTGATTCAAGAAAAACACAGGCTGTAAGTAAAACTAAAGAGAGACGTCTTCCTATTTCACAGAGAATAGCTCAACTCATTGATGATTACATTATGAATTACCGTTCTAAAATTCCAAATGCAAATAAACATCCATATTTGTTCGTAACTCATCGGAAAGGGAAAACCCAAGGGAATCCTATTAGTACAAGTTCATTTGATAATGTTATTGTGCCAACAATGAAAAAAGTTGATCCAAAATTTTCTGTTATTCATCCACACATTTTTCGTCATGAGTGGAACTTAGATTTTTCAAAAAAAATAGATAAAAACAATCAGAGTGTAAGTAATGATTTTTACCATAAAGATTTTATTTCACCAGAAAAAGAAGCAAAAATGAGGCAACACCTTATGGGACATGTATCAGAAAAATCTGGAGATGTTTATAATCAACGTTATATTCGAGAAAAAGCTAATAAAATACTATTAGAACTTCAAACTGAGTTTCAAAAAAAAGTTGACAATTATGAGCCAGAAGAAAATTCTTAGACAATCAAGAGATGGATATGCGTTTTATGAAAATGAAAACTCTTGGCGTATAAGTAAAGATATTAAACTAAATTTCTCCCAAGCTGTATTGAATATAGATAAAAAAACATTAAATAACTTTAGAAAAACATTAGCTATCTATGCTGAAAAATACTCTAGCTACCATACTATTAATATGTACAATAGATTTCATGAATTAGTAGTTAATACGCAACTAAAAACCATTGATACTTATACGCTATTAAACTGGAAAACCAACTTAGGAAAAGAACGTGAATGGCATTTAGGTTCATTAAAAGGTTTTTTGCTCTCGTGGTACGAGTATGGTTATTATGGAGTTGATAAAGCTGTTGCATCTCTACTAGAAAGCTTTACTTTGAGTGGAAATGATAAAGGCAAATCGGTAATAATGAGATGCCCTTATACGGGAGCATTTACTGAAAATGAAATTTTAGCTTTAATGACAGAGCTGGCTAGACTTTGGAAAGAAGATCTTATTTCATTTGAAACATATACATATATCCACTTACTTCAAGCTACTGCAAGAAGACCTATTCAAATACGACATTTAAAATTTGAAGACTTGAAAAAAGAAGCTTCTCAAGGAACATGGAATTATTTCCTAAATATACCTAGTGCTAAAAAGAGAGGTGGGTTATTTAGAAAAACATTTAAAAAGATTGCTATTACAGAGGATTTGTATTTAGTTCTCTTAAACTTTTTAGAATATCAGTATAAAAAATTGCTTAGCCTGGTTGATGAAGCATTTATATCAGATTATAAAATGAAATTACCAATGTTTATTGATTGGCGTTTTCTGAAGAATAATATAAAAAAATAGGAATTTTGATCTTTCATTATTAGAATTAGATATTTTTCATTACTCGACCTCTTCATTAGAACTAAATGTATTACGAAAATTCTGTATACATCAAAAAGCTGTTTCAGAGCGAACAGGTGAAATTATTCATGTTAATGCAAGACGTTTTCGTCATACAAGGGGAACGAATCTAGGAAGAAAAGGAGTTGGAGCAACGATTATAGCAGAACTCCTAGATCACACAGATACACAGAACGTCAAAGTCTATACTGAAAATACAGCTGATACAGTGCAATACATTGATCGTGTTATAGGTGCTGAAATGGGAAAACTCGCTCAAGCCTTTACAGGTAAAATTATTTCTAACTTAAATGAAAGTGAGAGAGGGTACGATCCAACATCTTTAATAACCAATAACGGAATAGATACGATAGGTGCTTGTGGAACAAATGATTTTTGTATAACTGGCTATGAAACTTGTTATTTATGTCCTAAGTTTAGGCCACTCATTGATGGCCCTCATCAACAAATCTTAAATAAGTTGTATGAAGAAAAGGAAGAACGTTTAAAACAAACTAAAAGTATAGATTATGCATCATCCAAAGATCGTATTATTTTAGCTGTTGAATATGTTGTTCAAGCTTGCAATGATATGAAAAGAACTATGGGAAGCCACTGATTATGAACAATCTAATTTTCACTCCAAAAGATAATAATCCTAAATCTAATTTAGAGCAATTTATTAATTTCAGTAAAAATCAGCTTACTATCTTTGGAAATGATTGCTGGGAAAACAACCAATGGAAAACAACATTCAGCATTTATCGAGTTCAGGTTCGTTTTTCCACAGAAAGAATTAAATCTACAGCTTATAAATATGAGCCATTAGCTGCACCATTCATTGAATTTGCCAAAGCCTATATTCGTTATACTTATTCTCTAAATCCCATTCGTAATTTAGCCAGACATATTGAATCTTTACGTATAGTTGAAATGGCTCTCTATAATATTAAAGGAAAGGCTGACATACTTCAGCTTGATTATTTAGTTATTCATGAAGTAGAAAATATCGTATCAAAAAAATATAAAAAAGATACTGAATCAGTCAATAAATTAGGATATCAACTTGAGAAGTTATTTGATTTTTGTCGTGAAAATGGTATTACTCCAAATTTGTCTTTATGGAATAACCCATATAAACGCCCTAGAGATTTAACGATATTGCTTGATGAAAGAGGAAAAGAATACCGTTCAAGTAAAATGCCAACTGATGAAGAAATGATGCTGGTTGCTAAACTCTTTCATGACGCCCCCAATTTAGACAAAGAAACTGAATATTATACAGCTGTTATGGCTCTACTTATGGTCGCTCCATCTCGTTGTTCTGAGTTGATGTCTTTATCTGTTAATTGCTTAGAATGGGAAGAAGATAGCTTAGGAAATAAGCAATTAGGTATTCGATGGATCCCGGCAAAAAATGGTAAAAAGGGATTAAAATGGGTTCCTAGCTGTATGCAAGATATTGTTGTTGAAGCGGTTAAACGTTTAACAAATATAAGCTCTTTGGCTAGAGAGGTTGCTAAATTTGCAGAAGAAAATCCTAATATATTGATGTTATCCAATAAAGAGCTTGCACCATCCCATTCTTTATACCAAAAGCATTTGACTAAAAGTGAAATTGCTGAAGTGTTAGATATTGATTCCAAAAATAGCTGTAATACTAAATGGTTTAAAAATTTAATAAGTGAAAACGATGGAATTATAACTTATGAGATACTAGGGAAATTTTTGTATAAGAAATACACATCAAAATTTAATAATTGGCCTTATGTTGATAAACATAAAAGCGTGAAGGTTTCTGAGGCTTTGTTATTATTCAGAGAAAATGAATTTCATGATGATTTTTCCCCTAAAAGTTTTTCTTTTGTGTTACCAACGGTGAATCAAATTAATGATAGATTTTGCTATTCTGAAACTCGCCCTAAAACATCATTATGGGAAAAGCATTGTATAGGCACATCCAAAGGAGAATTTATAAGATTGCCATCACACAATGCAAGACATTGGTTAAGCACAAAAGCTGAACGAGGTGGAATGGATGAGTTAACTTTAGCTAGCTGGGCAGGAAGAGCTAGAGTTGCAGATAACAAAGCTTATGATCACAGAACAGAAGAAGAAAAAAGCGAGTCGGCTCGAGATTTACTCATTTCGGAGGATATTTCAATATTAGATAAAATTCATTTAAATCTTCCTGTTACCTATGAAGACTTAGGAAAAGATAGAATCGGAATAGCAACCGTAACAGAAATAGGCATTTGCGAACACGATTATGCGATGTCTCCATGTTCTCGTCACGGTGATTGTGAAACATGTAAAGAGCTTGTTTGTATTAAGGGTTTAGAGTCTTCTTTAGGAATTTTAAAACAGCGCGAGATTCAACTAACAGAGCAATTAAGTAAAGCGAAAGAACACCATAGAATAGGTGTTTTTGGAGCAGATCGTTGGATAAGTAACCTATGGTGGAGATTAACACATATAAAAACTAAAATTAAATTCTTAGAAAATAGTGAAATCCCAAATGGATCGTTATTACGAATGCCTGATGAGTATGACCCTTCTCCAGTTAAATTAGCTTTACAAGAAAAAGGAATGGATATAGATATTCAAAAACCAGAAACAGCTAAATTAGACGATGAGTTATATAGACTAATGGAGTTATAGTATGCCAAAAATTCTTGTTACGGAAGAAAATTTAGAAGATATCATCATGATAATTAAGACTTGGGAAGATAAACTAACATGGGATTTACTTTGTTCTAAAGTTTCAGAATTATTGAATGTTAAAAGTATTGAAAGACAATCACTAGCTAATTATTCAGATATACAAGAGGCATTTAGCAAACAAAAACAGAAGCTTAAAGAAAAAGCAAAAGCTAACCCAGAACCGAATGTAACAATGGATTATCTGCAAAAGCAAGTTAAGAATTTAAAAGCTCAGGTACAACGTTTGGAAGAAATTAATGAGCGATATAAACAGCAATTTATTGTATGGCAATATAATGCATATATGCATGGTATGACCCAAATTACTTTAAATAAGCCTCTTATTGCTGTTAACCGTCAACGTAGGTAATTTATAGGATGTAAGGTAATTTATTTTTACTATAGTAGTCTCTACAAAAGATCGTCTGAAAATCAATTTTCAGGCAATCTCTTCACACCTATTAAACTTCTTGATGGGTAGAGTAGAAGACAATTTTCGTCAACATCTACTTTCTCTGGTCGGAGAAGATACAGCAGTTTAATGGCGCGTCAAACACTATTGTACTGAACTACTTTCCGCTCAAGCCCGCACCGCAGCTTGCAGCAGCCCCCACTAAATCTTAATTTTGTTAACAATATGAATTTGCTCAGCTTTGCTCACGTCTTGCCGGAGACAAGCACGCGGCCATGTATGCAAAAATTTAAGACTGCTGCATAGTCATTAATCCCAAAGGTATTCCCAAAAAATAATTGTGCAAACTGGTTATCGGAACAGGAGCGCGATTGAAGTGAAACGCGGAATTTCAGGGAATCTGCATACCCCGCAATGACTGTGGCTGTCTAAACCCCGCCATTTCAGGAATGAACCATGCCCAACACCTCCGACACCCCCATCCCATCCGAACATCCCCACGACAGCACCCTATCCCCCTGCAAGCTCACCGACTGGACCTTCACGCGCTACCACACACCCGGCAAATCCGAGTATGTCGTGGTGTACGGCACGGACGGGTCGGGACGTTTTGCCGCAGGCAGCCGAATTCGCACTTCGCCCGTTACCCGATGGGCGGCACCGCTGGCCCATACGCACAACTCGGTGTACTGCCTGCCGGAAGGTGCAGGCTGCTTTTGCGACCTGCCTGCAACCTTGCAGCCTGCCATAGACAGTTTGGGTATTGACCCTGCCGAAGCGGCCGTTATCCTGCAAAACACCTTCATGCAGCCTGCACATGCCTTGCCTGAAACCGCCTGTTTCGGCGTTCCGGTGATGCGGCCGGCAGGAC
>ERZ1023282.552-NODE-552-length-18082-cov-4.195041_pt1 | contig 18082 bp, 13 predicted proteins | sample MGYA00521262_ERZ1023282 | MGnify/ENA primary metagenome ERZ1023282 (study PRJEB32759, sample SAMN07749867) | skin metagenome | biome: transportation; feature: city; material: polyester macromolecule | host: Homo sapiens | place: Hong Kong:KT line | collected... | reverse complement strand
CTGGGCCTCAAGGCCGACGAGTACGAGTCCATCCGCGAGCTGCTGGGGCGCCGCCAGACCGGCGTGGTGGGCATGAAGATTGCCGATCCGGTGCGTGACGCCGCGCGCATCCCGCCGCTGCAGACGCTGGCCGACAGGCTGCTCGACACCCAGCCCGCCATGGCGCGCGGTCTGATCCGTCGCTGGGTGGGCGATTTCGAGGATTCGGCCTCGCGGACGAGCTGGACCAGCCGGGCCAGGGTGGAGTCCTCGGCGCGGCGGGTGACGACGACCTCGATCGCGCCGGGGCCGTTGATCGTGCCGGCGTAGACGGTGCTCGCGGCCTCGACCGTGGCGGGCACGCGCCGCGCCAGCTCGGTGGGGAAGCCGCCGTGGGCGATGAAATGCTCCTCCGCCTCGTTGAACCAGACCGGGACGCCCGGCAGGTCGGCGATGCCGCCGATCTTGCCCTCCTTGACCAGCATCGCGATCTTCTCGGCGAGGCTGTCGGGGTTGACCTGGTACGGCAGCTCGGACACCACGAGGCAGGTGCGCCCCTGGATCTCCTCGACCTCGACCACCGCGCGCATCGTGATCGAGCCGCGCCCGGTGCGGTAGGCGTCCTCGATGCCCCGGCGGCCCAGGATGGTGGCGCCGGTGGGGAAATCGGGTCCGGGGATCCGCTCGATGAGGGCGTCGAGCAGCTCCTCGCGCGAGGCGTCGGGGTGCTCGAGGTACCACTGGGCTCCACGGGCGACCTCGCGCAGGTTGTGCGGCGGGATGCGGGTGGCCATGCCGACGGCGATGCCCTCGGAGCCGTTGACCAGGAGGTTGGGGAACCGGGCCGGCAGGATGACCGGCTCCTGGTTCTTGCCGTCGTAGTTGTCCTGGAAGTCGACGCTGTCCTCGTCGATGTCCCGGAGCATCTCCATGGCCAGGGGCGCCATCTTGCACTCGGTGTACCGGGGGGCGGCGGGCCCCAGGTTGCCGGGCGTGCCGAAGTTCCCCTGGCCGGCCACCAGCGGGTAGCGCAGCGACCACCACTGGACCAGGCGGGCCAGGGCGTCGTAGATGGCGCTGTCGCCGTGGGGGTGGTAGAGGCCCATCACCTCACCAACCACGCGGGAACACTTGTTCCAGCCCCGGTCGGGCCGGTATCCACCATCCCACATGGCGTACAAAACACGACGGTGCACGGGTTTCAGGCCGTCCCGAACATCCGGCAGGGCCCGTCCGACGATGACGGACATGGCGTAGTCGAGGTAGGACTTCTGGATCTCCACCTGCAGATCGACCGGGGTGGTGTGCCCCGCCATCTTCTCCAGACCCTGCGCCTCGGCCTCCAGTTGTTCGTCGACACCCTCAGGGCGCTCTGTGGTCTCGTCAGCCACTCCAAGCTCCTTCTCTCAGTCTCGGGCGGGTTAGATGTCCAGGAACCGGACGTCGCGGGCGTTGTGCTGGATGAAGCTGCGCCGCTGCTCGACGTCCTCACCCATCAGGATGGAGAACATCTGATCAGCCATGGCGGCATCCTCAAGATTAACCTGCAGCAGGATGCGTTTGGCCGGATCCATGGTGGTCTCCCACAGGTCATCGGCGTTCATCTCACCCAGGCCCTTGTAGCGCTGGATGGGGTTGACGTTGGGCAGCTTCTTGCCCTCGGCCAGGCCCGCATCACGCATCGCGTCGCGTTCCTCGTCGCTGTAGGCCAGTTCGTGGGGGGCGTTGGTCCAGCGCAGCCGGAACAGAGGCGGCTGGGCCAGGTACACATGCCCGGCGTCGATCAGGGGACGCATGAAACGGAACAGCAATGTCAGCAGCAGGGTGCGGATGTGGGCGCCATCGACGTCGGCGTCGGCCATCAGCACGATCTTGTGATAGCGCAGCTTGTCCAGGTCAAACTCGTCCTGGATGCCGGTGCCGAGGGCATTGATGATGGCCTCGACCTCTTTGTTGGCCAGGATCTTGTCCAGGCGCGCCTTCTCGACGTTCAGGATCTTGCCGCGGATGGGCAGGATGGCCTGGGTCTTCGGGTCGCGGCCACCGCGTGCTGATCCGCCGGCAGAGTCCCCCTCGACGATGAACACCTCACAGTCAGCGGGATTGCGGGACTGGCAGTCGACGAGCTTGCCGGGCAGGCCACCGCCACCGAGAAGCCCCTTGCGGTTGCGGGCCAGGTCACGGGCCTTGCGGGCGGCGATGCGGGCGGCCGCCGCAGCCTGCGACTTGCGGATGATGTCCTTGCCCTCGGCGGGGTTGCGCTCAAACCAGTCACCCAGACGGTCGTTGAGGGCCTTCTGCACGAACGACTTGGCCTCGGTGTTGCCGAGCTTCGTCTTCGTCTGGCCCTCGAACTGCGGCTCCTGAAGCTTGATGGAGATGATCGCGGTGAGACCCTCGCGGATGTCGTCGCCGGAGACCCGGTCCTCCTTCTTCTTCACCAAACCCCAGGTCTCGCCCCAGCGGTTGACGGTGTTCGTCAGCGCAGCGCGGAAACCCTCCTCGTGGGTTCCACCCTCATGGGTGTTGATGGTGTTGGCGAAGGTGTGCACGGAGTTCGCGTAGGACGAGTTCCACTGCATCGCGATCTCCAAGCTCATGCCCTGCGCGTCGTCATGGGATTCAACATCGATGACGCTGGGATGGATCGGATCCTTCGACTGCGACAGGTAGCGCACATAGTCGATCAGGCCGTTATCGAAACGGAACGAGTCGCTGCGATGCTCCTCCTCCAGGTCCTCACCCTCCCTGTCGACGGTGCGCAGATCGGTGAGCGTGATGCGCAGTCCCTTGTTGAGGAAAGCCATCTCCCGGAACCTTGTGGCGAGGGTCTCGTAGTTGAAGACGGTGGTCTCGAAGATGTCGGCGCTCGGGTAGAAGGTGATGGTGGTACCGCGATTCTCTGTCGCCTCCAGCTCCTGCAGGTCGCCCCTGGGGACGCCCAGCTCAAACGTCTGCGCATAGCGATGCCCGTCACGGCACACCTCGACGGTGAACTCGCGGGACAGGGCGTTGACCACTGAGGAGCCGACGCCGTGGAGGCCGCCGGAGACCTTGTACCCGCCGTCGCCGAACTTGCCGCCGGCATGCAGCACCGTCAGCACCAGAGTGACAGTGGGGATCTTCTCAACAGGGTGCTCCTTGACGGGGATGCCACGACCATTGTCGGCGACACGGACGCCACCGTCGTCAAGGAGGACAACGTCGATCTGGTCGCAGTACCCGGCCAGGGCCTCATCGACGGAGTTGTCGACGATCTCATAGACCAAGTGGTGCAGGCCACGTTCCCCCGTGGAGCCGATGTACATGCCGGGGCGTTTGCGAACCGCCTCCAAACCCTCCAAGACCGAGATCTGGTCGGCGTCATAGGCGGCATCCGTGTGGGTGCCACCGCCAGGGCCTGTCTCGTCGTCGGGTTCCAGCTCGCTCACCAGATCATCCGTCACGCGGTGCTCCCGTTCCATGAAACAGCCGCCGGAGAACCGACGGCGTTGACAACGATCATGAGTCTACCGCGAAAATGTGTCGCACGTCCTGCTAAAACGCCTCCCTAGCCGCTCAAAACCCGTGCTCTAACCGACTGCCAGGGGTGGGGGTGTCACTGGGTACGCACCCCGGGGGCTCCAAGACGCCTAGCGGGTTTCTCCCGAACCTGGGCGAAGAGAAGAGTTCGGAACTGCACCTCACAACTGACCAGATCTTGAGAGCACCTCCCCAGGGCACCCGGGGCATGAGCACCCACCAGCACAAGCACCCCAGCCACCATACGCGCAAGCCTTCACATTCTCAGCTACACCACTCATCCATAGGTGTCCCTAGGACCTCTTCCCCGAATGGAGCGTCGACCCCGCTTCCAGCTGGGCGCTCGTGGCCCCTGGATCTCCACCCGCCGGATGCTGGCATCGCCCAGCGCCCGGTTGAGCTTCCTCACCAGAGGGCCTGCATTGAACTTCATCGCAGAGGCCCAGGCCGTGGAGTCGCACTGAATGGTGAGGACCCCGTCGTGGAACTCGACGGGCGTGGAGTGCTCGGCATTGGCGTCGCCGACGAGGCCCGCCCAATCACGCAACACCATGGCCAGGGAGATCTGACGTTGCCAGCCGCGGCGGCGCGACACCGACTCCAGGACGCTGCCTATCAGCTGTGGATCCCGGTCGTCAGGATGGGCGCCGGACCGCTGCTCACCAGTGTGACGACGACGCCGTGGAATCTTCGGCGGCTGAGCGACGGGATCCGGAAGCAACGGCGCCGTGCGTGCCGTCTGATGCGCAATCTCCGAGGCCAACTCAAGCCCTGTGGGATCATGGGGCTCATCAGGGCTGTCGATCTCAGGCGGCTCCGTCATCAGCTTCCCCCTCCACATCCTTCGGGGCGGGCTCCCAGTCGCTCCCCTCAGTCTCCTGACTCAAGGTCTCCTGACTCAGGGTGACGTTTCCGGCCTCCACCCGGAAACGCCGCGCTGAGGGAAAATCGGGCACGTCAGCGCCAACGGCAGCGGTGATCAGCACCTGTTCGGCATCGGCGATGGCCCCGGCCAGACGCTCTCGCCGGGAGGTGTCCAGCTCAGCGAACACGTCGTCGAGGACCAGAACCGGCTCGATGCCATCGGCACGCACCAGCGAGAATCCTCCCAGCTTCAGCGCCAGCGCCAGTGACCATGACTCACCATGCGACGCATAACCCTTCGCCGGCAGGTCCCCAATGCCCAAGTCAATGTCGTCACGCTGCGGTCCAACCAATGTCACTCCGCGAGCAATCTCATCAGATCTCCGCTCAGCCATCGCCTCCAACAACCGCATCTCCAGGGTTGCCCGGACGGCATCAACGGGAATGTCGGCGAGATTCAGGGACGTCTTGTAGTGCGCGGTGATCTCGTTGTTGACCGGCGCGATGCTCTGGTAGGCGTCAGCGGCATAGGGCAGGACATCGGCCAGGGTGTCGAGCCGGGCGTGAAGCAACTCTGCACCTATCCGGGCCAGGGCCTCATTCCACGCCTGGAGCGTGACCTCCTCATCGGCACCAGCATGTCGGAGCGACCGTCCCGACATCGCCTTCAACAGGGAGTTGCGCTGCCTCAGGATCTTGTCCAGGTCCGACCTGACACCCGCCATTCGTGGCCATCGCGTCACAACGAGGGTGTCGAGCCAAGCCCGCCGGTCGGAGGGATCACCGCGGACGACAGCCAGATCCATGGGGGAGAACACGACGGTGCGCAGCGCCCCCACCAGGTCACGGGGACGCGGCAGGGGGCCGCGGTTGAGGCGGGCGACGTTGCTGCGGCCGTTCGCGACCTCAAGTTCTAGGGTGATGAGCCGCTCATCGTCGCGACTGGCCTGCACTCTGGCGCGCAGCACCGCCGACTCCATGCCTGCACGAATGAGGGGAGCCGTCGAGGACACGCGGTGGGAGGACATCGTGGACAGGTATTCCACCGCCTCCACCAGGTTCGTCTTGCCCTGCCCGTTCGCCCCGACGAACACGTTCACACCGGGCAGGAGCTCCACCTCAGCAGCAGCGTAGTTGCGGAAGTCGGTGACCGACAGGTAGGTGACGAACATCGTCGATGATTCTATGCCGCCTGGGGTTTCCCGCCACAGAGGCCGTGGAACCCCAGACTCACAGCTGGCAGACCGGCGAATCAGTTGGGCAGGCGCATCAACATGATGACGTGGCGGTAGTCGAGCAGCTGGTCACCGTCGATGGTCGCCAGACCGGTGATGAGACATGGCTTGCCGGGGGCGGTGAACGAGAAGTGCGCGTATGGGGCGTCAACAGCACCCAGCGCGTCCAGCAGATAGTGCGGGTTGAAGCCCGCGGCACTGATGGACTTCTCATCGCCGGTGACCTCAACCTGCGCCTCAATGGCCTCAGAGGCGTGGGCCTGGTCGCCCGTCGCAGCCTCCAGGGCGATGTGATCGTCCTCAATGAGCATGCGAACCGGGGTGTTGCGCTCCGCCACCAGCGAGACGCGTTTCACAGCGGCCAGCAGGTCCGCGGTGGGGACGCGCACCGTCACCGTCCCGACGACGTCCATCAGGTGACGGACCTTCGGGAATGCCTGATTCAGCAGACGGGTGGTGGCCTCACGACGACCACGGGATCCCTCACCGATGAAACCGGCGAGACCCTCACCCTCCGACTCGGTGGTGGACAGCGACACTGTGACGGTCTTGCCGGAGGTCAGTGACTTGGCGGTGTCGGCCAGCACCCGGCCCGGCACCAGCACCGCACCCTCAATGTCGGGCGACGATGGCTGCCAGGTCAGCTCCTTCAACGCCATCCGGTAGCGATCAGTGGCCAGCAGCGACAGCTGGTCACCGTTGATCTCGACGCGCACGCCGGTGAACACGTTCAGCAGTTCGTCGCGCCCGGCGGCAATCACCACCTGGCTGACGGCCTTCTCAAACACGTTCGCATCCACAAGACCCGTCTGGGTGGGCATCTCCGGCAGCGTCGGGTACTCGTCGACGGGAAGCGTCTGCAAGCTGAAGCGCGCAGAGCCACAGGTCAGCTCCACCTGCGTGTGGTCGGACTCCATGTCGACGGGTTTGTTCGGCAGCGAACGAGCGATCTCGTTCAACAGTCGCCCTGACACCAGCACAGTTCCCTCGTCAGTGACCTCGGCTGGCATCGTGACCTGTGCCGACGTGGTGGAGTCGAAGCTGGAGAGCGTGACCTCGTCGCCCGCAGCATTGATCAGCAGCCCAGCCAGGATCGGTGCGGTGGGACGGTTCGGTAGGCTGCGTGCCACCCAGGCGACAGCATCAGCCAGAGCGTCGCGTTCCACTCGGATCTTCACTTCATCCCCTTTGCTTCTGGTGGCCGGTCACCACGGCGTGGTCACCTGTCAGCATACCGGCAATGATGGTTTTAAGCGCGCTTTGTAGCCTGCATCAGCAGGATTCTCATTCGTTGGCGATGGCCTGCAGGATGTTTGTGTGTGCTGCCCGCCGCGCCGGACCGACGGCTGATGCCACTCCGACCAGCACCGCGGCTCCCATAAAGGCAGCCAGCTGCAACCATGGAACCGCGAGAACCGTGAATTCAGGCAGAACCTTCACCAAAGAGCATCCGAAGACCAAGCCCAGCAGCACTCCCAGCACCGCCCCCAGCATTGAGATCACCGCCGACTCCAGGAAGATCATCCGTCGCAGCTGTCGCCGGGTCACACCGACGGCACGCAGCAGGCCGATCTCACGGGTGCGCTCCAGCACCGACAGCCCAAGCGTGTTGACGATGCCGAGCACTGAGATCACGATCCCGAGCGCCAGCAGTCCATAGACGGCCGCGAACAGCGTGGTGAACTGACCCACCCTGGCATCTGCGTATTCCGCGTTGTCGGTGACAACCACCGTCGGCTGGTCCGCCGTCACATCCAGGAGCCCCTGCTTAACTGCCGCCAGGTCAGCACCCTTGGCTGCAGCAACCTTGATCATGGCGAAGCGGGTGGGGTCGCCAATCTTCTGGAAGGTCTCACGGTTTGTGATCATTCGCGCCAGGGGAACGGGTGCGTTTTCCCCATCAATAACGCCTGTGATCAGCAGCTGGACGGGATTGCCGTCAACGCCCGGAACTTCGAAGCTCTTGCCCAGCGGCAGGTTCAGGTCTGCGGAGAGCTGCTGGTCGATGAGCACCGATCCACCCGTGGGGTTCAGTTGCCCCGCCAGCACCCTGAGGGCGCTGCCCTCCGTCACGCTCTCCGGAGAGGTCCCGGTGACCATGACAGGTTCCGACCCACCAAGGTCCACCAGTCCCTGCGAGTACATCCACACTGATTCGACGCCGGCAACAGCCTTGATCCGGTCGAGGTCGACGGCAAAGGGGCGGCGGTTGGCCGGTGAGATGACAAAGTCACCGCGCTGTGTCTCGGTCAGGGAGTTGCGCACTGCGGTCGTGGTGGAGTGGGCCATGATCGCGATGGTGGACACCAGAGCCAGACCGATCATCAGGGTTGCGGCCGTCACGGCTGTGCGACGAGGCTGTCGTGTGGCGTTGCGGGTGGCCAGCATCCCAACCTCTTTGAACAGGCCCCTGTTGATCAGGCCAGCCAGCCACAGCACCGGTTTCCCGATGATCGCAGCCGACATCACCGTCCCGATCAGCAGCGCAGCAGAGCCCAGACCAACCCACCAGAGCGGCTGCGGCACATTCAACAGCAGTCCGCAGACGATGGCGGCGGCGCCGGGTTGCGCCAGCACCAGGCCGAACCAAGCTGGTCTTCCCAACATCTCCGTCGCCGATGACTCCACCTGGGACATCGCCTCGACGGGGCGTGTGCGGGCACCTCTCAAGGCTGGAACCACGGCGGCAATGATTGTTGTGACGACAGCCAGCAACAAGCAGACGGCGACAATCTGCCAGGTCAGCTCGGGCTGGGCTCCGCCCAAGCCGATGCCGAAGTGAGTCAGCACCGCGTCTAGGCCCCAGACCATTCCATAGCCGACACCGATGCCCAAGGCTCCACCGAGCGCACCCATGACCAGAGCCTCCAGCAGCACCGACCCCATCACCTGGGAGCGTTTCGCGCCGATGGCCCGCAGCAGCGCAAGTTCCCGGCTGCGCTGGGCCACTAGGACGGAGAAGGTGTTCAGGATGAGCAGAGAGGCCACCAGCAGGGAGATTCCCGCGAAAATCAGCAGCAACGTATTCACGAACTCCAAGCCCACGTCAAGCTGGCTCTCCAGATCTTTCGCGAGCGTCTCACCACGATAGGCGTTCATTCCCTCCGGAAGCAGATTGGCGATGGCAGCGCGGATGCTCTCCTGGTCGCGAGACTGATCGGTCTGAACCCAGGCGGCGGTGTAGAGGTCCTGGCCGTTGAGCACCAGCCGTTGCATTTCGGACAAGGTGAAGAATTGATAGGTTGCACCAGCCGTTGCTCCCTGACCATAGGTGGCGGTTCCGACGATCCGGTAGCTTCTAATGCCGTCCCTCGGTGTTGCGATATGCATCACATCACCGATGGCGTAGTTGCCGCGGGTCAGGGAACTGGGATCGATCGCCACCTCATCATCGGCTTCTGGGACCCGGCCCTCGGTGATCCTGGCACCAGTCATGCCTCCGGTGGCGGGAGCGTCGATGAAGTTCGTGGCGACGCCTGGGGCACCGCCGAACGCCAGGATGCGGTCATCACGGTCAAGAGCGTAGATGTCGTTGGCGGTGACGGCAGGGGATGCGCTGACCACCCCGTCGACGGCAGCAATCTTGGACAACGTCTCAGGATTGATGAAAACCGCTGCGCCTGAGGTGCCGCGAACGAAGGCACCGGCACCGGTATTGGAGACTACGACGTCAGCCAGGGTGGATTTGAGGATCTGCTGGAATGTCGAGTTCATCATGCCGGTGAACATCAGTGATCCGGCGACGAAGGCCACCCCGAGAATGATGGACAGAGTGCTCAACAGCAGCCGTATCTTACGGCCGAGCAGCGATTTCCAGGCGGCGCGCAGCATCTTCAGTCCCGGATGGCACGGCGAGCTGCCGTGGACTCAAGGTCGGTCTCGATGGGGAAGTCATCTGGCGCCAAGTACGGGGAGTGTCCGCCGTCACGAAAGATGCTGCGCTCCAAGCGGGGCGGGGTTGGCTGACTGCCGGGGTCCGGGCTTGGCTGGCTGGTGGGCTTGTGACTCGGTCGTGGCGGCGTCGGCTGACTGGCAGGGTCCTGATTCACCCGTGGTGGTGTGATCTGGCTGCCTGGATCGGGGTCCGAGTGGTCGTCGGGTATCTCGGCGGGCTGCTGTGGTTCCCAGTCGCGTTGGTCATCAAGGTCGCGGTCTGCCTGTTCGAAGGAGTCACTCTTCGGTCTCTCAGAGCGCTGACGCGGATAGATTCGGGATATGGCGTGCAGCAGCTCCTCCTGGGAGGCACCCCGAACGATCTCGACGATGCGACCATCAGAGAGAAAGACTGCGGAGTCGGCGTAGCTGGCCGCCAAGGCGTCATGGGTGACCATCACGACCGTCTGGTTGAACTCGTCGACGCTGCGACGCAGGAACTCCAGCACCTCAATGGCGGACGTGGAGTCGAGGTTGCCGGTGGGCTCGTCCGCAAAGATGATCTGAGGCCTGTTCATTAGGGCCCGAGCACAGGCGACGCGCTGCTGCTGACCGCCTGAGAGCTCAAAGGGCTTGTGATTCAGGCGTGGCCCGAGTCCGAGCACTTCGACGATCCGGTCAAACCAGGCATTGTCCACACGCTTGCCCGCGATGGTCACCGGCAGCACGATGTTCTCCCTGGCCGTTAGGGTGGGAACAAGGTTGAAAGCCTGGAAGATGAAACCGATGCTGTCTCGGCGCAACTTGGTCAGCGGTGCGTCACGCAGTGTTGCGACGTTGACATCGCCGATGTAGACAGAACCAGAGGTCGGGGAGTCAAGGGCGGCCAGCAGGTGCATCAGCGTCGACTTGCCGGAGCCCGAGGGACCCATGACAGCTGTGAACTCACCTCCGACGATCTCTATATCAACATCATCTAGAGCAACCACTTGTGCTGTTCCAGAACCATAGGTCTTTCGTAGCTTTACTGCGCGGGCTGCGATCGTCACAGTGCAAAGCTACCCGTCTGCGAGATCGCAGTTCTTCCACAGTTGAACACGATGTGAGTTTGAAGAACTGAGTCTGATTACATCTCAGTACTCGTAGTAGCTCCTGTGGATGCTGTGGATAAAACGCAAAATCCCTTGTCAGAGCCACTTTGAGGCTGTGGAAGGGGTGTGGATACCTCGAAAATGACATGGGGAGGATCTGTGGGATACCTCGCGGACACCGCGTCCTCACCGCTCCGTCCACTGGTGGGAGCACAAGATTGTGGACAACTGGACGACACACAGATGTGCTTCGTGTCGCCCGTGGGGGTGGCAAGACAGTCGTCGCCGAGTCCCGCAAGGGGTGGCGGGACTCGGCGACGACTTCGTGTGGTGAGTGGGTCAGCTCTGCTTGATGCGGTTGGTCAGCTCTGTCACCTGGTCAAACAGCTTGCGGTCCTCACCCATCTTGCCGTCGATCTTGCGCACGGAGTGCATGACTGTGGTGTGGTCACGCCCACCGAACCGGGAGCCGATCTTCGGCAGTGACAGGTCAGTGAGCTCACGGCACAGGTACATCGCGATCTGACGCGCCCGAGCCAGGGCTGCGACACGGCTGGCACCCGTCAGCTCCTCGGGGGAGATGCCGAAATAGGCGCAGGTGGCCGTGATGATGGAGTCGACGTCCACGTGGACTCCCGTGCCCTCCGGCATCAGATCCAGCAGCACCTGCTCGGTGAGCTCAAGCGTGATCTCTTGTTGGTTGAGGCTGGCGAGGGCTGCGACGCGAGTCAGCGCACCCTCCAGCTCACGGATGTTTGTGGGGATCTTGGAAGCGATCAGCTCCAGCACCTCGGTGCCTGCCGTCAGACGTTGCCAGGCGGCCTTCTTCCGAAGAATCGCGATGCGGGTCTCCAGGTCTGGGGGCTGGATGTCAGTCATCAGACCCCACTCGAACCGCGACCGCAGCCGTGGTTCCAAAGCCTCCAGCAGCTTCGGCGGCCGGTCTGAGGTCATCACGATCTGCTTCTGCGCGTTGTGCAGCGTGTTGAAGGTGTGGAAGAACTCCTCCTGCGTCTGGATCTTCGCTTCCAGGAACTGGATGTCGTCGACCAGGAGCACGTCCACGTCGCGATAGGCGCGTCGGAACTCGGCAGTCCGGTTGTCCGAGATGGCATTGATGAAGTCGTTGGTCAGCTCCTCGGTGGAGACGTAGCGCACCCGAAGCGTGTCGTAGTAGCTGCGAACGTAGTGTCCGATGGCGTGCAGCAGATGAGTTTTCCCCAGGCCTGAGGGGCCATAGATCATCAGGGGGTTGTATGCCTTGCCGGGTTGCTCGGCGACGGCGGCAGCTGCGGCGTGTGCGAAGCGGTTCGACGATCCTGCGACGAAGGACTCGAAGGTGTAGCGCGGGTTCAGCTTCAGATCAGCGTTCGGATTGGTTGAGCGGTGCTGGCGCAACTCTTCGTCGAACAAGGATTCCTGAGGTGTGGCGGCAGGCTCCGGGGTGATCTCAATCTGCAGTGAGTCGTCGATCATGAATGCCAAGTAGGTGCTGTAACCCGTAGCCAGACTGAGTTTGGACTCAATCTCGGTGCGCAGTTTCGACTCGATGCGCTCCCGCGTGGTCTCATCTGAGACTGCCAGCATCAGCGTGCTGCCGTGGACCGCAATGGGCTTGGTGCGCCTGAGCCAGGCGCGCGACGAGATCGGCACCTCGCTCACGACCTGCTCCCACAAGGCGTCCAGATCGGACCTGGGAGACACGGACACGAGCGACTCCTTCCCCTCACTAGCCGTTGCATCCAAGGTTGGCTGATTTCCACATAGTTGTCCACAACAGGGCATAAGTTCCCCCACTGAAGGCCATGATCGGCATCACTGTGGATAATCAGGCCACCCAGCACACGAAACTAGTGCCCGAGCAGGGGTTCTGCAACACAGCAGTGCCCTCCGATTGGACTTACAGCGGTGTGATTTACACAGGCTGGGTGTCGCTGCGGCCCGGCTGCGCGGTGGTTTGTGGAAATCATGGGTGACCGCGTATCGTTGGACAGCCGCTGCCCACGGTCGCGGCGCCCTGCAGGGCCCCGAGTTCAAGAGCATGGAGTCATCGTCATGAGCAAGCGCACCTTCCAGCCGAGCAACCGACGCCGGAGCCGCACCCACGGCTTCCGTGCCCGCATGCGCACCCGAGCTGGCCGCGCCATCCTGAGCGCCCGTCGTCGCAAGGGCCGCGTGGAGCTGTCCGCCTGATTCGACTGTGCTGCCTCGCGTCCGACGACTTCGTCTCTCCGGTGACTTCACCGCGACTTTCCGTCAGGGGTCGCGAGCTGGCAGTCCCAGCGTGGTTGTTCATGTGGCAGTCGGCCAAGACCGACCATCCGAGGTGACTCGGGTGGGTTTTGTCGTGTCCAAGGCTGTTGGCAACGCCGTCACGCGGAATCGTGTGAAACGTCGCCTGCGGCATCTTGTCACTGCTCTTCCATGCCCTGTGAGCGCGGACGTTGTGGTGCGTGCGCTGCCTCAGGCGGCAACCGATTCCGGGCGCCTGGCTGGGGATCTGGCGTCGGCTTGGGATCGAGCCTTCAAGAGGGCGACGTGCTGAAGCATCCCCTGTTGTGGTTCATTCGGGGCTGGCGCAAGTTCATCTCCCCGCTGTACGGGGATGTCTGCAAATTTCATCCGACCTGCTCCGCCTACGGAGAACGGGCCGTCGAGTTCCACGGGGGCCTCAAGGGAGCGGCCCTGACAGTGCACCGGATCGTCCGGTGTCATCCGTGGTCGATGGGCGGCGTCGAATATGTACCTGGAACTCCCGAGGCCGCCCAGTGGGCTCGGGAGCAAGAAGCAGAGGCCCGGGAGATCGCCGGGCAGAAGGTGTCCTAGATGATCGACCTGTTGGTGTCCCTGTCCATCTGGGACGGCATTTATGGTTTCCTGTCCGCGATGATGCAGCCCCTGTATTGGGCAGTCTCTGGGATGGTGGTGCTGTTCCATTCGTTGTGGAGTCCAGTGTTCGGCCACGACTCCGGGGTCTCATGGGCGCTGGCCATCGTCTGTTTGACGCTGGTGGTGCGGACGCTGATGATCCCGTTGTTCGTGAAGCAGATCAACTCAGCTCGAGCCATGCAGCTGTTGCAGCCCAAGCTCCGGGACCTGCAGAAGAAGTATGGCCATGATCGGAACCGTCTAGCCCAGGAGTCGCAGAAGCTGTATGCGGAGGAGGGGATCAACCCGCTTGCCTCCTGCTTCCCGATGCTGTTGCAGGCTCCGGTGCTGCTGTCCCTGTTCAGGGTGTTGCAGGGCATCGCTGACAACCAGGTCCGTGGATATTTCTTCCAGTCCAACTCCGAGCTTGTGACATCGCTGCAGAACGCCGAACTGTGGGGGATCGGGCTGTCGCGACGGATCTTCCCACTGACCCCGTTCGGCGTCACACAGATCGCAGGCATCGTGCTGGTGGTGCTCATGGTGCTGACCCTGGTGGCGACCCAGCTGCAGAACATGGGCAAGAACATGCCACCTGAGGCGCTGACCGGGCAGATGGCTCAGACCCAGAAGATGATGCTGTACCTCTTCCCGGTGATGTACGCCTTCTCGTCGGTGGTCATCCCGATCGGTGTGCTCATCTACTGGCTGACAAGCAACATCTGGACGATGGTTCAGCAGTGGGTGTTGATCCGCAACAACCCGGCGCCCAATACGCCCGCCTACATTGAGTGGGAGGAGCGGCTGCGCGCTGCCGGGAAGGACCCGGACGCCATCTACGCCGAACGCATCGCCAAGCGGCGCAAGGTCAGGCGACCCGCTGCGACTCAGGCTCAGGCGGCAGCGGCGACGGATGAGAACGGTCGGCGCAGAGTCGCGCGGCAGCAGGTGAGCCGTTCCACGGTCCGGGAGCCCGATGAGGGGAACGGAAAGATCACGGTGCGCCGTCAACCCAGGAACACCACGCGCGCAGCGCGCAAGAAGAAGTGATGTGGCCCGCTCAGGGCTATTGGATCGGAGACTGGCATGAGTGAAGACAAGGATAACGAGACGCTGCTGGCCGAGGGCGACCTGGTGGCGGACTATCTGGAAGAGCTGCTGGACATCGCCGATTTGGACGGTGATATTGAGAACTCGGTGTCGAACGGGCGGGCACACGTCGCCATCGACACTGACGACGACCGGCTCGTCGGCAAAGACGGTGAGGTGCTGGACGCGCTGCAGGAGCTGTCGCGGCTGGTGGTGATGACGGAGACTGGGCAGCGGACCAGGCTTACGCTGGATGTTGGCGGCTTCCGAGAGAGGCGCCGCATCGAGGTGGTGGCGATGGCGAAGGACGCCATCGCAGAGGTGAGCGAGACTGGTGAGTCTGTGCGGATGGCTCCGCTCAACGCATATGAGCGCAAGATCATTCATGACGAGGTGGCCGCAGCCGGGTTGACCAGTGAGTCCGAGGGTGAGCCCCCGTTCCGTCGTGTCGTGGTCTCCGGGAAACCGCAAGAGGGCTGACGACGGTCTTGTGCTCAGGGGGATTTTCTCCTGTTTGATCCGGATGGAAACCTCGTCGTCTAGGGTTGTCGCCTCCTGGTGCTGACCGAGATGAGATCGGAGTTTGATGACTGAGCAGCTTCGGCAACGTTTCCCCGACGGCGCTGACATGCTGGATGCCTATGCCGGCATCCTTCACACCCGCGGCATCGAGTGGGGCCTTCTGGGTCCCCGGGAGACAGACAAGATCTGGAGTCGGCATATCTCCAATTCGCTGGCTTTGGTGGATGTTCTCGGTGAGGGCCTGGACATTGCGGATATCGGGTCGGGTGCTGGCTTGCCGGGGATCCCGTTGGCGATCTGCCGTCCCGATCTACGGTTCACGTTGTTGGAGCCACTGCTGAGGAGATACAACTTCCTGAATCTCGCGGTTGAGGAGCTTGGCCTGGGTGATCGCGTGCGGGTGGAGAGACTTCGCGCCGAGGATTGCGATGAGGTTTTTGACATTGTCACGTGTCGTGCCGTCGCACCTCTGGAGAGGCTCCTGAAGTGGTCGGTGCCACTGTTCTACCCGCAGGGTGAATTGCTGGCCCTGAAAGGGGACAGTGCAGAGGATGAGATCAGAGCTGCCCGGAAACTTCTTGAGCGTTCACGTTTGCGTGCTGAGATCCTGCATGTGCGTGCAGCTCCTGGGGTGGAGGGCACCAGAGCCATTCGTGTGATGGCACGGCACTGACCATGTAGCCGGTGATGCCAAGGCTCAAGACTGCATGAGCGACGGTGCGTGATCCGCGACGTGATCTGCGGACTACCCACAGTTTTCCCCAGAGTTATCCACAGCTGGGTTTTGTTGTTCTCTCAACGACGGAGTCCGATACCAATGGCTTGGTTTGTGATGGCAGAGCCTGTCCATCATGATCGAGCTTCCTCCTCGCCGCGCAGGTGTGATGTGACGCAGAGGCCCTGTAGACGGGGCTTTGCGGGCTATGAAGAACTCCACTGATGTAATTCGAGACGTGGCGGTCGACGCTTGCTGAAGGGCGTTTCACGTGAAACGAGGACTGCATCGCAGCTACGCTTTTCAGCTCAGGGGAATTGCGCGGTGAAATGTTTTCAACAAAGTTATCCACATCTCGCATGATGCTGTGGGTTACCTATGTGGAGAGTCCTGCGGCATCACGGAGGGGCGATGTGCAGTGGGGTGCGCAGCGCAGCACCGCTGATGGTGTGCCCTCACAACGACGCCTGTCTGGGTGATGGATGCCTGTCTGAGAAGGAGTGGAGAGGAAACGTGCGTCGTTGTTTCGTGGAGTGTTCTTCAGTCCCGGATGTGGTGTCTCGCACCACTCATGGTGGTGCACGTGCAGTTTCGTGTAGTTGCCTTGACGTGGCATCCGTCCACAAGCTGTGCCTACCACTGATGCCTTCCGACACACGACACTAGAAGCATATATCATTATATCGATAAGCATGCAGAGCTGTGCCTCGCTACATCTGCATCTCTGCATGGTGGGGGTAGTATTTCTGCTTCCTCTCTGGACACTGGGGTGGTGCCAGATGATGAACTGACCAGCTTCCTCTCGTCTGCTAGAGCCGCCTATATCCATCAGATCTGCGGCTGTCTTGTCAGTGTGGTGATGACAGTGCTCTTGGGTGTATTGCCCATGCCACTCTCGCAGAGATATGAGCTGCCTCGCCCCATGGCTTGTTGCGGAGTGAGGGTGTGTGTGGTGGATGGGCTTGCTGACGCTGGGATCGCCAGCGGCAGGTAGAGAGTCTCCTCCGCGGTGTTTTTCCTGGTCAGCGTGTAGGTTGACGGGGCGGCTGCATTGCTGAGTGAGCCCTCAACGTCTTGGCCTAGGGGGTGCCTGCTGGCATTGCGCATAGATGGATGCTCTGGAGCCGGCGTGTGGATTGCTGCGGATAGCTGCCAGTCGGCCGATCCCACTGATGGGATGGCTGGTGCGGCAGTGTCACACTGACCACAGCTCTGCTATCCGGAGCACCCTGCTGATCGAGGCAGCATCCAGGGATGAGCGCATGATCTGCTTGGATCATTCTTTGAGATCCGTGCGTCAGTGCTGCCAGGGTCTTCGTCCCAGGCATGGGAGGGGTGAGGGGATGTGACATGAGTGCTGAAAACTTGATGGTTGTGAGAGCTGGATGTGGAGTGCAGAACCTGTGCGAGGTGGCCTGCTGGGTTATGGCTGATGGTCCACAGGGGCTCCATAGTGACCATGTATGTCCACCTCTAAGGGAGAGTGTTCTTCCATGTGCTCAGCTAATCGGAGAAGGCAGCTGTGCATGTGACTCAGTCGTATTCTGAGGTGTCGACGCATTGGCCTGTTGAGTGACTAAGCCGAAGACTTCCGGCCCATGGAGTTTTATGCCCTCGCGAAGCCACGATGATGGAATGTAGGTCTGCTGGCGCGTTCACCCTTCGATCCACATCACCACGAGCTTCCGTGGTACCCGTCGCCTGCTGTGTATGGCATCCAGAGTTCACGTGACCTGTGGATGAGCCAAGTTCTTGGCGAGGTATTGCAGGTGTGGAGGGGCTGACGTAGATGACCCATCAGCATGATCACTGTGGGCAGGCGCGTATATCTGCACTTGCGGGAAGTGGAATGGGCTGTGAGCTGTGTTCCGACCATCGCTGGTGTCTTGTGTTGTGAGCTTGTCGGGGGATGTGTGAGGCAGGCGAATGGACGGTGTTGTCGTACCCAGGGTGCCTGGGCTACGTGCCGCGTCCGAGTGAGGAACACCGGCGAGACGACGACATGCGACATTGGCTGGCAACGCAGGATCATACAGGCCTCGACATCTCATCATGACGTGGTTCTTCGAGCTTCACAGCGAGATGACCTGTTGCCTTGATGGAGCACCTGCCTCAGTGCGACCCCTCGCTTCGAGAGGTTTCCATGCGTGCCTACTGCGGAGACCGGCGTGCCTGGTGTCGTTTCACGTGAAACGGTTCTAGCGATTGCCCCGGTATACCTTTATAAGGTTTAGCAGATTTAGCGATATAAATATTAAAAGTTTTATCATGTGATGGTGGCGTTCAGATTCGCCGGTTCCTGAATGAGCTACGTCAGAGCTTCA
>ERZ1023282.548-NODE-548-length-18151-cov-4.246740_pt1 | contig 18151 bp, 12 predicted proteins | sample MGYA00521262_ERZ1023282 | MGnify/ENA primary metagenome ERZ1023282 (study PRJEB32759, sample SAMN07749867) | skin metagenome | biome: transportation; feature: city; material: polyester macromolecule | host: Homo sapiens | place: Hong Kong:KT line | collected... | reverse complement strand
AAATTACCAAATGCCACGCCAAACACTACAGCCGGGATAAATGAGCCGACAAACAACCCCCAGTCCCACGCTTTGCGCCAGGTGGGATTGTGTATCATACTGCGATATTTAAACCCCACCGGGCGGAAAAATAACGCCCACAACACTGCCATCAACGCCCAATAAAAACCGCTAAAGGCAGTGGCGTACACCATCGGCCATGCCGCAAAAATCGCGCCACCTGCCGTGATAAACCATACTTGGTTACCTTCCCAGTGCGGACCAATGGTATTGATAATCACCCGGCGCTCTTCATCATCTTTGCCGACAAAAGGCAGTAACGAACACACGCCCATATCATGCCCATCCATGATAGCAAACCCAATGAGCAGCGCACCGACCAATAACCACCAAATAATTTTGAGTGTTTCATAATCAAACAACATGATTCACCTCGGCTGTATCATGGGGCAAATTTAATGAAGGACTCACATGAACCTTGTGAGTATCTTCGCCGTAGTATTTGCCTGTACCTAGACTTGCAGGTCCTTTACGGGCATATTTCACCATCAAGTACATTTCAATCATCAGCAGCACCGTATAAAAACCAACAAATCCCGCCAGCGAGGCATACACATTCGCCACGCTAATGTTGGAGACTGAAAAATACGTTGGTAACATGCCATAAATCGTCCAAGGTTGACGCCCATACTCAGCAACAAACCAACCAAATTCAGCAGCAAGCCAAGGCGCAGGCAGCATCAATAATGCCCAACGTAACAGCCAAGGTTTTTGGATAAAGTTATCTTTGACACTTGACCAAAGACTAATAGTAAACAATGCCAACAATAAAAAGCCCAAACCCACCATGGCACGAAATGACCAAAACATCGGGACAATAGGTGGAATGGTGGCATCGGTGGCTTGTTTAATCATTGCCGGCGTGGCTTTGCTGACATCTGGCGAATAGCGTTTGAGCAATAACCCAAAGCCCAAGTCTTTTTTTACCTTTTCAAATTCAGCCACTGTCACAGGATTTGGGGTTGAACCTGGGGGCGCACTGCGTAATTGATCCAGTAGCAACACCGCTTTTTGACCATTGATGATGCGTTTTTCATTGATGATTTTGATGTCATGGATACCCAAAATCGGGGTATCTAGTGAGCGCGTCCCAATCAAGCCCATCACATACGGAATTTGCACTGCCCAGTTATTTTTTTGCTCGGCTTGGTTGATATCGGCAATCAAATTAAAACTGGCAGGCGCAGGCTCGGTTTCCCACATCGCCTCTATCGCTGCCATTTTGGTTTGCTGTGCCAAGCCAATGGAATAACCCGACTCATCACCCAGCACAATGGTGCTACAAATCGACGCAAAACCAAATGCCGCCGCGACTTGAAAGCTGCGTTTGGCAAATTCGACATCGCGTTTTTTGAGCAGATACCACGCTGAGATGGCAAGCACAAAGGTCGCCCCCACCGTATACCCGGCAGAGACGGTATGTACGAATTTGTTCTGCGCCTCAGGGTTAAATAATACTGCGGCAAAATCGGTCATTTCCATGCGCATAGTCTGGTAACTAAACTCTGCGCCAACCGGATTTTGCATCCACCCATTGGCAATCAAAATCCACAACGCGGATAGATTGGTACCCAGTGCCATCAACATAGTCACCAGCAAATGCTGTCCGCGTGACAGTCTATCCCAACCAAAGAAAAACAGTCCGACCATGGTCGATTCTAAAAAAAACGCCATCAAGCCTTCAATGGCAAGCGGCGCCCCAAAAATATCGCCCACATATTGCGAGTAATATGCCCAGTTGGTACCAAACTGGAATTCCATGGTGATGCCGGTGGTGACACCCAAGGCAAAGTTGATGCCAAACAGTTTGCCCCAAAAACGCGTCATGTCTTTCCACACTTCTTTGCCTGTCATCACGTACATGGATTCCATGATGACCAGCAGCCACACCATGCCCAGTGTGAGTGGTACAAATAAAAAATGATATAACGCCGTGACTGCAAATTGCAGACGGGAGATATCGACGAGATGTTCTGTTATCATGTTGACTCCTTGGTTTGACAACCAATTCAGATGTCAATTACCCTCATGCGTGGTTAAAAAAGGGTAATGTTTTTATTTACAAACATTATATAAATCTATAAATTATTTGTCATGCGGCATAATGTCGCACCTGACTACAAAATACTATGATTAGTATTCCGTTGCTGCTACCATCTTCTCATACCATGTCAAAGATGGTGATAGTTGAATGAGTAATAGTTTATGGGTCTCTTGAGGGTAGTATTTTAAAGTGGGCTCGTTCATCGCTTTACTTATTTAATTGTCTTTTATATGGCTTTTTATATGCCTTTATCAAGGTTTTATCAACCCTCATTGGTGGGCACGGTGTTTACACTTTTTTGTCTCATTGCCTTGATGAGCATGATTTGTCGTACCTAACCCGTGCTTGATACGCTATGATATGTCCATTGATTTTATCGTTACTGTTAACCAACCATGTCTGAAACTTCTGCTGTCAACCAAACCCTTCGTCACTATGCCGCTATGGCAAAGCGACCGATTTATATGGCATGGGGACTGTCAGTTGTGTCCACGCTGGTATTGATTGTGCAGTCTTGGCTGATTGCGGTCATCTTTGCAGATTGGTTAACACAAATTACCCATCACCGCCCTGCCACTGACGTATTTTTTGATTATCTGCCGTGGCTGATGGGATGTCTGTTGCTACGTCCTTTACTGCATTTTTGCAAAGACCAGCTGGCGTTAGACGCGGGACTACAAGTAGCCAGCATCCTACGAAAAACGCTAGTTGAAAAACTGGCACAAGTAGGTGCGGCGCGCGACCAGTATGGCAGTGATGGCGGGCTTGCCAGTATGGTGATTGAGCAATGTGACGCCTTAACGGGCTATGTCAGCCGTTTTTATCTGCAGCGACTGATTGTGGTGACCACGCCTATCATGCTATTAGTCGCCGCTGCGACCCAAAGCTGGATAGCGACGCTGATTTTACTACTAACTGCACCGCTAGTCCCTGTATTTATGGTATTAATTGGTCATGCCACCGCCCGTAAAAGTCGGCAACAATTTGCCGCGATGGCACAGCTAAGCGGGCGATTTTTGGATTGGTTACGTGGTACAGCGACACTGCAACGGCTGGATGCTGTTGGGCACGCCAGTCAAGATATCGATGCTTCAGCCGAAGCCTACCGTATGCGCACCATGTCGGTGCTCAAAATTGCGTTTTTAAACACCGCCGCGCTAGAACTGTTAGCCGCGCTGTCGATTGCGCTACTTGCCGTGTATTTGGGTTTTGGTTTAATCGGTATTTTACCCTGGCAAAAAAACACGGTGCCTGTGCCTTACCAGTCGGCGCTATTTTTGCTGCTGTTGGCACCCGAATTTTATGCCCCGCTACGTCAATTGGGCGCGGATTATCATGTCAAAGCGCAAGCGGAAGGTGCGATTGCTGAATTATCACCGTTGTTAGCGTTTGCGTCAGCGGAAAAAACAAAAGCTAACCCCTTTATATTAACTGCGCCCCCTGCCATTGACGCGGATAATATTTGGGTCAATCATCAGCAGCGCACACGGCTCGCGCCGTTAAGTTTTGCTATTGCCGCAGGGGAACGGTTAGCGATTGTCGGTCAAAGTGGCAGCGGCAAATCCACCCTATTGCAAATTTTTTTGGGTTTTTGTGCCTATCAAGGCGATATCTTTATTGATAACCAAAATTTTAACACCATCAATTCCACGCAATTTCGCCACCAAATCGCCTATTTGTCACAGCAAACCATGCTACTGCCGATGAGTATCGCCGATAATTTGCGCCTGCCAAACCCAACCGCCAGTGATGACAAACTATGGCAAATTCTTGCGCAAGTGGGGTTAAAACCTTTGATAAAAGCACTGCCAAATCAGCTAGATACTCAGTTAGGTGAACGTGGTAGCGGGTTGTCGGGGGGGCAGCAGCGACGACTGGCAATAGCCCAGTTACTGTTGCAAGACGCGCACCTTTGGCTACTCGATGAACCCACTGAGCATTTAGATAGTGATACCGCAGCCGAGATTAATGGGTTATTACAACAAGTGACTAGGGGGAAAACCGTGTTATGGGTGACGCACGATGCCACAAACCTGCCTTGGCTGGATCGGCAAATAAGCCTTGATATTGCATCTACTTTGGCGAAGGCGTAACGGTATGACAGACTCTAATTGTGAAAACAATAGTGAAAATAGGCTTATTAGTCAAAATAACCTTGTCAAAACTCACCGGCAAAAAAAAGCAAACAGTCATCAAACCTTTCGTTTAACCCAGCTGTTTAGCACGCAGCTAGATAAATGGCTCATTGCTGCCTTGTTAGGCATAATGACTGCGTTATCGGTGATTGGGCTATTGATGACGTCAGGGTGGTTTATTTCTGCGGCAGCAATGGCGGGGATGGTGGCGCTGGGCTCACACAGTTTTAATTATCTGGTACCGGCAGCGATTATCCGTGTGATGGCGATGGTACGTACCGCAGGACGCTATGGTGAAATGATGGTGTCCCACCATGCGGTGTTTGGTTTGTTGCAGCGGCTGCGAGTGCGGTTTTTTAACCAGTTTGCACGCCTGCCACTGGCAAATTTATCAAGTACCCTACAATCTACCCATGCCATGCACCGTTTAACCCATGATATTGAGATACTCAATGAGTTGCCACTGCGCGTGGTATCGCCTTGGCTAGTCGCGACAACCGCAAGCTTACTAGTAGCCACCTTACTTTATCAGTATGAGGTTAACCCCATGCTGATTGCCATATTTTTAATCGCAGGTTTGATGCTGCCTGCCATGCTGACATGGCGCAGTATCAAGCACGCCCGCGCTCATCAGGCATTGGCAGAGTCTAGGCGTGTCAGTTTGCTCAATCCGCTATCGGCGCTTACCCATTTATTGATTTGGCAGCGCTGGCAATCCGAATTGACTGCTTTTAACAGCCTCGACACTCAACATACGCATCAGCAAAAGCGCATCCAGCGCGCCCAGTCATTGGTCATGCTGATCATGCAGTGGCTGATTGCAGCGGTTTTGGTCGGCTTGTTAGTGGGTTTTTATCACACGCCCCTTGTCATCAGTGTGCCGATGTTGCTTGCGCTATTCCTCGGTATCATGGGCATGACTGACTTGCTAGCGCCGTTAGTCACCCATTCGCTAGCCCTTGGCAATAGTTTGGCAGCAAAACATCAACTCAATGAATTACTCAATCCTTCGCTACAACCTAGCCATCATTTAACGCCTGATTTAACCCATCATTTAAACCATGATTTAGCCCCTTTACCCATTGATGTTGCGCGCCTAAATGCGCCACTCACACTCACCATCCATCAGCTAGCTGCCAAAATGCCGCAGGCGATTGTCGGTTTCAAAGCTATCAGCTTGACTGCCACCCAAGGCATCCCTGTATTGATTACTGGGCGCTCGGGCGCGGGCAAATCAACACTGTTACAAGTGCTAGCCCATGAACTAGCACCGCAACAAGGCAGCATCGAGCTCAATGGGATGGATTGGCTAGCCTTACAAAATACGCCCGCGCTCACAGGTTATCTGGGGCAGCAGATTGATATTTTTGACCAGACCTTGGCGACCAATTTAAGATTGGGCAACGCCGATGCCAGTGATGAACAGCTTTGGCAAGTGCTGGGTAAGGTTGGACTCAAAGACTGGGCGCGCAGTCAGCCGCTACAATTACAGACCCCGCTAGGGGAATACGGGCAAGCCATTTCCGGTGGTCAAGCCAGACGTATTGCCTTGGCACGGCTATTACTTAGCCCAAAAAAAATCTTGCTGCTTGATGAACCGTTTGCGGGACTTGATAAAAAAAGCCGTGAAGCACTGTGGCAAATGCTGGTACAGCATCAGCAGCAAGGCATTTTAATCATTGTCACCCACCATCTTTGGCAAACTGACCATCCAATTAATATCGTGCAATTACCTGAGCCTGATGTTTTAATTTAACCTGTCTAGGGAAAAATTAATTTGACAGGCAAAAAAATTGATAAAAACATTTTTGAACATTGCTGCAGGCGCTTATCTAAAGCAAATTTTTTTAATCCGATTGCTATAACCTACCTAGCTCGATTCTGCGTTATCGCTAAGTTTCTGCTGTCTTAATTTTTGTATGATAGTACTATCCAATCAAGGGTTATCAACAACTATATTAACAACCGCAGGAAAACCTATGAACTTAGCAAAATTTAACCCCTCATTTTTAGCCACTGGGCTTAGTGTAGCTCTGCTTAGTGTCGTTACAGGTGCGACAGTCACCGCCTGTGCGAGCACCTCAGCGGCACCACAAGCGCAAAACATGCAAAAACGCCATCCAGCCAATGCCAAGAACTTTGAGCAACGCTTACAAGCCATGCAAGCCAACGCCCAAGCAGCCGCCAATGCCAGCATCAGTGCCTCTCAAGCAGTCGCCTTGGTACAAAAACAAGCCGCGAACACACGCATTGTTGGTGTACAATATCATGACAATAGCAACCGACCCAACCCAAATCCTGCCCGTAGCGGCAACAACGCCGATGACAACATTGTCGGCTACCGGGTCATGACCCTTAGTGCGAATGGTCAACCACAACTCTATATCGTCAATGCGTCTAATGGTCAAGTGACCCAAGCAACTATGCCATCATGGCCATCACGGCCATCACGCCCAGCGCGTCCGCCACAACCCAATAACACCAATAACATGGGCAACCCCAACAACAATCAACCGCCTGCGCCGCCTGCCACCAATATCAGCCTAGAGCGCGCCATGCAATTGGCAGCAAGCCAAGTGGGTGGTGAAGCCATTGGCGCCCATTTAGGTGGGGATAAAGGGGGTAAAATGGGTGGTCATGGTCCTCGTGACGGTCAACGCCGCCCTAACAGAGACCCACAAATGGGCAATACAGGCATGCCGCCTGCACCAAACCCTGCCCAAAATCAACCACCAAGAACCCCAAGCTATCAAATTGAGGTGGTAAAAGGTCAAGAAATCTACCATGTCAAAGTTGATGCCCAAACAGGTGCTGTGAGCGATGTCAAATCACTTAACGACCTCAACCGTCGTGCGCCTACTCAGCCATAATTGAGTGCCAAATGGCAACCTTGCTTATGAGCAACACCGTCATTCTTAGAATGGCGGTTTTTTGTGTTATAGTCTATTTGTTTAACAGTATTCGTGTATAAAGGTAACCCAATGAGAGTATTACTCGTCGAAGATGACGTCTTCATTGCCGACAGTCTGATTGATAGTCTAGAAGAAGAAGCCTATGCAGTAGACTGGGCAAAAGATGGGCGAGAAGCGATTTTGACCCTCAAAGTCGAATCGTATGACGTGATTTTGCTGGATTTGGGCTTGCCAGAAATTGACGGCATGAGCGTGTTAGAGACGCTTCGCAGTGCCAAAATCGACACGCCTGTACTGGTGCTGACCGCCCGAGACCAAATCAAAGACCGCGTGAAAGGACTGGATGCTGGGGCAGACGACTATATGACTAAGCCGTTTGCGATGAGTGAATTACTCGCTCGTATGCGTGTATTGGTGCGCCGCTCACAGGGCAATAGCCAAAACACCCTACAAGTCAGCGACTTAACCCTTGATATCAATGCCAAACGCCTCAAACGTGACGGCATAGAAATCGATATTACCGCCAAAGAATACATGCTGCTCACCACTTTTATGAACGCGCCCGATAAAGTGTTTTCAAAAAGTGAATTGGAAAATTCTATCTACAATTGGGAAGCCGGGATAGAGAGCAATGCCATTGAATTTTTAATCTATGGACTGCGCAAAAAAATTGGTCAAAAACGGATTAAAAACATCCGTGGTTTAGGCTGGTATATCAGCGCCGAAGCCCAAGACTAACAAAAAGCGATAGAAAAAAGGCTCAAAAATATCCAGACAATGACCGCCAAGTACCCACGAAAATGACCATGGCTAACCCTACAAAAACCGCCCTATCCTTGCAAAAATCGTTGCAAAAATCACTACAAAAACAATTGCTGGTTTGGATACTTGGCACGTTACTATCGATTGGCATTTTGGTACAGATTGCGGTATTTTGCTATACCTATCAAGAGTTTAATACCTCACAAGAAACCAATCTTAGCTATCTTGCTGAGCTGGTTAGCTCGCGCTCAACGGTGCGACCACCCCCGCATGAACTAATTCCCAATAGGCGAAACCTAGATAACAATCTTTTACCGCATGACTTACCACCGCCTATACCGTCTATACCAGCTATGATAGCTTCTGCCCCTAGCAGTAGCACGCCGACCACTGTTTTCTCACCCAATGATGAAAGCAGCGTACTACAGTATCAAGGCGTTAAAGACGGTGTGCAAGTTGATATCTTCCCTGCCCGTTTTGGCAAAATTGACACCAATTTTATTGAGCCAATGGCTCACCCGCAATTGATTAACACCCCTATTGGTTTTAGTGAATTAACCCTCGATGGTGAAATCTGGAAAGTCTTTCGTAAAGACACCCCAAGGCGGGTGATTTTTGTGCGTCAACCTGTCGAATGGCAGAAAAAAATTGCCTTAAAATCGGCTTGGCAATCCATTATTCCAATTTTACTAACCACCCTGTTGCTGCTTGCACTATTGCCTTGGGTATTAAAGCGCGTATTGCGTCCGATTCAGATATTAGCTCGGCAAATGGCAAAACGTCACGGTCAAGATCTCAGCTTGATCGAGCTACCCACTGACAGCCAACATCGCTCAATTCTACCCAGCGAGCTCATGCCCTTGGTCATTGAAATCAATGCGTTGTTACAACGGGTTGACACGCATATCCAAAACCAAAATCGCTTTATCGCGGATGCCGCGCATGAGCTACGCTCGCCATTGACCGCAATCTCACTGCAAGTGCAACAACTGCAAAAATACAGTCAAGACGCGGCGATGTATAGCGACCCTGCAAGGCAAGCCAAATTCAAACAAAACATTCATAAGCTCGCTGTCAGAGTAGAACACAATCAACATTTGGTGGAACAGCTACTCACCCTTGCCCGTATGGAAGCCCAGCAATCACAGCTGACCGAGCGCACCAACACGCCCACCGATTTAATCGCAGTGCTACGAGAAGCCATCAAACTGCTATTTCCGATTGCCGATAGCAAAGACCAAACCCTGTCGGTTGACAACTATCTCACCGCGCTGGGGGGGTCCGCGACGCAGGTCAGTGTAGATGAAACCGCCTTGTTTATCCTCCTCAAAAATTTACTGCAAAATGCCATTTTATACACCCCAACCACAGGCAATATCGCTGTTGTCATTGACCAGATGGCTATCGAAGACTTAACGCAGACGTCAAGCAGCACCGATTCGACCCATGCCACGCAAGATACCCGTGCCAACTTCGCCAACGCATTGACCCCGACCCCTGTGTTGGTGAACAACGCTAGCAACAAACCCAATCACCGCGCAAAACGACTCATCGTCCAAGTTGCCGATACCGGCATTGGCATTGATGCAGCCCATTATCAAGACGTCTTTCAACCCTTTTACCGCGTCAATCAAAATGCGTCGAGCGCATCACTAGCACTAGGACAAGGACAAGGACAACCAAGTAGCACACAAACCCATAGCGATACTGCCAAAAAATCTTTTTCTACCAAAGACACAAGCGCCCATTCAGGTTTGACGGTGATTGGCGGTACCGGCTTGGGTTTATCGATTGTTTATCAAATTTGTCAACAAGCCAATATCGATATTTATCTGAGTCCTACGCAAGTGGTTGAGAATAACGCCCAAACCACTGCCACCACCCAAGGCTTAACGGTAACCTTGGTGTTTTAGCCTGCCTCAAAAACAACGTAATTTTATCAAATCATCGCTGCTTTTTTTAAATCATTGCTCAATCTAGTTTTCTCAAACGTATAATTGCGGTATAAAGTACAACAACTATGCTTGGGTAAAACGGAAGTCAACTTTACGATGTTTGATTTTATATTGAAAAAAAATAAAAAAAATGCGCTAGACTCAATGCATGACAAGCCATCGGGTGTGTTTAATAAACTGGTATTTTATAGCGGTTTATTCGCTGTATTGCTTGCGATTATTGAGACAGGGTTTGATTTTAAAGTTTGGTTGCATGGCGTGGCTTCGACGTTTTATTTAATCGTGCTTGGGCTTAATTTTATTGAGTTATTGAGTCAATATGTGCAAAAAGGTATACGCTCAAAGCTTGTGCTAACGTTTGATTTGTCCATTGCTTTATTAGTTATTGCGCTATTGGTGACACATTTTTTTGCCGATAATAGTTCTTTTTTATACAAATTCTTGTTTGAAAAATCGCTGATAAAAATTGCGTTGTTGGTTTCTTTTATTCGTCAGTTATTGGTGATGGAGTTTAGCTTTAAGATAGTCGTTGCGCACCCTGCCCAGTTGTTTATTTTAAGTTTTTTATTGCTTATTTTGCTCGGCACGTTTTTGCTGATGATGCCAAATGCCACGTATGGTCATATTGCATTTGTCGATGCTTTATTTACTGCCACGAGTGCGGTGTGTATCACAGGTCTGGCGGTAAAAGATACAGGCGCTTTTTTTACCCCATTGGGTCAAATCATTATCATGTGTTTGTTTCAATTGGGCGGCTTAGGGATTTTAACTTTTGCCACTTATTTTAGCTATTTTTTTCGAGGGCGCATCAGTTATCAGACACAGCTACAGATTGGGCATGTGACCTCAGCCAATCGTATGAGTGATGTGCTAAAGACGCTCAAAGTAATTTTTGCGGTCACCTTTGCGGTGGAGTCCGTGGCAGCCATAGCGATTTATCTCAGTATGCTTGATGTCCCTATGAGTATCCATCGTCGCATCTTTTTTTCGGTTTTTCATGCCATCTCTGCATTTTGTAATGCAGGTTTTTCAACGATGAGTGATAGCTTATATGAGTTACAACTGCGCTTTAATTATCCGTTACAAATGGTTGTGGCGGTGACGTTTTTGTTTGGGGGGTTGGGGTTTGCGATAGTTGCCAATGTCGTGGAATATTTGCGCCATCAGGTGATGCGCCTGTTGTTTCCTAACCGCTCACGATATGGTGCCAAGCCGTGGCTACTGAGTATCAATAGTCGCATTAGTCTAGTGACGACCGTGTCCTTGCTAGTGCTTGCCTTTGTCAGTGTGCTTGCCTTTGAGTGGCAAGGCACCTTAACTGAGCATACCAGTGTCATAGGCAAACTTGTGACAGGGTTTTTTGTGGCAGCTTCACCGCGCTCATCAGGAATCAACGTGGTAGACATGGCACAGCTAGCGCCACCGACCGTGATGCTTACCATTGCACTGATGTGGGTTGGGGCAGCCCCAAACTCTACAGGTGGTGGTATCAAAACCACGACTTTTGCGGTCGCTGTGCTCAATATTGTGTCACTGGCACGCGGCTATTCTCGTATCGAAGTATTTCGTCGTGAAATTGCGGATATCTCAGTGAAGCGGGCATTTGCGATTATCTGTTTGTCAGTGATTATCATTGCGTTTGGTTGTACGTTAATACGCTGGGCAGAGCCCAACATGAGTATGACAGAAGTGTTATTTGAAAGTGTTTCTGCTTACACCACCACAGGGTTAAGCTTAGGCATCACCCCGCATTTAAGTGCGTTTAGCAAATCCGTCCTGATTGGGCTGATGTTTTGTGGACGGGTTGGGGCGTTGACCATCTTAATTGCGTTATTAAATCGCCCAAGGCATCAAAGCTATCGCTATCCCAGCGAAGAGATTATTATCACCTAAAGATAAATTGATAAGGTTTAGATATGAAATACATCATCGTCGGTCTAGGCAATTTTGGCTCATCACTCGCCACCAAACTCACCAGTCAAGGACATGAGGTCATTGGTATTGATATCGACATGGATAAAGTTGAGCGCTACAAAGAATCCATTTCGCACACGATTTGTATCGATTCTACCAGTGAAAACGCCGTCTCGGGGTTACCCATTGCCCAAACAGATGTGGTGCTCATTACCATTGGCGAAGACCAAGGGCAAAACGTGATGGTCACTGCCCTATTCAAAAATCTTAATGCCAAATATATCATTAGCCGAGCGATTAACCCACTGCATGAAAAAGTGCTACAAGCATTGGGGGTTGATGATATCATCCAGCCCGAAAACGAGGCGGCAACGCACTGGGCAAAAAAACTGTCGCTAAATGGCTTAATTGATTCGTTTGAACTCGATAACGATTATAGTATTGTTCAAATACAGACACCGCCTACATTTTACGGTAAAACAGTTCACGCGCTTGATTTAATCAATCAGTTTAATGTGATGCTGTTAACCACCATTTCATTTCACCAAAACCAATTTGGTTTTGGTCGAAATCAAACTAAATCCAAAATCGATGGCATTGTGCATCCAGATTTTGTCATTGAGCCTGATACGGTTTTAGTATTATTTGGGGAAACCAATGACTTAAGACGGCTGTTCAAGCATATGCACGCCTCCCAGAATTCATAACAATAGCCCATCAAAGCATTTAGTCGTTGTGGCTAATTTTTTGATTTTCGCTAGGTTTCTTGTGTTTTAACAACGGCTTGCAAGGTCGAAAGCCGTCAGCCAAAATTTTTGGTCACAAAATGGTCACGTTTTGGTCACAAGCGTTTGGTCACGTTAGTTTTACTTAAATATTAAAAATAGATATCTTTTCAACTTAACAATCAAAATCAATTTTCCTAATCACATCAAGAGAAAAATGTATAAAATAATATATTTTTTAAAATCAATAACTTGGTATAAAATTTAAGCCAAAAAAAACCTCAAATCAGGGGAGATTTGAGGCATAAAACTTTAAAAATTTCGTTTTTAAATCCACTAAAATAAGTGGCGCAGCGGACGGGACTCGAACCCGCGACCCCCGGCGTGACAGGCCGGTATTCTAACCAACTGAACTACCACTGCACGGTAGCTGATGACGATGACCCAAACTTGTCAAATTGGTGGGTCGTGACGGATTCGAACCGCCGACATTCTGCGTGTAAGGCAGACGCTCTACCAACTGAGCTAACGACCCATCGTCTGTGGTGGGTATTATAGAGAATTTATTTTTGCTGTCAACGATTTTTTTTGGCAAATGTTAAAATTTTTTTAAAATTTTGCTGAGCATGTCATGTGGTTGTCACATAAAAACCTTATCATACCTACATGGCCAGCAAGGTCATAGCTAACAATAAGAATAATAAGATAACAATAATAACAATGTCTCTATCGCTTGTCACCCAAAGGATTTAATTCCCCCAATTAAATCCTTTTTATTTTTTCTCTCCCGCCTTTTCTCACTATTGCTGCAGTAGTGCTTTGATATCCGTCTCAAGGTCTTGGGGAGCTTTGGTCGGTGCAAAACGATCTACAACTTTGCCGTGTGGGTCAACTAAAAACTTGGTAAAGTTCCATTTGATGGCGTCACCCAACATACCCTTGCCTTGTGGCTGTGATTTTAAAAACTGATAAACAGGATGGGTGTCTTTACCATTGACGTCAACTTTCGCCATCATCGGAAAGGTCACGCCATAATTGATTTGGCAAAACTCACTAATTTGCGCTTCATTGCCGGGATCTTGCTGACCAAATTGGTTGCAAGGAAACCCCAACACCACCAATCCTTGGTCTTTGTAAGCTTGGTATAGCTTTTCTAAGCCCTCAAACTGTGGGGTAAAGCCGCATTTGCTCGCGGTATTCACAATCAATACGACTTTACCTCTAAGGGTGTCAAAATCAAATAGCTGACCTCGAATATCGGTCGCGGATAATTGGTAAAAATCTTCCATAGCAAATTTCCTTGTTGTTAGTTAAAAAGTTGTTAGTTAAAAAATTGTAAGTTTTTCTTGCATTATCAGTTTGACAAGCGTAATTTATCTATTGGCAGTTATTCAGCCTCACTTACGCCTAAAAATGTCAGTATTTCTGACAAAATATTGATAAAATTCATTGATATTCAACCGGAATTCCCCCGCTATGCTCACTGACGCTAAACTATCGGCTGGACAACGCTTGACGCAGCTGCGTAAAAGCAAAGGTTTGACCACTGCTGAACTTGCCGATTTAATGACCCAAGCTGGTGCTAAAGTTAGCCGTGCCGCGATTTCTAATTGGGAGCGCGGCTCCAATGGCATCGTGTCCAATAAACTGCCTGTGCTTGCCAGTCTGTTAGGGTGCAGCGAGAGCTATTTGCTATCAGGTACTGGGGTGGAAAGTCATAACGTCAATACCCAAGCGTTAGCAGCGCATACGGTCAATGATACTACTGTAGCACAAGCATCAAGCGATGCCAATCAAGCGAACTCGTGGCAGGGTCAAACGGCTCAACCGGCGACGCCCGCTGCTACCAATTTTCAACCCAACCATTCTAAACCTAATCCCAAACCCAATCCCAAACCTAGTAGTGATGTATCTACCATGAAAACTTTGAACAAATCCAACAAACTGCAAAACGTGTGCTATGACATTCGCGGTCCTTTGCTACAAACTGCCAACCGCATGGAGACACAAGGTCATAAAATCATCAAACTCAATGTCGGCAACCCTGCCCCATTTGGGTTTGAAGCGCCGCAAGAGATTTTATCAGATGTGGCGATGAATTTGCCCAATGCGATTGGCTATTCAGACTCTCAAGGGATTTTTGCCGCGCGTAAAGCGATTTTGCAGTATTACCAAGCCAAAGGATTGTTAGAAGCGGTAGACGTTGCCGATGTGTATTTGGGCAATGGCGTCTCTGAACTGATTGTGATGACCATGCAAGCGTTACTGGATGATGGCGATGAAGTGCTGATTCCTATGCCTGACTACCCGCTTTGGACAGCGGCGACGAATTTGGCAGGGGGTAAAGCGGTTCATTATCTGTGTAATGAAGCAGACAACTGGCAGCCAGATATTGCCGATATCGAAAGCAAAATCAATGAGCGCACCAAAGGCATTGTGGTCATCAACCCAAACAACCCAACAGGCGCGCTTTACTCTACCGAAAATTTAAAAAAAATCGTGGCACTGGCAGAAAAACACGGGCTTGTACTGATGGCGGATGAGATTTATGACCGCGTGCTGTATGATGATGCCGTGCATGTACCGATGTGCACCCTTGCCAAAAACTGCTTGGTTATCTCGTACAATGGCTTGTCAAAGTCGCACCGTATCGCAGGTTTTCGCTCAGGCTGGATGATGTTATCGGGTAAAAAACACCATGCGGCTGATTTTATTGAAGGGTTAACCATGCTATCATCGATGCGGCTGTGTGCCAACGTCCCCTCACAATACGCGATTCAAACGGCGATGGGTGGCTATCAAAGTATGCAAGCCTTGACCGCACCAACCGGTCGCCTGTATCAGCAGCGCAACATCGCTATCGAGCGCCTAAACGCCATTAAAGGTATCTCATGTACCATGCCACAAGGGGCATTTTATTGTTTCCCAAAAATTGACCGTGACATTTATCCAATCGAAGATGATATGCAGTTTATGATGGAATTATTACTACAAGAAAAAGTCTTGATGGTACAAGGTACGGGCTTTAACTGGCATGCGCCTGACCATTTTCGCGTGGTATTTTTGCCCAATGCATCAGATTTGCATGAAGCGATGGATCGACTTGAGCGCTTTTTTGCCACAAAACGCCAAGAATATGGCACTGATTAATATTTCATTGAAACAAAAAACCCCGAATCGTCGGGGTTTTTTATTGTCAGCAATTAACTACATAAAGCTGTTGAGATAAAGCCATTGGGATTAACCCAGTAACTCCGTTAAAAATACAGCAATGATACCAATCGGTGCGACAAATTTTACCACAATTTGCCAAATAGTCCATTTCATGCCATCTAGCCCCAATTCACGTTTTACCGATTCTTGGTTGATAAACCAGCCGATGAGGATAATGGTACCCAAACCAATCAAAGGTAGCATGATTTTACTGGACGTATAATCTAGCGCGTCAAAGATACCTTGTGGGATGTCTTTACCGTTTTTGTGGATAGTAAATACCGCAAAATCAGACAATTTATTGAATGACAATAACGCAAGTACACCCACTGCCCACGTTGCCACTGCCCCCACTAGCGTACAGATTTTACGGCTCATTGGGGTTTTTTCTTCCAAGAATTCGACAATGGGTTCAAGAATTGAAATCGACGACGTCAATGCCGCAAAAGTCAATAACAAGAAGAATAAAGTACCCACCACCACACCTAGGCTCATTTGACCAAAGGCGATTGGCAAGGTCACAAACACCAAACCGGGACCTGCCGCTGGATCCAGATGATTGCTAAATAAAATTGGGAAAATCGCAAGACCTGCCGCCAATGAGAAGATAATATCCCAAATAATCACCGTGCGCGCGGTTGCCAATAAATCCACATCTTGTTTTAGGTATGAACCATAACTCACCATGATCGCCATACCCAGTGACAGACAGAAGAACGCATGTCCTAGCGCTGCCATCAGCACTTTACCCACACCAACTTCCTGCATACGCTGCAAGTCAAACTTAAACAAAAACTCTGCGCCTTTGGCAAAATCCATGTTAATCGCGTTATATCCCACGATAAATAAGAGGATAAAAGCTAACGCAGGCATCATGATTTTTGATGCTTTCTCAATACCTGCTGATACACCGCCTGCCACAATTAGCGCCGTCAAGCCCATAAACGCCGTGTGCCACAACGTCATTTCGGTTGGATTTGCCAACATCGTCTCAAAAATTTTGCCAGTGGCATCGGCATTGAGACCACCAAATGCATTGATACCAGCTTTTAAGGTGTAATTAAGCGACCAGCCGCCAATCACACTATAAAATGACAAAATCATAAAAGCAGCTAAAATACCAAAGTAGCCAAGCAGACTCCAAGCAGGTGACGTGTTATTGGCTACCGCCGCTTTGCGAAAACTTGCCGCTGGGTTACTTTGACCACGGCGACCAATCAGCCATTCAGTGACCAACACTGGAAAACCAATAAGCGCGATACTGATGATAAACACGATAACAAATGCCGAGCCACCGCTATCGCCTGTCATGTAAGGAAACTTCCAAATACTACCGAGACCGACCGCAGAACCCACGGCAGCCATTAAAAACCCAATCTTTGAGCTCCACTGGGAATGAGACGACTTGTGATTAGTGCTCATAATCCCTCCCTAGTCGAATGTGATTAAATGAAAAAATTGCAACGAGAATCTTGCAGTATGTAGATTTTTCATGAATCAATAGTTAATGTCAAACTTTCTTTTCACAAAACCCAACCAAAAGTTATACAAGTAAGTTATTATTTTTTTGCATTTACATAAAACATAACAAAATCAAATATTTATAATGGTTATTTTTAAAATTCATTAAACGCAAATTATTTTTATACTAAATATTACTTTTTGGAATAAATAATTTTTTCACCTATTTGATGGCGAATTGCTGGCAAAACTTAGCGGTTAATGTCAATGGTTTAAACTTGCACAATTGTGGGGATTTTGATAGCAATTTTTTGCCATTAAAGGTAAAATTTCATTCTTAAAAATTGCACGCCCAAACGTGCTGACCGTTCGCAGAATGATGACAAGGGACTTATTGATGACGCAGCCTTATAACGTGTTGTTCTTGTGCAAGCACAATGCTAGCCGTAGCCTAATGGCAGAAGCCATTTTGAATAAAATTGGCGGTGACCGTTTTGTAGCCTATAGCGCAGGCGTTGAGCCATCCCCTAGCGCGCATCCATTCACGCTTGAGGTATTAAAACAAGAAGGTTATGATATCGAAGGCTTAGCGCCCAAATCCGTCAAGCAGTTTTTACAAGACAACGCGCCAAAGATTGATTTGGTGATTGGGCTGTGCAATTCTTTACAGCAACATGCCGACATTGATGGCAAATTCCCGCTGACCGCACATTGGCATATCAATGATACCGACAGTGTATCAGCCGATAGTGATGTGGAAAAAGCTGCCTTTAGCCAAGTATTGCGCCAACTCTCTCAGCGCATCCATTTATTGACAAACTTGCCCGAAGATAAAATCGAGCATTTGGCACATCCATCAGCGGATGCCTAACATCCCGATGAACGATTGCCCGTAAAAAAGCCCAGCTGTCTTGGGCTTTTTTTGTTTGTCTCATCTAGGTTTGTATCATACAAAGGTCAGCTATCCATA